>Ga0209223_10002058_pt1 | contig 20839 bp, 20 predicted proteins | sample COG_06_FD_184750 | JGI IMG/M metagenome (GOLD analysis project Ga0209223, IMG submission 184750) | Pelagic Microbial community sample from North Sea - COGITO 998_met_06 (SPAdes) (version 2) | ecosystem: Environmental > Aquatic > Marine > Neritic zone/Coastal water | place: Helgoland, sampling...
CAATAATTACTGCAGGTACTTTTAAGGCAGTAAGTATGAAAGTAGCAGAAGCAAGTAAAGCAATTGAAAATGCACAACGTGATGTTAACATTTCATTTGTAAACGAATTGGCTCTAATATTTGATAGAGTGAGCATTGACACTCAAGATGTTCTTGATGCCGCTGGAACAAAATGGAATTTTCTTAAATATAAACCGGGTCTTGTTGGGGGACATTGTATCAGTGTAGACCCCTATTATTTAGCATATAAAGCAGAAAATCTTGGCTATCATCCAGAGGTTATACTAAGTGGTAGGCGTGTAAACGATTACATGAGCACCTTTGTAGCAAACAAGATGATCAAAATGCTTATCAAAGCAGGTAAACAAATAATGAGCTCTAAAATTTTGATACTAGGAATTACTTTTAAGGAAAACTGTCCGGATATAAGAAATTCAAAAGTAGCAGATGTATATAATGAATTAAAAGAATTTGGTTTAGAAGTTGATGCTTATGATTATGAAGCTGATCCTGCAGAAGTAATAGATGAGTATGGAATATGTCTGTTAGATGAGATTAGAGAAAAATATGATGGAATAATATTGGCGGTTTCGCATGATAAATTTAGGCGCATCGATATAGAGTCTGTTAAGAAAGATTTTAAAAGTGTAGTATTTGATTTAAAAGGTTTTCTTCCAAGAAACCAAGTAAATTCAAGATTATAAAAACAAGGAAAATATGTTAGATTTAAACGGAAAGTCAATTTTAATAACTGGAGGAACGGGGTCTTTTGGGAAAATGTTTACTAAGCTCATCTTAGAAAGAAATTCAGATGTCAAGCGTTTGGTTATATTCTCAAGAGATGAACAAAAACATTTTAACATGGCTATGGCCTTTCCAGAAAGTAGATATCCTGCAATGAGATATTTCATAGGTGATGTTCGAGACAGGAATCGTTTAGATAGAGCTTTCGAAGGGATAGATATCGTAATTCATGCTGCAGCAATGAAACATGTTCATTTAGCTGAATACAATCCATCTGAATGTATCAAAACAAATATTTCTGGTGCAGAAAATGTTATCGCTGCAGCTATCAAATGTGGTGTGAAAGATGTTGTAGCACTTTCGACGGATAAAGCTTGTGCTCCTATTAATTTATATGGTGCAACCAAGCTCACTTCTGATAAATTATTTATAGCAGCGAATAATATTAAAGGGTCTAGGGATGTTAAGTTCTCAGTAGTACGTTATGGTAATGTCATGGGGTCTAATGGTTCAGTCATGCCATTTTTTTTAAATAAAAGAAAAAATGGAACATTGCCAATTACAGATAAAAAAATGACAAGATTTAATATTTCCCTTCAAGATGGTTGTCAAATGGTATTTGATGCTATTGAAAAAGCTTGGGGTGGTGAATTATTCGTTCCAAAAATACCATCTTATAAAATTATTGATGTTGCAACTGCTATAGGTCCTGATTGTCGTCAAGAGGAAGTAGGGATAAGGCCTGGTGAGAAATTACACGAAGAAATGATAACTGTATCAGATGCATTAAATACTTACGATATAGGTAAGTATTACGCAATTTTACCACAACATCCAACTTTTAATAGAGATAAGTATATCAAACATTTTAAAGCAAGACTAGTTGATCCAGATTTTTCCTATAATTCAGGAGATAATAAAGAGTGGGAAACGGTAGAATCTTTGAGAGAATTGGTAAAAATTCATGTCGATCCTAATTTCAAAGTATAATGAATAAGATACCTTATGGAAGACAAAATATAGATGAAAATGATATTGATGCTGTAGTATCAACATTACAATCTGATTACCTCACTCAAGGCCCTAAAATCAAGGAATTTGAGATCAAATTTGCTCAATATGTGGGGGCTAACTATGCTGTAGCAGTGAATAATGCCACTTCTGGTTTGCACCTTGCCGTATTAGCTTTAAATCTCTCTAAAGGCGATAGAGTTATTACAACTCCAATTACTTTTGCGGCTTCCGCAAACTGCGTTAGATACGTAGGTGGTGAAGTTTGGTTTGCCGATATTGATCCAAATACTTATTTATTGGATATTAATTCTGTAAAAGAATTGATAGAATCAAAGCCAAAAGGATTTTTTAAAGGAATTATTCCTGTAGACTTTGCTGGTCTACCGGTAAATATGGAAGAATTCAGGGTTTTGGCAGATGCAAATGATCTTTGGCTAATAGAAGATGCATGTCATGCACCTGGTGGTTACTTCATAGATAGTAAATCAGAAAAGAATTTTTGTGGAAATGGGAATTATTCAAATATTGGAGTTTTTTCTTTTCACCCTGTAAAGCATATCGCTTGCGGAGAGGGTGGAATGCTTACTACCAATTCCAAAGAATTATATAAAAAAATAATAATGCTAAGAACTCATGGAATTACCAAAGAGAACATGCAAGAGAATCATGGAAACTGGTATTATGAAATGCAAGAACTTGGATATAATTACAGACTAACTGATTTTCAATCCGCATTAGGAATAACTCAGTTAGCAAAAAATAATAAAGGAGTAGAGCGAAGAAATGAAATTTCCTTAGCTTATAAAAAAGCATTTGAAGGTAAAGTTAAGTTTCAAGACTTGCCTTCCGAGACTTATAATGCGCATCATCTTTTTATTATAGAGGTTGAAAACAGAAAAGAACTGTATGATTTTCTTCATTCCAAAGGCATATTGGCACAAATTCATTACGTACCAGTTCATACCATGCCGTATTATAAAAATATAGGGTATGCAGATGCTGGTCTTATCCATGCAGATAAATATTATTCTAGGTGTATCAGTTTGCCAATGTATACAGCGCTTTCAAATGAAGAGCAAAGTTACGTGATAAATAAAGTTTTAGAATTTATCTCTAATGAATAGTAAATTAATTTTAGGAACTGTTCAGTTTGGTCTAAACTATGGTATAAATAATACTATTGGCAAGTTAACTGAAGATCAAGTTTTTATACTTTTAGAAAAAGCCTATGAATTAGGCATTAGAACTTTAGATACTGCTGAAGCTTATGGAAATGCTCATAGTATTATTTCTAATTTTCACAGAAAATCTAAAAAAAGGTTTAATATTATTAGTAAGTATTCCTCTTCTAATTTTGATTATCCTATTGATTTAGTAGAAAGAATAAAATTTCATTGCTCCAATTTTAATGTTAATTATTTAGAAGGATATATGTTTCATTCTCATAATGATTTTAAGATGAATATTTATAGTAATCCTAATGTTCTAGATAATATTAAAAACTCTGGTTTAGTCAAAAAAATAGGTATATCCGCATATTCAAATGATGAAATTGAAGATTTACTAAATTTTAAAAACATTAATTTAATTCAATTGCCATTTAACCTTTTTGATAACGAATATCAAAGAAAAGAGATTTTAGAAAAGGCGAAAAAAAGAAATATCGAAATCCATACACGATCGGTTTTCTTACAAGGTTTATTTTTTAAAAATATTAATAAGCTAACTAATTGTTTATTACCTCTAAAAAATAATTTAAGTGAGTTAAGTCTGATATTAAAAAATAATAACATATCTATCGAAAGTCTAGCTTTAAACTACCCTTTAAATAAGACGTACATTGATAAAGTCTTAATTGGTGTAGATTCATTAGAGCAATTAAAAAATAATATCAAAGCAACAGAGACCGATTTTGATAAGTCTATCTATGAAAAGATAGACTGTATACAAATAAAAAACACAAAACTTTTAAATCCATCAAATTGGAAAATTTAAACCCATTTTCAGATTTAAAATCAAAAATAGTTGTGATTACTGGTGGCTATGGGTATTTAGGAAGTGCCATGGCTAATATTCTTCTTGAATACGGAGCAATAGTTTATGTTTTAGCTAGAACTAAAAGTAAGTTTGATATAGAATTTAGCAAGCAATTATATGCTTTTTTTGTTAAGACTGATGTACAAAGTATAAAATCTATCGATAATAGCATTCAAGAAATAGGTAATAAAGAAGGTAAAATTGATGTACTAATTAATAATGCATATTATGGCGCTTCTAATCATCCTGAAAGAATGACATCAGAAGAATTTAGAAGAGGTGTTGATGGTGGTTTAAATCAGATTTATGATTTTATTAGAGCTTCCATTAAATATTTAAAGTTATCTGAAAACGGTAAAATAATCAATATTGCTTCTATGTATGGTATGGTTGTTCCAGATCTTGATATTTATGATGGAAGAGAAGAATTCTTAAACCCATCAAATTATGGAACTGCTAAAGCGGGGGTTATTCATCTTTCTAAATATTACGCTATGTATTTAGGCAAGTATAACATCAATGTGAATTCCATATCGCCAGGTCCATTTCCATCAGAAGGTGTTCAAAAAGACAAAGAATTTATAAAAAGATTAGAAAGTAAAACAAAATTAAAAAGAATTGGTACACCGGAAGATTTACAAGGAATAACATTACTATTATCATCTTCACTATCAAGTTACATTACAGGTCAAAACATAACAATAGATGGCGGTTGGACAATTTAAAATAGGTGTTATAATTCAAGCAAGATTAGGTTCTACTCGGTTGCCAAATAAAGTTATGTTGCCTTTGCCAGTAGGGAGTGAAAGGACAATTATTTCAGAGATTATCGAACGTGTTAAAGTTGTTTCTGAAATATCTAACGTAATAGTAGCAACATCAAAATCCAAAGTTAATGATGATTTAGAAAGTTATATGGATTCTCTTAAAGTCGAATGTTATCGAGGAAGTGAAAATGATGTACTTTCTAGGTTTTATGAGATTGTTTTAAAGCATAATTTCGAATATGTTATAAGATTAACAGGAGATAATCCAATAGTTGATAATATATTATTAAAAGAGTTTATTTCTAATTTCATTTCAAATGACCTAGACTATTCATATTCAAATAATTTACCATTGGGGTGTAATTTTGAGATGATGAAAGCCTCCGAAATTATTAAGGCGTATAAAAACACTGAAGATTTATTTGATAAGGAACATGTTACTGCATATATAAAGAGGTTTGCAAAAAACACTGAAGATTTTTTATTCAATAACTTAGGTGTTATTAATAATTTAAGATTAACAATAGATTATGCCTCCGATTATGCTTTTATTAACTTAATTTATACGATGCTAGGAAATAAATCAAAATCTGTCAAAAACATAATTAAACTTATAGAAGGTAATCTATGGTTATTAGATATTAATAATACTAATTTTCAAAAAAAAGAGTTCAAAAATATTGATGAGGAAATTGAAAATATTCTTCCATTGATAAATGAAAGAGAGTTATATAGATTAAAAAAACTATTAATTAATAGGTGATATTTCCAACTGTTTACAATTGTTTATCTAAAAGTGAGTTTAAAGTTTTAGACTATAAATTAGTTCCTATACGTTACGTAGATAGATTCACTATAATGAAGTGGAGAAATGAACAAATGTATCATTTAAGGCAAGATAAACCACTAACAGAAAAATCTCAAGAGGATTATTTTAATGGATCTGTTGCTAGTCTATTTGATCAAGAAAAACCGAATCAAATTTTATTTTCTTATCTCAAAAACGATAGGTGTATTGGTTATGGAGGTCTAGTTCATATTAATTGGATAGATAAAAATGCGGAAATTTCATTTGTTTTAAATACAAATCTTGAATCAAATGAATTTAGTTTTCATTGGTCTAATTATTTAGAATTAATAGAGAGAGTTGCATTTAAAGAACTTTTTTTTCATAAAATTTTTACTTATGCTTTTGATTTGCGGCCTCATTTATACTCCATTTTAGAGCATGAAAATTATAAAAATACAGCTGTTCTAAATGAACATTGTTTCTTTGAAGACTCCTTTATTGATGTTTATATTCATGAAAAGAAAAATACTTTTTCACTGAGAAAGGCAAAACAAGAAGATGTAAAATTACTTTTTGAATGGGTAAATGATGCTGAAGTCAGGAGTAATTCATTAAATTCAGACCCCATTGAATGGGAAAATCACCTAAATTGGTTCACAGATAGGCTATCAAATTCTAAAAGTAAAATTTTTATTTTTCAAAATGAAAACACTAGAATAGGTCAAATTCGCGTTGATATATCAGATAAAGGCGGGTGGGTCATAGATTATTCAATAGATAAACATCAAAGGGGTAAAGGATATGGGTTTTTAATGACCAATGCCCTGCTAAGAAGGTATGATAATTTCAAATTTCAAGCAATTGTTAAAATTGAAAATAGTGCTTCCAGAAAAGTGTTTGAAAAATTGAAGTTTAGCAGAGAATTTCATGAGGAGGATGGTATAATTAAGTATTATTATAATTAATTCATAAATGGACCAGATACTTCAATAAAAATGAGTAATTATATTATTTTATCTCAAAAATCTTGGAATAAATCTCTTTTAGATGATTTATCATTGAAAACTGATGATAATTGGATTTTAATATCATCTAAAAAGGATTTTAATGATGACAATTTAAAAAAAATTAATCCTGATAAAATTTTCATACCTCATTGGTCATATATAATTCCTGAATTAATTTTTAATTCATTTGAATGTATTGTATTTCATATGACTGATTTACCTTATGGAAGAGGTGGTAGCCCCCTACAGAATCTTATATTGCTGGGGCATAAGAATACTAAAATTTCAGCCTTACAAGTTGAAAGCAAAATTGATACAGGCGATATTTATTTAAAAAAAGATTTGTCTTTGAATGGGTCGGCACAAGACATATATGAGCGAGCAAACCGAGTCATAGGAGAAATGATAATTGAAATTTTAAATACTAAACCAGTACCAATTAAACAACAGGGAAACCCCACATTATTTACAAGAAGAAAACCCTTTATGAGTAATATGAAAGATGTTAAGAGTTTGAATGAGGCATACGATTTTATAAGAATGTTAGATGCAGACGGCTATCCCCCAGCTTTTATAGAAACAAGCAATTGCAAGTTTGAATTTAGAAAAGTTTCAAAACAAAATGATAATACATTAGAAGCCTATGTTAGAATTATTAAAAAATAAAAGAATTTTGGTAGTAGTAGCTCATCCAGACGATGAACTACTTGGACTAGGAGGAACACTAAATAAAATACTGAACCAGTATAATGCATTTATTAGGGTTGTGATTTTAGGCGAAGGCCTTACTTCTCGTTCTGATGAAAGAGATTCGGAAAAGTGGAATAAAGAATTAAAAACACATATGAGCAATATAAAAATGGCTCAAAAAATTATTGGATACCAAGAATTGTCAGTGCACCAAATACCAGATAATAGATTTGATTCGACAGATTTATTAAACATTGTTAAATTAATTGAAAAGGAAAAAGTTGAATTTGTTCCAGATTACATCTTTACTCATCATGGAGGGGATGTTAATATAGATCATCAAAGGACTTTTGAAGCAGTAATTACTGCAACCCGTCCAATGGAAAATGAAACAACTAAAGGTATATTTTCTTTTGAAACACCATCCGGAACAGAGTGGAGATCCTCTACGGACCCTCACCATTTTATACCCAACATATTTGTAGAGCTATCAGAAGAAAATGTGCTGGCTAAAATAAAAGGAATGGAGTGCTATGAATTTGAAAAGAGAACATATCCTCACCCAAGGTCTCCAGAAGCTTTGCATATTGTATCGCAAAAAAACGGAATTCAAGTTGGTTTTCACTTAGCAGAAGCCTTTATGTTAGTTCGATTAAAAAGTTAAATATGAATTCAAATAAAAGTAAAGTATTTATAATAGCTGAATTGTCAGCAAACCATAATGGAAGCATAGAGACAGCATTAGAGACAATTAGAGCAGCTAAAAGAGCTGGTGCTGACGCCATAAAGCTACAAACTTATACTGCTGAAACTATGACTATTGATTGTAAGAATGATTTATTTATGATTAAGCAAGATACTGCTTGGGATGGCGAATATCTTTTTGATTTATATAAAAGAGCCTACACTCCTTGGGAATGGCATGAAGAAATATATAAATTAGCTTATGAAGAAGGTTTAGTTTGTTTTTCTTCACCATTTGATAATAGTGCAGTAGATTTTTTAGAAGAATTAAACTCTCCCATTTATAAAATAGCTTCCTTTGAAATTACAGACATCCCACTTATTAAATATTCTGCAAGCAAAGGAAAACCAATTATAATTTCTACCGGAATTGCAGAAATTAAGGATATAGAATTAGCGATAGAAACCTGTAAAAAGGTTGGAAATAATGATATCACTATCCTCAAGTGTACATCTGCTTATCCAGCAGATCCAAAAGATGCAAATCTTTTAACTATTCCTGATATTAAAGAAAGGTTTGGTGTAAAAGTCGGGTTGTCCGACCATACAATGGGAATTGAAGGTCCGGTTATAGCTGTTACATTAGGAGCTACTGTAATAGAGAAGCATTTTATTCTTGACAAGTCAATAGGTGGTCCTGACTCTCATTTTTCTCTAGATGAAAAAGAATTTACTGAAATGGTAAAATCCGTAAGAAAGGCAGAAGAAATGATTGGAAATATAGATTATGAAATGACAGAAAAGAAAAAGAAAAGTCGTCAATTTTCACGCTCTTTATTTGTGGTAAAAGATGTTAAAATAGGTGATCAAATTACTAAAGAAAATGTTAGAAGTATTCGTCCTGGATTTGGATTGCATCCAAAGCATTTTAATGAAATAATCGAAAAGAAATTCAACCAAGATATAAATAAGGGTACCCCGCTCTCTTTACAATATATCGACAACTAGTAACACTTTAACTCAAATTCTATTCTTAAAAATTAAATATAGATCATTATCAAATATCTAAATTTATTTGCATTTAAATGAAATTAACAATAGATAAATTTAAGTTAAACAAAAATATAGAGCGGGAAAATATATTGTATATTTTTTTTGGAGTTCTTTTTGAAAAAGCTTTTCCATTTATTATAGCTTTTATTTTTATTAGATATATTGATGACACTGAATATGGTTTATGGGTGATATATTTTCAGCTCATATTAATTTTTTCATCAACAATTATCTCTCCCCTACAATTATTTTTCAATCGGGAATTTAATAAAGCTAATTCTGAGAAAATAAAAATATATAATTTTCAGATAATTGCTCCAGTATTTATTTTTTCCCTTCCAATATTTTATTACTTGTTCGATGTATTATTCTTTCACTTATTTTTATCTCTATTATCAGTAATAACTTTAATTTTAAATAATCTATTATTTAATTATTTAAGGTTTAATGATCAAAACTCAAGGTATTTATTATATTCTTTTTTGAGGTTTATGTGTTTTTTAATAACACTAAGTAGTTTTGTAATATGGGGTGATAAACTTCAAATTGAAGGCCTGTTTTTAGCATTAATATTTAGTAATCTAATTGTGATAATTGTATTAGGAAAACTAATTGAAATTAAAACACAGGAATATAAAATTCAAGAATTTTTAAAGTTATGTTCATATGGAATTCTTACTCTCTCACTAGCTGGGTTAGATAAACTTTTATTACTAAATACTAACTTGGATATTATAGATCTCGCAACATTGGGTTATGCCCTTGTATTTGCGAATTCAACAAGCATAATGGTAGAGGTTCTGAAAAAATATTTTTCACCCATATTTTTTAGAAATTTTAACGACCTAAAATTCTATAGTTCATCTACCATAAAAAGTACATTACAGGCTAATTTATTTTTAGCTTTCTTTCAACTTTCTTTTCCTTTTGTACTCTTCTTCATCCTAGATCATTTTCATTTTACTAAGGAATCGTTAATTGGGGTTGATTTTCTTTATTTGCTATTATTATTGTCAACTTCTTTGGCGATTCATAATATTTATCATTTTCTAAATCCTTATTTATTTTATATCAACAAGAGTCATTATTTGTCGTTGATTATAATTTTTACAGCTTTATTTTTTATCATCTCTGTTTTATCTTTTGATTATATGAGTTTAATAAAATTATCATATTATAAAATCATTTCTAGTTTACTTTTAATTATTCTAAGTTTAGTTTGTGTAAAATTTTTAGAAAAAAATAATAGTGTTTGATAACCTTTTTCATCATCAAAAATTAAACTACGAGATTTCTTATAAGTTTAGAAACAAATACGTTATCGTATTCCCATTATATTTTATTTTTCTTTTATTTGTTTGTCTTATTAGTAGTTTAACAAAATTAATTTTCAGAAATAAATTTAAATTTAATTCACATTTATTTCTGACTTTTTCTCAAAATCAATTAAATGTCTCGAATCTTTTTGATGAGCATAATATAGATTTACATTTTGATTTTATAAATTTTAAAATCAAATCATTGAAAACATCTTTATCTCAAAACCTAGTATTTTTTGGATTAATTCATGGATTAAATTTGAGACCATTCAAAAAAATTTTTAAAATTCATGATTTTAAATTTTTTAAAATGAATTGGTTTAGAATTTGTAATCTAATATTCATTGAGGCTGTTTTAGAGCAGATGAGAAATAAAGAAAAACTGGTTATTCTTTCTAATGATCATTCAATCTATAATATTTTTATTATTAACTGGTGCAAGAATAATCACATTCCAACAATGTATATTCAACATGCTCCTGTTACTGACAAATTCCCGCCTTTACGTTGTGATTATAATATTCTTTTTTCAAAATCGTCTGAAGATATTTATTCTAAAATCTCAAATATATATGTTAATTACAAAGTTTATTCAGATTTTAGATTGATTAAATTCCTCAATATAAACAACATTGACTGTATAGAGAAAAACACAATACTAGTCTGTACAAATAAGTTAGATGAGCTTACCAATGTAAAAAGATATATTGATTACTTGAATACTAAGGGTTATAAAATAACAATGAGAAATCACCCCTCTGATAAAAGAAATTGGAGCTTTCCTAAAACGATTGAATCAAAAAATGATCTTTATACTGATTTAAGTGAAAATAATATAATTTTATGTAATGAAACTGCATTAATTTTAGAGGGTATGATTTGTAACAAATTAATTTATAAATGTAGCTTTTCAGACTTTTTTGACAACTATGGTTATGTCAAAGACAAATTAGTCTTAAAAGAATATTCTAATCCACAAAATTTACATTTAGATATAATTAATAAATCAATTTCATATGATAAATCTAAACTTGATTATTATACAGGTGATTTATCAAATCATAAAATTCATATTGATGAACTAAATGATTTTATTAAAAACTTTTAAAATAAAAACTTGGATTATAACAAGATACTTAAAGATTTAAAAAAAGATGGAATATCTATATGTTCTAACTTTATTGAGAACGAAAAAATTAAAGTTTTAATATCTAATTTTGACGAGTATTTAAAAAACGAAAAAAATGTATGGACAGATAGTCAAAATAGTGATAACAGAATCTATGGTATTGATATCCTTGATCCATTATTTAAAGAGATATTTGAGTCTGAGGACCTAAAAAAGATCTATAGCAATTATATATCTTCAAAAGATAAGTACTCATTTGTAATGGCAAATAAATTAGGATATAAGAAAAATAACCTAGGATCGGGTGGAGGCTGGCATAGAGATACTTTTTTTTCTAAACAATTAAAGTTTATTTTATATTTAACAGATGTAAGTCATCAAAACGGTGCATTTGAATACATACCTAAATCACATTTTAAGAGCTACAAGTTAAAAGACCTTTTGTTTAGGTTCAAACAGAAAAATATAAGAAGATATGCAGAAAAAAATTTCAAAAATGTTAGACAAATTATTGGAAAGGCAGGAGATTTAATAATTGTAGATACAAGTGGAATTCATCGTGGTTCCCCAATTAAAAATGGTGAAAGAATTGCATTAACTAACTACCTAAGTAACAAGCCTTTTTCAAAAGGTATTACAGATCAACTCGCTAAGAAGTAATGAAAAAAGGATTGATTATCTTTTTTATTTTTTGGTATTTAATTCCTGGATTGTTTACTTTAATCTATCCAGAATTCATCACTGATTTATTTAAGGGAAATATTTATGTTACATCGCTATTATATTCTTTTATCTTTCTTCTTTTAACAATTTATTTTTCTAGGCTTAACCTCAATTACAAAAGGATAAAAGAATTTAAATATTTAGGTTTTTTATTTAATTCCAAAATTGAATACCTATTTATTACACTATTTTTTTTCTCATCAATTTATTTCTTCTTTGAATACGGATTATCATTCAGACAAAATGGAGTTAATATGTCTTCAGCAGGTAATTCTATATATTTAAATTATGTAACCAAAGCTTACATAAAATGCTTTATTTTAAAACAAGTAATTTTAACTTCTTATTCAAATTATAAGTTACCTTCTTTAAAGTTAACTTTAGTCTTTGTAGGTTGTATTTTATCTACAGCAGCAGCTTTAGATGCTATTATTCCAATAACAATTCTTGTTTTGTTTTTAAGAAAAGATATAATTTATAACGAGCAACAAAAATCATTTTTTTTATTTTATTCAATTCTATTTGTTCTTTTAATTTCTGTTCCAATCATTGGTATTGCAAATAAAGTTGGATTTGAACAAACCTATTATGCTTTTACTGAAACTTCTGAGTTTTTTGCTAAAAGTGTTTTTAGACGAATAGCCACTTGGCATCATTCGGTAAATATCTATCTCAACGTGGTTTACAATGAAATTATTCCAAATAGAATGGATTTGATCTCTGATATTTTTAAAACTTCAATTAATAGAGTTTCCATACTTTTTGGTGGAGAAAGAAGTATCCCAGAAATCCATACTGCGGCAAGGTATAATTATTTAAACTTATTTCATGATACAAGTAACCCTAGGACCGGTGCAACCTCAGGGGTAATTGCTACTTCGCTATTGTTTTTTCCATATGGATTATTCCTGTTTTCATTTTTACTATCAAGATATTACAGGTTTATTTATAGATTAATCCCAAAAAAGACAACTAGTTTTACGCATTTTTTTATTTTAATGGTAATAATGTTGCCTATTATATCTTCGCCACTTGATTTGATAATATTAGTCAGTCCCGCATTTTTTTTGTTGTTCTTTTTAATATCACTCAGATACCAATTAAAAACCCATGCAAAAAAAAATACTAGTTATTTATAATTATTTTTCCACGAACAAAGGCAGTTACAGTAACAGATATTATGAGCTTTCGAAAATTTGGATAGATAAAGGATATTCTGTAGAATTTATTACATCTCCTTATTTTAAATCTGATATTTCTTGCAAGAAAATATTTGAAATTCAAAATATCGAAAGAATTAAATTAAACGTTATTAATTTTCCTGATGGAGGTAATAAATCTTTGGGAAAAAGATTAGTGAATAGTTTTTGTTTTATATCGATAGCTTCTTTAATCAGTCTTTTTAAATCTTATGATTTATTAATATGTAGTTCGGGTCCTTTCACAATAGGTATTCCTAATCTCTTAAATATTCTTTTTAAAAGAAAAGGAGTTAAAGTTTTCGAAATAAGAGACATATGGCCTCAAACTGGAATTGAATACAAAGTATTCACAAATAAAACTTTAATTAAGATAGCTTATTATTTTGAAAAGTTACAATATAAATATTCTGATTTTATAGTGACTTTATCTGAAGGTCAAGAGAATTATATCATAGATCGTTTTCCAAGGTTTTCTCGTAAGATTCGTACGATACCTCAAATTTCAAATAAAGAGTTATTTAGTATCAACCTATCTGAAGCTACATTGAAGAAATATAATAATAAATATGGCCTTATTTTTTCATATATCGGAGGTTTAGGGCCAATACACAACGTCAGTTATTGGATTCAATTATTTTCTAAGTTGAATAATATTAACAAAAGTGAATTCAGTTTAATAATTCTTGGTGATGGGCCGGATAAAGAAAAATTAGAAAGTTTGTCCTTAAGTCTAGGTCTAAAAAATGTATATTTTCTTGGCCAAATACCTAAAAGAGATATACCATTTTGGCTCAAATTGAGCTATGCGACACTTTTTTCTACTACAGATTTACCAGTACAACAAACTTGTGCCCCAAACAAGGTATTTGATAGTTTTAGTTCGGGTACTCCATTAATTCAAACTAGTACAGGATGGATAAAAAGTTTCATTCGAAAGACTAACTGTGGTATTTCACTTGATCTTAACAATATTGATAACTCTGCTAAACTAGTTTCACAATACATAAATAGTAAAGATAAAAGAGATTTACATCACGAAAATGCATTAAAGAATGCTAATAAATTCGATAAAAAACTTTTAGCTGAAAAATTCTTAAATCTCATACAAAAATGAAAATATTTATAATAACTCAAGAAGATAGTTTTGTTATTCCGAAAAATATGCAATTATTAGCTGATGCTAACTTTATTGAAGTCAGTGGAGCATGTGTAATTAAATCAAAAAATTCACTTTCAGAAAAAAAAAGTTTATTTATTCGAAACTTTGGAATTGTTCAGGTTGCAAAAATGGGTTTTATTGTAATTAAAGATAAAGTTTTGAATTTCGTCGATTTACTTTTCCAATCTAAGTTGTTAAAACATAAAAGGAGCATTAAAGCTTTTTGTAATAAGAATCATGTGCCTTTTTTAGAGGAAAAAAATGTTAACCAACGAGATTTTATAGCAAAACTCAGGGAGTTGAATTTAGATTTAATTGTATCGTTTTCAGCCCCCTCTATTTTTAAATCTGAACTCTTATCTCTACCTAAAAAAGGATGTATAAATTTACATTGTTCCCTATTGCCAAAATATTCAGGGATATTGCCTAGTTTCTGGACCTTATTGAATGACGAGAAAGAAACCGGTGCTACGGTTCATTATATGGATGATGAAATAGATAATGGTGACATACTTTGTCAAGAATCGATTAAGATTTTAAAAACTGACAGCATGTTAGATATAATAATAAGGACTAAAAAAATTGGTGGTGCTATAATGTTAGATGTTATACATGATATAATGACCGACAACATCAAATTAATAAAGAATAAAGTTAATCATGAGAAATATTATTCTTGGCCTACTAATTCAGATTTTAAAATTTTTGCCAAAAAAAGAAAATTAATTTAATGAAAAAAGCAGTATTATCAATAGATTTCGAAGATTGGTATCATTTAGAATATTTTAAAGACAATTTAAATGATAAATCTCAGAGTATTCTCGTAGAAGGTACGAATGAGTTTATAAAAATTATCACAAAAGAGGATATTAAAGCTACATTTTTTATTGTTGGAGAACTTATTTCATCAAAGTTAGAATTATTGAAAAATATAATTAAACAAGGTCATGAAGTTTCAGGGCATTCATACAATCATGTAAGACCTTTAACGCAGTCAATAGAAGATTTTAAATCAGATTCAATCAAACTTTTTGTCGAGTTAAAAGAAACGTTAAATATTGTTAATCCTGGATATAGAGCGCCTTGTTTTAGTCTAGATGATGAAAGATTGAATATTCTTAAAGAGCTTAACTATTCCTATGATTCTAGTAAAATTTCTGCAGGATTTCACCCACTTTACGGTAGTATAAATATCAAGCAATATAAAAAAGTGGCTGACAATGTATACACAGATGAAAAATTTACCGAATTTGAATTACCGACCCAAAGATTTTTAAATAAAAACATTCCGATTTCTGGAGGTGGCTATCTAAGAATTTTACCTTGGTTTCTGTTCAAGTATTTGTTAAAAAAGTACTTAAAGGAAAATATGACATATTTCTTTTTTATTCATCCATTTGAATTAACAAATAAAAACATATCACTTCCAAAAGATTCCTCCATTACGTCTAGGTTAAGGTTTAGAGTTGGTAGATCAAAAGGAGCTTCACGTTTTAAAAAATTAATAAAAATTTTGAAAAAAGAGGGATTTGAATTCGTCACTTTTTCTGATTTTGATAAAGAAATCAATAGTTAAGAGTAAAATGAAGTTAAATAAACTAATACCGCAAAAAATAAATTTTAATAAAAGTATTTTTAATAATCACGATTTATTAAATGATAAGATATTAGATAGTAATGTTTTAGTGATAGGAGGAGCGGGGACTATAGGGTCCAGCTATATCAAGCAAATATTAAAATATAAGCCAACAAAGATAACTGTTGTTGATATTAATGAAAATGGTTTAACCGAATTAACTAGAGACCTTAGAAGCTCTAATTTATTAGACTATAATCCAGAATATATCACTTATCCGGTTAATTTACTAAGTGATACTTTTGATAAAATTTTTAACTCTGAGAAATGGGATGTTGTTTCAAATTTCTCTGCACATAAGCATGTTCGTTCAGAAAAAGATAAAATTTCTGTGGAAGCTTTAATTAAAAATAATGTCTTTGGAGCAATCAAGCTTTTAAATTTGTGTGAGTATAGCCCACCAAAATATTTTTTTAGTGTTTCTACGGATAAAGCCGCGAATCCAGTAAATATAATGGGAGCCTCAAAAAGCTTAATGGAAATATTAATTTTATCAAAAAAAAATAATTTTAGAGTGTCAACTGCTCGATTTGCTAATGTTGCATTCTCAAATGGAAGTTTACTTGATGGCTTTATATATAGATTGAATAAGAAACAACCATTGAGTTGTCCGTCAGATATTAAGCGGTTTTTCGTTACGCCAGAGCAATCCGGACAAATATGCTTGTTGGCTACATTTTTAGGAGATTCGGGAAACATCTTTTTCCCAAAATTAGATTTTCATAAGGATCAAATCTATTTTAAGGAGATTGCTTTGAATTTTTTAAAGGAAAATGGATTTGAATCAGTATTAGTTAAGTCAGAAAAAGAAGCGAAAGAATTTGATTTTGATAAGAACCCTAAAAAATATCCGATTTATTTCTTTGTGTCAGATACTTCAGGGGAAAAAAAATATGAAGAGTTCTTTACTGAAGAGGAAGATTATGAAATTAATAAGTATGATTCCTTAGGATTCATAAATACTCCAGATGTTAAAATATCTTTTGAAGATGTTAAATTTGATTTTGAACAGGTTTTTAAAAATACCTATTCAGATAAGTTAGATATTGTAAATGTTATAAAAAAATATATTCCAGATTTTAGGCACATCGAAACTGGGAAACATCTAGATCAAAAAATGTAATTTATGTATAAATTTTTTAAACGCTTATTAGATATTGTAGTTAGTTTAACTGCGCTAATTATTCTGTTACCTTTTTTTATTCCGATAATTATCATTCTAAAATTTTCTGATGAAGGAGAAGTTTTCTATTTTCAAGAGCGTTATGGGATTTATAATTCTAGATTTCAAATATGGAAATTCTCGACTATGAAAAAGAACTCCATGAATATGGGTACAGGAAGCATTACAATTCGGAATGATCCTAGAGTTACGAAAATTGGATCTTTTTTAAGAAAGACAAAGATCAACGAACTACCTCAAATTATTAATATTCTGAAAGGTGACATAAGTTTAGTTGGTCCAAGGCCTTTGGTAACTAAGACGTTTACCGCATATAATAAAGAGGTACAAACTAAAATATATAATGTTAAACCAGGTCTAACAGGTATAGGTTCTATTATTTTTAGAGATGAAGAGTCTATTATCTCAACAGCTACTGATGAGGATCCTCATGAATACTATCAACGGCTAATAGCACCATATAAAGGGGAATTAGAAATGTGGTATCAGGAAAATAATTCTTTCTTTTTAGATTTACAATTAATTTTTTTGACAGCATGGGTGGTTTTAGTGCCCAGTTCTATACTTTATGAAAAATGGTTTAAAGGTTTACCCAAAACGAAGTTTTTAATAAAATATAAAAAAAGCGCTATCTGATTAAAAATAAGAAAATCAATTTATGCTTTAATTAATTCAAGACAATACTAAATTATAGGGGAGAGAATTGGGATACTATCATTTTTAGGTTATCAGGTAACTAAATAGTTCCAAAATAATACTTTGTGTTCTTGAATACGTCCTACCTGATCCAAAAATATCCAATAGCCTGTATGATTTGATTCAAAGGCTTAAAGACATTCCAAATAAAACCGCTGCAGTTATCCCGATAATGTATAGAGAGCTTAGTAGGTGGTTTTTGTTTGTCTTGAGCATAAGCCAGTGGTGGACATGCAATCTATCTGCAATAAATGGACTATTACCTCGAATAACTCTTCGGGTATATACCTGAAGTGAGTCAAATAAGGGATACCAAAATATTACGGCGAAAATAAAGAAAGCAGGAATTGAGTAATCAATTGTTCCAAGTGATACTGAAGATGTAGGGACAATTTGAATGATTCTTGTGGTGGCAGTTGCAGCAATAAGCCCGAGAACAGTAGAGCCAGCATCACCCATAAATGTTTCCGCTGTGCGGCGAAAATTAAAATAGAGAAATGCAATGATTCCTGCCGTCATACTGGCGAGGATATTCTTTATTTCAAGAGAGTCAATGCTTCCTGACCATAAGAAAAGAAAAGAAAATACCAGAACTATGTAACCACCCAATAATCCATTGATACCATCCATAAAGTTTATGGCATTAATGGTAAACTGAAAAAAAGCGATCATCAAAACCCATCCCCAGATATTACCAACTGTATTGATACCAAACGCACCTCCGAAATTCAATGGAATAAAGTTCCAAAAGTGAATTACAATAACACTCGCTAGGATTTGTAATGGGAGTTTTATTTTGTAGCTTAATGGCTTTCGGTCATCAATGATGCCTAAGATGTACATCAATAATATTGAAAAAGATAGACTTATAACTTTTACATCCAAGGAATCTGACATTTTAATCAGCCAACTAATTAAAGCAATTGGAATGAAAACCATTCCCCCAATACTCGGGGTGGGGTACTTATGAATTTTTCTTACCGATGGCGTATCAACAATTCCGAATTTTTTGGCGTAGATGATTCCTAATTTCGTTAATCCTGTTGTTGCTAGCATGATAGCAAAAAAGTGGTACAGAAGATAGGATTCGATATCCAAGAAATTTCCTGCCAAGTATAGGATGAAAGCAAAAGCTATAAAAAATACAAACAGTCTCATCTAAAAGAATAAACCTTAATGTGACCACTCAAATGAGAGATAAATAAACATCAGATTTTTAGTTCTATTCAAAAATAAGGTAATTGTATCTCTCAATCGTATACTTGTAATATGAAGCAACTATTTTTTTTTATTGTTTTTTGCCTAACCCAGACATTATGTTTTGCAGATTCTGAAACGGTAATTAATAAACCAGGGCAAATCATTAAAACTTTGCTTTCAAAATACGATGACAAAGTTTACATTTTCTATGAAGATTATTTTGTGTGTGTTGACCTAGATACCAAGGAGAGAAGAAAAATGAAATTTAACAGTAATGGGTTGAACCTCAAGTCATTTCGGACTTTAAGTTCTTCTAAAGCTAATTATTTTTTAGATGGCCAGGGAGGTGGGGTTTATCTCTTTGAAAATGATTCTTTACTTAAAATAGATAATTCATATAAGCATAAAATGCAAATTGGTGCTTCCTTATTTACATATAAAGCAGATATTTATAAATATGGGGGCTATGGTTTTTGGTCTCAACGGGACTTTATAACTCGATTTGAAAAGGAAACTAAAGAATGGGAGTTCGTTCCGTTTAACAAAAGTGATGTTTTTCCTAGGGGAAGAGAGGATGCCATAGTTAAGGTAATTGAGGATGATTTATATATTATTGGTGGCTATACACTGCCGAGAGAAAACCCTTTATTATCCCCTGTTCAAACTTATGATGTATGGCGCTTCAATTTGATCACTGGGGTCTGGACCAGCTTGGGTGATATAAAAAATATATCGGAGCAGCTTTTCGATTTTCATAGAATTGATTTTAATGATAAAATAGTAATTGATAATGTGGAGGATGATATTCTAATGGTTATTGACCCAGAGAAAAATACGGTAAAATCATATCAGAGAACTTCGTTTATAAGAAAAATATCTAATCACGCCATCGCAAGCTATAATACGTTTTTTCACAAGGATAAGTTTTATGGATTTTTTAAAGAAAATAATGATTTAGATGAGATGAATCTTGTATCTCGTAATTCTGATGAAATATTTGGCAATCTCTTATCAGAGGATAAATTTTATCAGCAGAAGATTAATTTTTTAGCCTGGATAGGTTTTCTTTTGGTTCCTTTCTTATTTGTGTTAATTGGGTTTGTTTTTAAAAATCAAAGGATAAAAAATAGGAAGTTGATTTTAAGAAAGGGTTATTTATATTTCAAAAATGAAAAAATTGAAATTGAACCTATTGGTCTTTTGGTATTGAATCATTTGCTTGCTTCAAAAGTACAGGTTTACTCAAAGGACATTTTAGATTGTCTTGACAAGCCTCATTTAGACTACTCACACAAGACACGGTTAGTTAAAGATATTTTATATAAAATCAATTACAAGATTAAAAGTGCACTAAAATCAGATACTGATCCTATTCGAGTGGATAAATCTAAATTTGACAAAAGGTTAAAAGTTTATTTTTTAGATAAATCACTTTTCTCAAATCATTGATCAATAGTTAAATCAAAATATGTCTAAAGTTGAAATTTTTAAAGCGGCTCCAAAACATGGCTATAAAGAAGAGTCAAATACTGTTGATCCTAATGCTTTTAAGGCTGTAGTTGAAAGTCGAAGGTCTGTTCGGGTTTATGATGAAACAACAATACCTGAGAGTGTCATGCGCGAGTGCCTCAGGCTTGCTTTATTGGCTCCTAATTCTAGTAATCTTCAAACATGGGATTTTTATTGGGTACGTGATGAAGTTAAAAAAAAGAAATTAGTTAAGTATTGCTTGAGCCAACCCGCTGCAAGAACGGCTGCAGAGTTAGTAGTTGCGGTCGCGAGACCTGACCGATGGAGGGAGACCAA
>Ga0209223_10002065_pt1 | contig 20799 bp, 17 predicted proteins | sample COG_06_FD_184750 | JGI IMG/M metagenome (GOLD analysis project Ga0209223, IMG submission 184750) | Pelagic Microbial community sample from North Sea - COGITO 998_met_06 (SPAdes) (version 2) | ecosystem: Environmental > Aquatic > Marine > Neritic zone/Coastal water | place: Helgoland, sampling...
GCTTACTGATAATGATTTGATAGAAACAGCATTAAGAGAAGCGGAAGAAGAAGTAGGTGTAGATCGATTGAATATAAACGTAATAGGGGAGTTATCGGACTTGTTTATTATAGTAAGTAATTTCAAAGTAAGACCGATAATTGGACTGATTGATAAGAAGCCTGACTTTATTCTCGACCCAAGAGAGGTAGATGGTATTCTAAATATAAGTCTGAAAGATTTAAACTCACCGAAGTTTCAAGGTTTGAAAAAGATGACTTTCAAAAACGAAATAGCAATTGACGCTCCTTTCTATGATGTACATGGGAATATGGTTTGGGGTGCCACGGCAATGATTATAAGTGAATTGCTAGCTTTAGTAAAACCTATTCTTGAAGAATAGCAGTTGCTTCAATTTCAACCAGGTAGTCGGGGCCAATAAACCTTGAAATTTCAACCATTGTAGTTGCAGGCATGATATCGGCAAAAACTTCCTTATGTGCCCGGCCGATGGCTTCCCATTGATCAATATTTGTAACGAAAACCCGAGTCCGGACTACATCAGATAATTTTGCTCCAGCTTCATTTAAAACTGTTTCAATCTTTTTTAAAGAAAATAATGTTTGTGTATAGGGGTCGTCTTTGCCAACTAGGGAGCCTTGATCATCAGCCACGGTACCGGTGACCTCGATTGTATTTCCCACGCGTACTGCTCTAGAATATCCAACAATGTCTTCCCAAGGGCTTCCTGAAGAATAGTTAGTTCTCTTTGTCATTTGCTGAATTTAAGACAAAACTTACTTTATTTAAAAGTACATCAGGTACGAACGGTTTACGAATAAAGTCAGACATGCTCGAATCTTCAGTTTTGCTTTTTGCTTCAACATCTCCACGCGCTGACATCGCTATGATTTCAGTGTTGCCATTTAATTTTGACTTTGCCTTAATTAGTGCGGCAGTCTCAAAGCCATCTAATTCATCCATCTCAATGTCCATCAAGATTAAATCAAATTTATACTGATCGGCCAATTCACAAGCTTCTTTTCCAGAGACAGCTTCAGACCATTCTCCATTCCACTTGTTGAACAATCTTTTAAGTACTAACCTGTTCATATCATTGTCATCAACGATGAGGATTTTAGCCTTATTAAGATTTTGCTTATGTTTTTGTAAGCCTGCTGTTTCGAATACTTCGAAGTCTTTATCCAATTTAAAGTCAATTTCAAAGGAGAAAATAGATCCTTGTCCTTCTGTACTTTCTATATTGATTTTGGAGCTGTGTAAGTCAATGAGTTTTTTGGTAATGGCCAAGCCTAAACCAGTTCCTCCATACTTTCTTGTGGTCTCACGACTTGCCTGTTCAAAATTTTCAAATATATCATCTAATTTGTCTTTAGGGATACCAATTCCTGTATCTGCCACTCCGAAACCAATTGTTGCAATTTCATCTTTAATACCAACCAAGTGAGCGCTCAGGCCTACACTTCCTTCTATAGTAAACTTGATGGCGTTACTAATTAAGTTATTTAGGATTTGAGTCAATCTTGTAGGGTCACCTAAGAGTCTTTCAGGAGTATATTCGCCTATTGAGAGGTTGATTTTGATCCCTTTGGATTCAGCCTTGAATTTGAAACTGCCATTGATTTTATTCATCAGATCAACAATAGAAAAGTCAACCGACTCAAGTTCTAATTTACCTGCTTCAATTTTACTGTAATCAAGAATATCGTTGATCAATGAATGTAGACTCTCACCAGAAAACTTTAATGCATCGATATATTCTTGATTATCAGGATTCTCATTCTCCATCTCCATTAAGTGCGTCAAACTTATGATGGCATTCAAGGGCGTTCTAATCTCATGACTCATCACTGATAAAAATTCTGATTTGGCCATGGTAGCACTTTCAGACTGATTCCATGCTTGTTGTAGTTCTCTTTTTTGAATGTTTATTTTGTGAGTCCTTTCGGCCACATTTTCTTCAAGTTCTTGGTTGATCCCTATTTGCATTCTCTCATTTTCTCTAAACTGCAAAATCAAAGAATCTTGAGTGATTCTACTTTCATTTAGCCGGCCTTTAACTTCATAACCAATAGCAAGTGCTAGAATTACTACTTCAATTAATATCCCAATCTGGACGTAAATGGCATCATAAGTAGCTTCAATGATAAAGAAATTGACTGATATCAGTATTAAAGTACATAGGAGAAATATGGATGCGCTGGCAAAGAAATAGGCTTGGTCTTTTTTGGTTTTTAAAAATGAAAAGATAAATACGAGGCCTATCGAACTGCAAATGATTGTCGTTACGTTCTTTACTCCAATTCCAAAATAAAGGTTATTTGTCACTAGAATAAATAGTGAATCTATAATAAACAGGAATACGAGAATATTGGATAATAATTTGAAAAAGTTATACCAACGAGGCATAAGGTCTTTTACTTTTAAAAAGTTTCTTGCAAAAGCGAAGTACATTGAAAAAGTCAAAATTTGAAGTATCCAAAAAGGTTGGGATAGGAGTGGATACTCAGGGAAAAAATAGATATTGATGTAGCCATAGAAGTTAAAGAAATAGAGGGCATGTAGGAGGGTGTATATACCAAAATACAAGAAGAATTTTTCCTTTGTATAATAATAGAAAACCAAGCTAAGAACGGCTAATACCATGAGTATGCCAGTAAATAGTCCCTCAAAAAGGTCTTCTTTGTCAGTGGTCTTATCCCAAACATCGTAAGGAATGAGACCTACTTCTATAAATGGCTTGAAATGATCTAATTGCTTGGTTTTTATCCAAATCGTTTTTTCCTCTCCAATGTTCAATGACATTCTGACCTTGGCATCACCATCATGAATCATATCACGTTCTGGGATTGGTATCATGTAACCTGATTTTTTAATAGTTACATTATTGTCAGCATCAATTTCGTAGACTTCTGAAATCGAATTATAGCCAAGTGTCATTACAAAACTCTGACCTTCATTGCTGTCGTTCCGTAGATTGAGCACTGTCCAATAGGTGTATTTGTGGTTGAGTTTTCTATTATTGAATGTCTTGAAATCTTTTAACCTGACTTGTGCTTCATTTAGTGTGAGTGTATTTGTAGTATCCTCAAATATTCTAACGTATTGGCTAGCATCCAATTGTTCCTCCGAAGTCTGCCTTATCCTGTAGGTGTTTATATCTTGAAAATCCGTCTTTAATTCATCGCTAGAGGATGAAAACGGGAGCAGTAGCAGTTTAAAAAATAATAAAATAGACATTCAGGAATCGGTTGGTTCCGGTCACGAAAATACCCAACTTTTATAACAATAAAACATCAATGTGGGCTTAATTGACACAACCTTTCACACCTTAATGTGATTTTAGAAGGAATTTTTAGATGTCATCGGAATAAGAGAGGGTGTGGAGAGCAAAAAAATGAATGCAAGTTACCGCAAAAATTAATTTACGCCTGTGCGTAACTTATGGCATCCTTTGACCAAGGTTTTGAATTATTAATTGCATCGATCACCTTTCCTGGGTCAGTAAACACAGTCCACATGTCCCTGTGTTGCTCTCCCATAAATTTATTTTGGATTGAATTTTCTAGCATTTCAATTAATGGGTCATAATAACCATCAAGGTTCAAGATGACTATTGGTTTAGTGAAAATTCCTAACCTCTTTAGGGTGATTGCTTCTAGCAGTTCCTCTAATGTACCGCAGCCTCCAGGAAGCGTAATTAGTGCATCTACTCCGACCATAAATTGTTTCTTCCTTTCATGCATGTCTGCGGTGAAAATGAATTCATTGACATCTTTATGATGAAACTCTACCTCTTTCATGAATTTCGGCATTATTCCAATTATTTTTCCTTTTTCAGCAATAACTGTATCTGCCAATTGGCCCATTAATCCTCTTGCCCCGCCTCCATATACAACGGTGATATTATTTCTAACCAAGGCTTTGGCAATTAATTCGGTTGCTGCAAAGAATTTAGGGTCAATTTTTTCACTTGAGGCACAATACACACAAACCTTCTTGAGTTTTCTCATCCACTTACAATTTCGTTAACGAACTGTAAAATTCAAAATGTGTATTACGGTTTTGGTAATGTCCAAACTAGTGAGAAGTTCAATGCCTATATTGCGGTTTAATGGAGTATTTAATTCTTATTGCTGCTGTTTTCGCTTTGCTTTGGTCAAGAAAAAGTAGAAGAAGACCGAATAAATTTGCTGGAATACTTTTGGCAATTAGTGTCATATTGCATTTTGTAACCTTTATGGGGCTTAACAATTATGCGCCATTTGCTTTCGGGTTTTTCACCTTGTTTGCTGGTTTTGAACCAATGAATTCCTTTAAATTCAAGATTGAACATAAGGTGTTTTATGGTTATGCATCGATTGTTTCTTTTGCCTTTGTTGTAAAAAGCATTATTAAGATTCCATTTGAAATCTACCTCGAATGGGCGTTAATTCCAATACCTTTTATTTCGTACTATTTTTGGAGGAATTCAAAACGGGTAGTTTATCATAGGGTTGGTGTGCTTGCAATTTGGTCGGCTCAAGCCATTGTAGCTTTTGCTACTTCTTCTTGGACTAAACAGGTATTATCCGAACTTTTTTAAAGTCTTGATATCAGTAATTAGGCGTGTCATTTCTAGTGCCAATGTACCGTTGTATACACCTCTAATTCTTCCTTTACTATCAACTAAAATGAAGTTTTCGGTATGTAAAAATTCGTCAGACGATTTGTCTAGTCCTATTTCTTTTTCTGCAAAATAGGATTGCCTAGCCAAATTGTAGATGGCCTCTTGTGGACCAGTTAGTAAGTGCCATTTGTTGTTATCTATTCCTTTTATTTCCGCATATGCTTTAAGCACCGAAACAGAGTCGGCCCATGGCATTACGCTGTGAGATACAAGTTTGATACCATCATCGTCTAAGAATTCTTCTTGAATCCTTGTCATATTAGTTGTCATTTTTGGGCAAATCCCAGGGCATAATGTGAAGAAAAAATCAGCCACGTAAATCTTACCCTCTAGCGTACTGTTTGTTATGAAATTACCGTTTTGATCTTCTAATTTGAAAGCATCAATTGAATGAATCTCACCATAATTTGCAACATCAATTGGGATCCATTCAGGCGTGAAATCTGCTTGATTATAAAAAGGCAGCTGACTTTCCTCGTCTTTGTTCGAAGAACATCCTAGCACAATTAGAAAAAAGCAGCAGCTAGTAAGCCAGTGCTGTAAGTGAACCTTCTTCATTCTCTACTGATTTGCAGTTTTTAAGACCTATCAATCCATAACGATGGCCATTTTTTACAACATAGTTAGCGCGTATTCCTCCATCCAATTCCCACATTTTTTGTGAACCAATTTCTTGACCATTGAGATAATGGAATGCCTTGTACTGCGTACCATCTTCGTACCATTCAAGTGATGCCCCTTCGGTCAGACCATTTTCAAAGGAGATGTCGTATTTTTTCGAACCATTTGGCCACCAACCTTGATGATTGCCATGTTTGCGATTGTTTAAATAAGAACGTCTTTCTTTCAATACACCATTTCCGTAGAAAGCTTCAGAATTACCTTCCTTAAGCCCTTCAAAATATCCTGTAGTGCTGGATACTTTTTCAGCAGGGTCATATTGAACTAAATAACCAGAATAAGGCTGCCCATCAACTAATAATAGCGCACCTTTTTTTTCTATATTGACTGCTGAGGCCTGAATCGTTTTGTTAGGTACAACAATCAAAGCGTGTGGCTCCTTTTCTGCAGGGTCACATCCCCAAAGAATTAAAATTAATGGTATGAATAATAATCTTTTCATTTATTGACTTACAGTTCCTGCGTTACCAAAATATCCACTTCCGTTTAAGTAGGGATCGTTATCAGTGATATGGTAATGATAAATGCCATCAGGATATTCCTCAGTAGCATGGCTATGACCGTGGTAATCGTCAACGTCGGCATTAAGAACACGTACATTGTTTTCTACAGGCCCGTATACAGGGAATCCATCCATCAACCAACCTAAAAGTGCATCTGAACCCATAGTCGCTGTTAAGTAAGTAGGCTCTTGATGGTAATGGTATTGACCTGAATTTTGTGGATGTCCTAAATATTGGTCAAAACTATTAATTTCATTTGTCAAGGGTTGGTTATTTGGACCAGCATATTGGTTATAAAAAACAACGCCATTCAACGATATGCCTATTGGGCCAAGACCTGTGGCAGATTTACTAGCTGCCTCAGTAGGATTAATTGGAATTCTAAAAACTATATTTTGACTTGAAATTCTGTTTGGATTCAAATTGAAATTCGCATTGTCACCATTATAGGCCTCATGACGAGAATCAGTACTGTTAAAGTAAGGACTACCGTGATTCGGAATATCATCTGTTTCGATTACAATGAAATCGCCATCTACATAAGCATTTACATTGTCAGTGAAATTGGCAAAAACAGCAGGTAGCTCAGTTTCCGTTTCAGTGCCATCAGTATCGCCATCATCATTGCCACAAGCAAAGAAAAGTGTTCCTGAGATGAGTAGTAGTAATAGTTTATTAAGTTTCATCATCAATTATTTTATTGTTCTATAGATTAGGTGCCAGTGCTTCTAAAAACTTGTGGTATGACTCGTTTTATTTTAAAATGTTTAATAAAAAAGAAATTGCCTTCTAAAAAATCCTAATTGGTAATTTCTTTTGGATTAGGTAAACTAGGGAATCAAAAAAATCAAACCATGGATTCAAAAAATATCAGCAAATTACTCACTCTTATCTTTCTATCGGTTATATCGGCGGGTATAAATGCCCAGCAGCTTGAAAAATCCAGTTATCAAAACATGGACTATCGCATGATAGGCCCTTTTCGTGCCAGTAGAACGGTAGGAGGCGTAGGTGTTCCTTCTCAACCCAACGTATTCTATATGGGAGTGAACAACGGTGGCGTATGGAAAACTGATGACTATGGTCGGACTTGGTTTCCAATTTTTGATGATGCCCCAACTGGTTCAGTAGGTGATATTGCTGTTTCTGAAACCAACCCTGATATACTATATGTAGGAAGTGGAGAAGGTTTACACCGACCAGATTTAGGAGTAGGTGACGGTATTTTTAAAAGTACGAACGGAGGCAAGTCTTGGGTTCATATTGGACTTAAGGACGTGCAGCAAGTCGGAAGACTAATTATTCATCCGACCAATCCTGATATCGTTTATGTAGCTGGCCTTGGACATCCTTACGGTGCCAATGAGCAAAGGGGTGTTTTTAAAACTAGCAATGGCGGCAAAACTTGGGACAAGGTATTGTACATCGATGATCATACTGGGGCTATTCAAGTAGAATTTGATCCTAATAATCCCAATATCCTTTTTGCAGATATGTGGGAACACCAAGAAGGGCCATGGGAAAATGCAAAGTTCTCAGGACCAAATAGTGGTCTGTATAAATCAACTGATGGTGGAGAGAATTGGAAGAAAATCAATAAAGGTTTACCTGGCGCCAAAGAAGGATTAGGAAGAATAGGAGTAGGTATCGCACCAAGCAATTCGAACATCATGTATGCCACTGTAGATGCTCAAAAAGATGGCGGGATTTATAAAAGCACTGATGCTGGCGAAAGTTGGTCCTTTCTTCATGGAAATAGAAGACTTTGGGGTAGAGGAGGTGACTTTGCAGAGATTAAAGTACACCCAAACAATCCAGAAAAAATTTATGTCGCCAATGTGGCTTCTTATACCTCTGATGATGGCGGAAAAACATGGATGTCTTTAAAAGGAGCGCCTGGAGGTGATGATTATCATCGCATCTGGATTAATCCAAATAACCCTGATATTATGCTTTTTGTTGCAGATCAAGGAGCAGTTGTAACCGTGAATGCGGGTAGGACATGGAGCTCTTGGTACAACCAACCCACAACTCAGCTTTATCATGTAATTACAGATAATGATTTTCCTTACATGGTCTATGGAGGGCAACAGGAAAGTGGTGCGATTGGAGTTGCCAGTAGAGGTAATGGTGGTCAGATTAGCTTTAGAGAATTTATGGGAGTGGGTGCCGATGAATATGCCTATGTAGCGCCCGACCCAAAGGACCCAAATATTATTTATGGTGGAAGGGTGACACGTTTCGATAAAAGAACGGGTCAAGCACAGACTATTACTCCAGAAGCTGTTAGAACAGGTGACTATCGTTTTGTCAGGACAATGCCTCTGCTGTTTCATCCAGCAGATGATAATATGCTTTTGTTCGCCACCAATGTATTGTGGAAAACAATGAATGAAGGACAGAGTTGGGAAATCATTAGCCCTGATTTGACTTATGAACAACCTGCGGTGCCTGCCTCAGTAGGTGATTATAAGACCAAGGAAATGGAAACTATGGCAAGGAGAGGAGTGATCTATGCGGTAGGGCCGTCACCTTTAGATGTAAATACTATTTGGGCAGGAACAGATGACGGAAGAGTACATATTACGACCAACGGTGGAGCAGATTGGGATGAAGTAACGCCTCCTCAGATGAGCACCTGGGATAAGGTGTCACAGATTGACGCCAGTCACTTTGATGTGAATACGGCCTATATCGCTATCAATGCCATCAGAAAAGATGATATGACGCCATACGTATATAAAACGACTGATGCTGGTAAGACTTGGGATCTAGTGACTAAAGGAATGAATCCAAATGGTTCAATAAATGTGGTCAGAGAAGACCCGAAACAACCAGGGTTATTGTATGCAGGTTCTGAAAGAGAAGTGTATTTCTCTATAGATGATGGTGCCAATTGGCAATCATTAAGGAATAACATGCCAGCTACGTCAATCAGAGATTTAGTCATTCATGAAGATGATTTGGTTGTAGGAACACATGGCCGTTCGGCTTGGATCTTAGATAATATTGCTCCATTGCGCGAAATGGATAAGTCTAAAGCTGGAGGAGCCTATTTGTATATACCTTCGTTGACCACCAGGGTGCGTGACAATATGTTTCATGACACACCATTGCCACCAGAAGAGCCAACAGGGGAGAACCCACCCGATGGTGCTATTCTTGATTATCAACTTAATTCCAAGGCTGGCTTAGTGAAACTTGAAGTATTAAATACGGATGGCTCAGTAATTAGAACTTATGCAAGCAATGATCTACCTGAAAAAATTGATACTACAACTCAACGGCATCCTACTTACTGGATGCGACCTGAGCAGAAGCTAGGGACAACAAAAGGACACCATCGTTTCATTTGGGATTTAAAGCATGAGCCACCTAGAGGAGCTAACAGAGAATTCTCAATTTCTGCAGTTTATAAAAACACGCCAAGTGGTCCTTTTGGTCCAGTAGTAAATCCAGGGACTTATAGGGTACGCTTGACAGTTGATGGGAAAACTAGCGAAAAACCTTTGACCATCCGTATGGATCCGAGGGTGTCAATTACTGAGAAGGCTTTAAATAGGCAGCGTGATTTAAGTATGGCCAGTTATAATGCCTATCATGAATTACAGGACATTGTGGAGGCTATTGATGAACAAAACAGTCCATCAAAGCAGGCACTTGCATTAAGAGGTAATGGAAATCCGAGTGATCAAGATACCATGTACGGTAGTATTCGTTTGACTCCAATCGAAAGAGAAAGCTTAGTTAGCCTTCAGAATAAATTCATCTATATGATGAATGTGTTGCAAGCTTCAGATGTAATGCCAACCATGCAATCTCAAAAAGGAGTGAAGGATTTGCTTGAATCGGTTGAAGGCCTTAAAGCAAGGTGGGACAAGCTCAAGTAGCGTTATTGGTGCTAAAGAGAGGGTTGTTCAACGCCATAAATTTGAATAACCTGTTCTTTGCCTTTTAATTCTATACTGTCCATCTCCTTAAACCTGAAACTAGTAATATCTAACTTGTCTTTCAGGTTTTTAGAAATCAATACTGATTGTTTGAAGTCATTGCATTTGCCCTGAATTCGAGCTGCTGTATTTATGGTGTCACCATGGTAAGCAATTTCTTTTTTGAACTTGCCTACTTCTGTTGTAGTGACAATGCCTTCGTTTATCCCTGCCTTAAAAAAGGGCAGGAGGCCATAGTTGGAGATGTAATGGTGCTTTCTTTTTTCTAATTGCTGTTGAAAATTGAAATAGGCATTGAGGCAATTTTCATTTTTAATTCCCGCCTTAAGCTGCCACGTTAGTATTACTTCATCACCAACGTACTGATAAATCTCGGCTTCATTTTCAACGACAACTCCTAGATCGTTAAAGCAGTCCTGAATCATTTTACTGTACTGAATGTGCCCTAATTTCTCGGCATGTTTTGTAGATGACCGGAGATCGAGAAACATGAATATCCGCTCTTCTTCTCTAGGTGTATAAAACCTGCCACTCATAAGCCTCCAAAGATTACCAATGCCGAGGAATAGGTTTACTTGCCTTAATCCACTCATAAAAAGATCTACAGTAAGTAAATACAAGTAAATGGCATAGCTCCCCGGTTCAAATGCAAAGGCTATTAAAGTTATGTCATTGCCGTAAACAGCGTAGGCTAAGAGAATAATGGCAGCCCAAAAAAGAATGGCATAAATGAACCTTAGCGTAATAAGTTTTCGAAATGAAATTTGCTTATAACCGTACTCCTCTGTGATGATTTGAGCGATTCCAGAAACAGATCCAAGTAATGGCCCCATAAATAATGCAGTGAGCACAGATTCCCAAAAGTCAAAATCAACAGAACCTAATTCTTCCGTCCCTTCGCCTCTTACAATACTGAGAAAAATGATAGCCAAAGTCCAACCAACAATAAACTGTTTGATTGTTTGCTACCTGCGTTTATTCTTAAATTTCATTAGTGTAGCTACTAATCGAATCTGGATAACTCTTTGTTGAGCATTGTTTTTATATTCTTTACATGAACAAGAGCGGCTTCAAGAAGCCCCACATAATACAGATTGTAATCTTGTTCGAATGAAATAATGTTCCTTACGGTACCATCTTCAACTACCTTCCAATTGGTAAACTCGTGGCGTTCTAAATTATAATCATTTTTTAATTCTCTAGAATTTTCTTCACTTCGCTTGTCATACACTTGGCCATTATAATCTATTCGGTAGTAGGTCTTATCATAAAGACTGCTAAGCTGAATTTGTAGTGTTTTGTTCTGTATTAAATTTAGATCGCCACTTGATTTGATGGAGTTAAATGCTGAGTTGTTAGCAAAAAACGTGAGGTTCATGTCTGTTATTTTTGCGTATAGGGTCTCAATTTTAGACCTGTCCTTTTGCTCCCGATCAAGTTCATTATACAATTCAATGCGAATAGTTCTTCTTAGTGATTGAAAGGAAATGATCTTTTCTAATTCATTTTCATCTTCGATGATGTTTTCCAGAATGCTTTTTAAGAAAAAGGCCTCATCATTTTTCTCTGCTTTGCGTTCATTCCAATTATTTAGGCCAAGTGCTATTAAAATACCAATCACAACTAAGAAAATTTCTCCTAAGGCATAGAACAAGTAACCACCGTTTTTTTTCTTAGCCATAATTTTCAGTCTTGTCCGTTTAAAAACACTTATCATTTTTTCAACCCCTTCAACGGTGGAGGGCCATCCGGAACAATTCCTTTATATACATAATCACCTTTACGCGCCTTGAACTCAGCTTTAACTTCCTCTCTAAGCTTAGCATCCTCAAACAGGTCTACCATTGTCATCGCCAATGCCTTGGATGCATAGTGCATGCCTTTATGACCAATCGACATTCCTGAACAAGCCACTACGGTCCAAGAATGCCAAGGCGTGTCTTTTGGTGCTGTAGTGACGCTCAAGCTAATGGTAGGGACTACGAAACTCACATCGCCTACATCGGTAGAACCACCGCCTGGGTTTTCTCTAGTCGCTTCCAATGGTGTGATTACTGATTTGATCCCTATTTCTGGTTTCATGGTAGATTTTTGAATACCACGGGCAAATGCCTGTTCTTCTGTTGTATATTCAATTTCCCCTAAATATTCAAGATTGGCTTGCATTTTAGCACCACCAGTTCTGTTTACTAATAATTCATGCACACCAGAAATCAAAGACACTTTATAGTCAACATTGGCTAAGATGGCAGCACCTTCAGCCATTTTTTCAACTTGTTTCCAAACTGGTGTCATACCCGATCTTTTTGAGTCGCGTACTCGTACCCATAGCCTAGCATAATCTGGCACTACGTTCACCACATTGCCTGCATCTTGAATATGGTAATGGATTCTTACTGTAGGTTTGATATGTTCACGATAGTAGTTGATGCCTGTTGTATACAGTTCTAAGGCATCCGAAGCCGACCTGCCATTCCAGGGATCGGCTGCAGCATGGGCAGACTGCCCCGTAAACTCAACCATAAAATCAACAAGGGCGAGACTACTTTGCACATTAGCTTTAGTCTCATCACCGGGATGCCAGTCCATCATTACATCTACATCGTCAAAGAGCCCTTCTCTGATCATCCACAGTTTACCAAAGAATTGTTCTTCAGCGGGTGTACCATAAAAGCGAACTGTTCCTTCCAATTTTCCGGCTTCAATTAATTCTTTGACCGCGGTAGCCGCTCCAATGGAAGCCGTTCCAAAAAGGTTGTGTCCACAGCCTTGCCCAGCACCACCCTCATTAACTGGGTCTTTAGTGAATGAGGTGGCCTTTTGAGAAAGACCCGGTAGGGCATCATATTCGCCCATAATGGCTATGATAGGAGCACCAGAGCCATATTCAGCTACAAATGCAGTGGGTATTCCAGCAACTCCTCTGGATACTTTAAAACCATTGGCTTCGGCATATGAGGCTAACGCTTCTGCAGATTGCTTTTCTTGAAATGCCGTTTCCTCAAATGACCAAACTTTGTCGCTAAGCGTGGTGAGTTCATCATATTTTTGATCAAGGGCTGTGATAATCGCTTGTTTGTTTTTATTGATTTTAGGCTTTTTCTGTGCGGTAAGATTGAAGGCTAAAAAAAGGGAAAATGAAAGGAATATAGCTTTTTTCATAAGGTAAGATTTATATGTGTTGAAGATAATAAAAAGTGCGGGAACCTAAACCTTACTGTCATGCTGAACTCGTTTCAGCATCTCGTCATTAAGACCCTGAAACAAGTTCAGGGTGACGAATCTATTTTAAACCCGTTCCCTGATTAACGTCATCCTGAGGAAGATCAATTCTTGAAAGAGAATTGATCGACCGAATGAATCTCCTCATTGCTTCAAACTTTACTTGCCCCTGTTTAGTCGACTTTCATTCCAGGAATTCAATTGAAAAGCCGGTAAGATGATTGCTATCATAAGGAGTATTTCACCACTGGCCTAATTGAGGTGGTTTTTGGGCTTATGGGTGCTAGACATATCGAAGGTTCGCTTCTAATGGTTTATTTCTGTTGCAATCAAGTCAATCAGTTCCTTCATGTAGGGAGTCAATGTCTTTAATTCTTCATTGGCCCAGCCAGATTTTTGCTTTGCAATCTCCAACAACTCTGTAAATTCTTTATTGGTTTTAATATTTATTGGCTTGAGTTTGACGCCACTATAATGAACCTTGTCATTTATAATCTTATAATTTGAGGATTGACTAAGCATATCTTTTAATTCGTACATTTTCTCAGAGGCATAATCTTGGCCATTAGTGATCAAACCTTTGTATCGTGGATAAATGAAATCATATACAAAAACCATACTGTTTCTAAGGCTGTCATTTGACACGCGATCAAGCCCGGTTGTTTTCAAAGCATCATATGGGCCTCGGTTATAAGTAACTTGTAAACCAAAGGTAAGTCTGTCGAAATAGTAGTCGATTGAATCCTGATCAATTTTGTCGGTGATTAGATAATTTTCAAAGAAGGCGAGCGCATCGATTTCTGTTTTATTTCGATAACCAATCAAATGATTTTCAAAGAAATCTAAATCCTGTTCAAGTGCCTTCTTTACTTCTAACAGCATCTTCACCTCAAATTCTCTTGCCTTTCTACGTTCATTAGCATTGTTAATTTCCAGAGCAATCAGTATTCCTATTAATACCAAGAGCACTTCCCCGATAGAATAGGTGAGGTAGCGGGTGATTTTATTCTGCTTTATCAGGTCTTTTCGGATTTGTCTTAGAAATCTAATCATTTGCAAGTAGCTGTCGCAGTTTAGGTAGAAGTTCGTTTATGGCTACAGATGTTCTATCTGTATATCCCTGTTGTTGGTTATAAATTAGTCGTATTCCGCTGGCCATAGAATTGAATTTTGCAATAAAATCCTTTTCGTCAATATTTGACCAGAGTTTTTCATACAAGGCGCCCTCGATCACTAAGTTGTTTGAGTTATCAAAGAAATACCGACTATTATAATTATTTAGTCTATTAATATAAGTTTCGAAACTGTCGTTGGCTCTCAGGTTGGTACGTTCCTGCAGTGTATAGAGCCCATAGATTTCTTCTAATAAATCTTTCTCGAAAAGGTTGATTTCCCCTGACATGACCATAGTATTATAGGCGTTGGAATTTTCAAAACGTATAGCACTTACCCCCGGCTTATACTCGTTGCTGGCAATTTTAATCAGCGTATCGATTGAAGCATTTGGCCCATTAATTCGTCTTTCGAAATCGTTCAATCTGTTTCTATCCATCTCTACATAGCTATTTGTTTCTACAATGTTGATGCTGTCTAAAACCAGGTTTTCGATAAGTAAAATGGTGTTGTTTCTGACTTTTTGATGATTCTTTTTGCCTTCATTCCAATCGTTGATGCCCACAGCGATCAATATGCCAATGACAACCAATAAGATTTCACCAACGGCATAGAGAAGGTATTTGGAGACTTTTTTTTGTTCCATAAGCTGTATTCGGATTTTTCGAAAAAATGTAATCATTAAAAATCAGGTTTCACTTGAGTGGAATCGAAGGAGGTAAAAGGAATCGATCTCTGGGATAATTCTTCTTCTAATAGCAAGGAAATACTAGCATAACGCTCTTTTAGCTTTTCTATCCGGAAACGCTTATATCGGATACTCGTTTCCATTCGATTCACAATCTTGTACATGGATTGACTCCATATTTGATTTTTATCTTTAAATCTTGTCGATGTCCTTATCTGTCCATTTTTTCCTGGTAGGTATCATATGTCAATATTTCATTTTCAAGTGCTGATACTTCCTTAATTCGATTGTCGTCACCGCCATGAATGAATACCATGGAACGTGGAATAGTGAATTCGTAAAACTCGAAAAGAGAGATGCTTAGGCTGTCGTTTTGTACGATTTCAAGCCCTTTTTCTTTTAATGCATCGTAGCTACCTGAAGTAGTCGTTAATTGATAAATGGATTTCATTTTGAAGTAGCCATTCTCTATACTATCTAAGGATGCCATAGCGCTGGTATGTAAGCTCCTTGTCATAGTCTCAAGGCCATCTTCAGCGTATTTTTGTCGCGGTTCAATAGCAGAATATATGAAGTATTGGTCGGCTATGAGGTCTTTATGAATCTCTTGAAGCATCACCGAAAGGTATGCTTGGTTCTTTCGCTGACTATTCCATTCATTTAAAGCGAGTGCTAATAGAATGCCCACCATCACAAGCATGATTTCACCACCTGCGTAAATTAGGTAACGCGTTACTTTGTTTTGCTTGAGCAATGATTGGCGGATTTTTCGGAAGAAAGTGATCATTGGTTGTTATTTAATTCCTCATCGATAAACTCTATAAGTCTATTACATGTCATTGCCAAATCCTGAAATAACTGTACTTCGTTTTGTCTGAAACCCTTTGTTTCATAGAGGTAAGAGATGAATTCATCATCGCGCACGAGTGTGTTGTAGTTCTTAGGGGTGGCATAAGTGAGTATTGCGTTGACGTAAAAATGCTTTCGATACAGCTCCATGTTCATAGGAGGCAGTGATCGATTGATGGCTTCAGTACCTAAAGCAAACTTGATCTCATTTTCATAATAATGAGCCATTTCGAGTCTTAAAGAATCGTTGGAGATCAGACCAAGGCCACTGACTTTTATGGCTTCATAGGTACTTAGGTCTGGTAAGAATTGAGAAAATCTAGTCATACTACCAAAATGATTTGCCAAAGAGTCATTGTAAGGGATTTTCTTGTCAATCACCACTAAGAGTACTTCACAAGCGTTTTGAGCGCTTTCATGCCAATTAATATTAAATTTAATGTCGACTAAATCAGCTTGCAGGGCACTTTTAAGCTCTGCAAGTGTTTTAAGCTCCTGTGTTTTGACTTTTTGCTGCTCATTCCAATTATTAATGTTCACCGCAATGACGATTCCAATCACCACTAAGGAAATTTCGCCTAAGGCATAAGGTGTGTACCGCTTGATTTTATTTTGATTGAGCAATGATTTTCGAATTTTTCGGAAGAAGGAGATCATAGATGTCTATTACAGCGTGTTATAACCTTTTCTGATTAGATCGCTCGTGGCAGTAATTCTTGAAAAGGCATGTATAACTCCTTTATGTACCAAGTCAGGCGCGATATTTTGTTTTACCATGGATTGCCCGCAGACAATGATATCCACACCAGCGGCCATTAATCGGTCGAGTACTTCAATATTAGGATTGTCAAAACCAAAGCGTTTTTTGTATTCTGCATTGCTAAGGATAGCTGGCGTTGCCCCACTGAAAATGACAATGGCCATTTTAAGGTTTTCTTTAGGAATATCTGCTGCCGCATGTGCATTGACGATTCTGGCGGAATAATTTAAGTTACCGTAGATTTTTTCTTTGTCCTCCTGACGAAAATAAAGCTCATCAATCAGTTTATAAGTCTGATTTGGGTCTGGTTTTACTGATTCAAAATCGACAACTTCAATGGCCCCATAGCCTTCTATAACTGGAAATAGTTTTTCTTGTGCAAAAGAAGTGCAGATATTAGTAATTGACAGGAGTGCAAGGATGAATAGACGTTTCATAACATTGCGGTTGATTGTTAGAAATATACAGAAAGCAGGTGAAAGCTTCAAATTGCTAGTTATTTCCTACGCTCGAATGGTCTGCTGAACATCCTCTTGGTCCGACCGTTCCAAGCGGTCGGACCAAGAGGATGTGATTGGAACATGTATTGCCTATTTATTAATAGGCTGTGTAAGTCGATAGGTACGATCATAGAGTCCCAGCTGTCGCTTCTTCCAAACTGCGCCTTCTAAAAAGACAGGATGTGGTAGACCAACATCCCATTCCCCCAGTTTTCTTAATAATTCACTGGCCTTGTCTTGGTACTTCAAAGCAACATTGTTTTGTTCTGCCGTGTCAGTAGGCAAGTGGTACAAAAGTGGAAAACGATCGGGGAGTCGGACCAATTTCCATTTTCCTTCTCTTATTGCTGCACTGATCGTAAATCTCCATTTCAAGGAGGCATGAGGTACTGTTTCAATTTCTTTGGATAAATAGGGCATGAGGTTGACCCCATCAAAAGTACCTTCTTTCTCTGTTTTACCACCTGCCAATCCAAAAAAAGTAGGGGCTATATCCAGGGCAGAAACAGGTTTTTCATAAACAGTGCCGGCTTCAATCGTTCTAGGCCAGTTCATTACAAAGGGCACATGAATGCCGCCTTCGAGTAATATTCCTTTTTGGCCATTGTAGGGAGCATTGATGGAGGCATTGCTGTCCGTAGGCCCGCCATTGTCACTGATAAATACAATCAACGTGTTATATCGGATGCCTTCCGAATCAACGGCAGCTACAATCTTGCCAATGTTCACATCTAATCGATGCACCATGGCTGCATAGGTGCGTCTTTTAGTATCCTTAATATCCTTGTAGAGCTCAAGGTCTTCTTTGGTGGCCTGCATTGGCGTATGTGGTGCATTAAATGAAGCAAATAAAAAGAACGGAGCTGCTTTGTGTTTTTTAATGAAAGCCACAGCTTCATCGCCTTTATCATCAGTGAGGTAGGTGATTGGGGCGGGTACTTTGTAATTGCTTTCTATGGGTGCTTGGTATCCTTTTCCATCCTTCTTGAAGCTGAAATAGTCATGTCCGCCACCTGTGTATCCCCAAAACTCATCAAAGCCTCTTTTTAAGGGGTGGAATTGTGTTGCTTGTCCTAAATGCCATTTCCCAATTAGACCATTGGTATACCCTAGGGCTTTTAATCTTGTTGCTATTGTCTTTTGGGTCAATGGTAACCCAAGAAATTCTGGATCAAAACCGGGCTGGTTACCACCAAGGTTATTGTCATGACCAAATGAAACCTGATTAACACCAGTAAGAAAACCGGCACGGGAAGGGCTGCAAACGGGCGATGAAACATATCCTTCTGAAAAGCGCACTCCTTCATAGGCAAGGCGATCAATATTTGGCGTTTGAATCTGTTGGCTACCATTAAAGCTGAGGTCTCCAAAACCAAGGTCATCTGCTACTATCAAAATGAAATTTGGTTTAACAGTTGATGGTACTTGTTTTGACAAAACAGGAATTGCAAAACACCATAAAGTAAATAGTAAAGGAATTCGTTTTTTCATTACGGTTGATTAGGATGGAAGATAGATAAAAAAGTCTTGCGCTAAAAGTGAAGAAATGTGATTGATTGGTGGGGTACTGCGAGTTGCGCTACTCTTCGTCCGACCGTTCCAAGCGGTCGAACGAAGGAACCTGCGAAAACTTATGATGCGGCAATCTCGTCCAGTGATGAGTAGGTTGCCGCGTTACAACCTTTTGCTATCGCGAAGTTTGTTCCTCACAATGACGTTATTTTTTTATTTTTCACCCAACATCCCAACATCTCAACATCCCAATCTCCACCCATTAAACTTTGACTACTTTTTTTGGTATAGAATTGGTAGTATTGGCAACTGAAAAGAACAAATAAGGAAATACAATGAAAATAAGGTCTGTTTTATCTCTTGGGCTAACATTAGCCCTCGTCTTTACTGCTCAGCTAAGCCTTGCACAAGACAAACTTAAAAAAATGCCTGGTTACGATCAGTACAGGGCTGTAGCACCACAAATAAGAGGCTCAGTAGACTATGGCCGATTGAGAGTGAACTGGAGTGATGATAGCAAGTCTTTCAACTATATGAAGGACGGAAAAGAGTACCAGTTTGATGTAAAGAAAAAGCAGGCAACACTTTTAGGCGAAATGCCACCTCCGCCACCACCGGTAAGAAGGTTCAGACCTGCTCGTGGTCGTCAGTACCCATCGGCTGTTTCACCTGATGGTAAACTGAATGCTTTTACAAGAGATCGAAACATGTATATCAGCAATGCTGATGGCAGCGGTGTTGTAGCCATTACTTCTGATGGCAACACTGAGAATGAAATCAAATATGGAATTGCTACTTGGGTATACGGTGAAGAACTAGGTCAGAATACTGCCATGTGGTGGTCGCCTGACAGTAAAAAAATTGCCTTTTATAAGTTCGATGAAAAAGGTTCTAAGAAATACTATGTAGTCTTGGACCAATTAGCGCTTTACGATTCTTTAGAAATAATGTCTTATCCAAAAGTAGGCGCAGACAACCAGCCACTAGACTTGATGGTCTATGATTTGGAAACTAAAAAAGTGACCAAATTCGATACTAGAGATGGTAGATCATTCGAGGACGGCCCTGTTGGTACTTACCTCTATGGTATGGATTGGACGCCTGATGGAAAAGAATTGCTTTTCCATAGTACCAACCGTAAGCAAGACATCATGGAATACCGTGCTGCTGATCCTGAAACTGGAAAAAGCAGGGTAGTAGTTCGAGAAGAATGGTTACCAAGTTTCACAAGAAATACACCTGAAATTAGAAGGTTAGAAGATGGTCAGCATTTTGTTTGGGCTTCTGAAAGAACAGGCTTTAACAATTACTACCTCTATAATTTTGATGGTTCATTAATCACAGCATTGACGCAACATGAATTTGAGGTAAGCAATGTAGTGCGTATTGATGAGAAAGCTGGCTTCATGTATTACATGGCAAGAAGCGGTGACAACCACATGAAAATGCAGTTGCACAGGGTGAAATTGGATGGTACAAAAGACACTAGATTGACCGATCCTGCTTTTAACCATTCAGTAACGCTTGCTCCTGATGGCAAAAACTTTGTGGATGTTGCTCAAACACATGATTCTCCTCCAGTAACGAACTTGATCAATGCAAAAGGCAAGCTAGTAGCAGAATTGGCAACAAGCGACCTGTCTAAATATGAGGCGCTAGGCCTTAAAAGAGTGGAGGCATTTACCTTTACTTCTGCTGATGGCGTAACGGAATTGCACGGATTGTTACACTTCCCGTCTAATTTTGATCCAAACAAAAAGTACCCAACATTATTGGCCAACTATGGAGGGCCAGCTACCAATGAATTTCGCGAGACATTTACTATGCCTAATGCTTTAACAGAATATGGCTTCTTGGTAGTTGATATTGATGGAAGAAATGTAAGAGGAAGAGGTAAGCGATTATTAGACCAATTGTATGGCAACTTAGGAATAGTAGAACAAGATGATTTTGCCGAAGGCATAAAGTCTTTGTATGACCGTCCTTATTTTGACAAAAACAGGGTGGGTGTGTATGGTACTTCTTATGGAGGAACTACTGCAGCAATGAGTTTATTGAGATTCCCTGATGTATACCATGCCGCTGTTGCGAATTCATCTGTTACTGATTGGATCAATTATGACAACATCTATACAGAAAGGTATATGAATACTTTGGAGAACAATAAGGCTGGTTATGATGCCTTTAACTTGATGAATTATGCCAAAGACCTACAAGGTGAATTGATGATTTACTACGGTACTGCAGATAACAATGTGCATCCTTCCAACTCATTACAGTTGATAGGAGCGTTGCAGAAAGCTGGTAAAAGCTTTGAAGTACAAGTGGGTCCAGATAGGGGACATACAGCCA
>Ga0209223_10002066_pt1 | contig 20771 bp, 16 predicted proteins | sample COG_06_FD_184750 | JGI IMG/M metagenome (GOLD analysis project Ga0209223, IMG submission 184750) | Pelagic Microbial community sample from North Sea - COGITO 998_met_06 (SPAdes) (version 2) | ecosystem: Environmental > Aquatic > Marine > Neritic zone/Coastal water | place: Helgoland, sampling...
CAAAGGAGTATACGCTGGAATGGCTACTGTCCGTGGGCTCTCTACCCCACCAGAAATCTGCACTGCAACAAGTCGACCAGTATCCAATGAGACATAAGCCGCGGCAGAAGCATCACCAAGTGTCAGTAACTCAAGAACCTTTCGTTCCACGTCTTCAGTAGTAATCCCCACCACATTAATCGGTGGAAGGCTGGGCAGAGTGACTGTTCCATTGCGGGATACTTTATGCACCCCATCCATCTCAAGAAACCCACGAAGATTAATTTTTAGTACATCACCTGGCGCTAATTTATAGTCACGCCCAACGGTGTTAAAAAATAGGAGGTTGTCATCTTGGCCTTGAGAAAACTCATCAGACCCGAATAGACCCAAGTCTTCTCCCGTCAGGATATTAAAGTAATTCTCTACAACTGAGTTTGCAGTTTCACCTTTTTTATTTGGTGCAACTATTATTTCCTCTTGCTGTAATAAATTATCAGTGTTTTGGTATACTGGATTTTCTGCAGAGGGTACACCAGAGCCAAAATTGGTTTGTCCAGTATTCTCACTACTATTCTGTAGTTGTCTTAAAAGCTCCGGGTTTTGCAGGAGCTGCATCTGCCTATTATAATCTTGCGCAAAGACACCCGAAACCATACCAAAAAACATTATTGCCGCAGGAATTGCTTGTAGTTTAAGAAATTTCATTTAAGTCGCCCTTGGTTTTGCAATCGCGTGCCTAACCAGCACAATAGCAGCACCAAGGAAAATACCCAAGACAAAACCAAGCACCAAAACCAAACTCGATTTTGGTGAAGTTGGGTAAAAGCTTACGCTTGGCATAGTAAGAGGTTCTGCCACAAAATTACTACTTTTTGATGCCAGCATTAGTTTTTGATCTTCTGCAGAAATAAGCTTAGCCAGTGCCTCACGATGCTCTGGAGATCGAGACGTTAAGAGTTTCTGATAATAGAATTCAAGCGTATCCTCAGCCGAAGCAAAAAAACGCTCTTTCAAAAGATCATCTGTTTCCTGTGTTGCATTTGAGATTAGCTCGACCATGACATCAGGCTTACTGGTTTCCGTCGATATTGTGATAAATCCCGTACTCATATCTTTAGAGATGCTGAATGTTTCACCCATCAATATCAATAAACGTTTGGGGCTCGGCGGGAGGTATTTCCTTTTCCCAGTCCCAATTAATATCAATTTAACTATCTGTTTAAATTTACTAATCCTTCCTCCCAGTGGAGCCTCAAAAGTTTGAGTATCAGAGCTCCATTCATTTTCAAATAATTTTACAACCAATCTGTTATTGGTAAAAATTCTCGCAGCAACTTCTTCGCTAAATATCAACTTCTGATATGTCGCAAAGTCAGAGCCACTACTTGACGGCAAGGAAATACCCGCCAAGGAAGCCAGACCCGAAAAACCAGATAAATTTGAACCAATAGACTCTGCCACAACAGGCTTTAAAACCATTTGCACAGAATATTTTTTTTCAGAATTTCGCAGGTGGTAGGACGCGCATACAATGGCTATAATTGTGACTAAAAAAACTATATATTTTCCCTGCCACACTGCGAGGAATAGCTCTTTCAGATCTATTTCATCTTTTATTTCCAGTGGTGTAGCTTCTGACATATCTTGTCCAAAATAATTGTTTCAGTTATGATTTTAACAATGCCATGCGATGTCTAGGACGTTTAATATCTTATAATACAATTAATTAAAAGGACTAAGGAAACCAAAAAAATCTTACTATCCTGTTTAATACAATAAGTTACAGCACGCCTGTGCTGTCAATGTCTGTTCAGAGCTCTAAATCATATGGTATCAATGACATATCATTGCCTGAGGCAACAAAAAAGGGATTTTCCATACCAGGCTTGCCGTAGGAGAGTTCTTGTAGAGTGTCTAACCGCCTTACATTTCCACCGGAGCCCTTCAAGACCGCATGCGCTGCACCCGTATCCCATTCCATTGTTCGCCCCAATCTCGGATATAAATCAGCAACACCGCGGGCAATCAAACCAAATTTCAGGGATGAGCCAGCACTAGCAGAATTATTTGGAGCATAACCAGAAATGTAGGCTTCCGTTTCAGGCGTCGAATGGGATACCGACCTCACAACAGATAGATTGTCTTTGTCAGCGGTCCTACAAGAAATTTGATTGCGTTCGCCGCGAACCTCAAAGTCGTTCACATCTCGCTCTAAATAAGAGAACCCATCTAAATCTCGATAGTAAAGCTCTTTTGTGACCGGCACGTAGACTACACCAAGCTCTGCCTTTCCATTAAATATGACAGCAATATTAGTAGTAAATTCGCCAGTTTTTTTAATGAATTCCTTTGTCCCGTCTAGTGGGTCCACCAAAAAATATATGTCAGCTATAGTCGGTATTTGATTATAGTTACTTTCCTCTGAAACGATAGGAATATTAGGGAAATTTCGCTTTAAAATTTTCCCAATTACATCGTCTGCTAGACGATCTGCACGAGTTATCGGACTATAGTCAGCCTTAACCTCAACACCAAAATCGTCCTCGGAGTAAACTTCCATAATTTTTGCCCCAGCCAAAACTGCCGCCAAACACATTTCTTCAACTATTTTTGGATACTTCAGCGCCATATTTTTAAATATATTCATATCAGTCATCCCAAATTGCAGATCATAAAACATACGTATTAACCGAAATAAAGCCCTCACTAAAATTTTTAATTCGTTTTTTCAACGTCTACTAATGCCAAAATAACAAAATATATCGAGTTTTCTTATTAATAGTTACAGTTATTCAACATTTAAAATGGTTTGATATAAAACGACCGATAACACTCGCCTATCGGAAGTCCCAATACCCTTATGTTATATAAGTATTTTTCTTAATGGCTAAGATATTAAGATACAAATATATTGAATATTCTTTACCCTTAACTTCCGGTAATGGACCAAGACTTTCACATTTTTTTTAACAAGTTTCTATATTTCAAAAAAAATATAACTAATCTTTACCAAACAAATCTCGGGTGAAGACTTTATTTACTACATCGGAAATCTCAGGGGCGGCACGGTTGGCGATAATAACATCCGCTTCGGCTTTAAACGCGTCCAGATCTTGAACCACCCGCGAATTGGAGAAAGTAAAGTCGTCGATCATCGGTTCATAAATTATCAGCTCTACACCCCTGGCCTTGAGACGTTTCATAATCCCTTGAATGGATGACTGACGAAAGTTGTCTGAGCCTGCCTTCATCATTAATCGAAAAATACCAACTGTTTTGGGGTTCTTCATTAAAATTTGTTCGGTCAGAAAATCCTTACGGGTACTGTTCGCATCCACAATAGCCTGAATCAAATTTTGCGGTACTTGATTGTAATTGGCCAAAAGTTGTTTCGTATCCTTGGGAAGGCAATAGCCTCCATATCCAAAGGATGGATTATTGTAATGCATGCCAATACGTGGATCGAGCCCTACACCCTCAATAATTTGGCGCGCATCCATGCCTCCTGTCAAAGCGTAACTGTCCAGCTCGTTAATAAATGCTATTCGCATGGCTAGATAGGTGTTGGCGAAAAGTTTGATCGCTTCGGCTTCGCGCGCATCTGTATAAAGGATTGGTACATTGGGTTCGTGCGATCCGTCTAAAAGCAGATGGGCAAACACCTCTGCACGCTCAGACCGTTCGCCAACAATTATACGAGACGGATACAAATTGTCGTAAAGAGCCTTGCCTTCACGTAAAAATTCCGGTGAAAATATCACCTGCCGAGTCGCAAACTGTCCCCTAACATAGTCCACAAAGCCGACTGGAATGGTGGATTTTATAACAATAACCGCTTTAGGATTGATCCGCGTCACATCAGCAATAACGGCTTCTACCGATGAGGTGTCAAAAGAATGGGTCGCAGCATCATAGTTTGTCGGGGTGGCCACGATGACATATTCAGCACTGGCATAAGCCAGCTCTGGCTCAAGCGTTGCAGTTAAATCAAGGCCAGGCCTTGCAAAAAATCTTTCAAGCTCAACGTCCACAATAGGAGATTTGCGGGCATTAACCATGGCTACCCGCACCGAGTCTAGATCTACGGCATAGACTTCATTTTTTTGGGCCAACAAAACTGCATTGGCCAATCCAACGTAACCAAGCCCCACTACGGCAATTTTCAACTAAATCTCCCTAGTCCACACACAAATGTCTTCATATAAGATAATATCGTCCTCAAACAAAATTTGAAGATTTAGAGCACGTCCTCATTATGCACTTTTTTTGAGAGCTTTCCATTTCAGAAGCACCTGTGCGTGGCGTATATAACGATTGAACTTCTATGAAAAACACCTTGGTATCACTGTTCCAAAGTTTCATCTAAAAATGCGTTTATATGTGCCTCCAAAGTGTATTTTTGAGCCCAGCCCAATCCTTTTATTTTGTCAGTATGCAACTCTCCATTCATCCGATTAGCGGGAGACGTTCGTTGATACTCGGGTTCACAACAAAACGCAATACACACGTCAATAATTGAATAGGATTCATCCGCCCCAATTCCATAGCCATCACCCACACCCCTTCCAGCTACCAATAAAATTCCATCAGTAATATCATTAATATGAGTGAAATTTCGACACTGCGTACCCGGAGCGGTAATCGGCAATTTGGTTGCGCCGTTTGAGACCAACTCTTTAAACTTGCCAATCACAGTCGAATATTTTCCATTTCTCAACTCACGACCACCATAAACGTTATAGAAATAGACAATGGAAAAGGGCAGGTCATACCATTTTGCAAAATCAAACAACAATTCCGTATTCAGCGATTTGGCCGCCGTGTAGGGAGACAAATGGCGCCCTTCACCTTTGTCTGCAAATTTAGTGCTTGAGCCAGAATAAATCAGTTTCGCGCCGGATGAGTGCCAGAATTGAAGCAGAGATACGAAAGGTTTGTAAATATTTGCCAATGCCACATGCGGTTCATCAAGACTTTGTTCAACTCGGCTGTATTCTCCAAAATGATAGATATAATCAAATTTCTGAGCGCCAAAAATATCTACAATATCATTAACATCGCCCTCAACGTAGGAAACGCCCTCAATATGATTGCTCCGACGTCCTGACATATAATTGTCCAAACAAACAATGTGATCAGATGCTATCACAAGCTTTTCGGCCAAATGCGAGCCCACGAACCCAGCGCCACCAGTAATTAAGACTTTCTTGGCACGAAACAGCTCAATTATAGTTTCATCTTTCATTAAAGGTCACCTTTTTTGGCATGCCAGAGCCGTAGTTATCAAAATTTGTTCCATTTTATGCCTGGGCAAGCACATAACTTTGAGACTTCATTTTTTTTGGGCCACAAAACCGCGTTGCTAAAACCAAAGCGGCCAGGCCCTGCAGCTTAAATTTTACACCTAATCACCTAAGTCCGTGAATAAATATCTTCATAGCGAATAATATCATCTTCGCCCAAATACACGCCTGTTTGGACCTCGATAAGCACCATCGGCACTTTGCCGGGGTTTTCCATTCTATGTATAGCTCCAAGTGGGATAAAGGCAGATTGCCCCTCAGTTAAAAATGTCACGCTTTCATCGACTGTGACCTTGGCTGTTCCCTGCACCACAATCCAGTGCTCCGATCGGTGATGATGGCTCTGCAGCGACAATGCAGCACCTGCAAGCACATGAATAAGCTTAACTTGAAAGCGCCCACCCATGACAAGGCTCTCAAACCAGCCCCAGGGCCGGTGATCCTTCGGAAATGTCTCGGCCTGAGCCACACCCTTAGCTTTGAGCGCAGAAACAACAGCTTTGATATCCTGTGCACGATCTTTGTGAGCAACTAAAACAGCATCCGGCATTGCAATAGCGATAATATTTTCCAGTCCCAAACCTACCAAATGTTGAGACTCACTTTCTGAACGTAACAACACATTTTGGCAACCAATCGCTGTAGTATTTTCGTTAGCCACCACGCCTTCAGAATTAGGCCCTTGTTCCAACCAAACAGAATCCCATCCACCGAGATCATTCCACCCTGCCGAATATGGAACCGCAAATAAATTCTCAGTTTTCTCCATAATTGCATAATCTATGGAGATATTCTCACATTTCGCCCATGGTTCAGCTGCAAGCCGGAAGAAACCAAGGTCTAAATGACCTTGTTGAATGGCATCGCTCACGGGTTTCATCAACTCTGGCGAATGGGCCTGAAAGGCAGCGATCATATCCTTGGCGCGGAACAGGAAAATACCAGCATTCCAGAGATAATTCCCTGTATCCAGCATAGCTTTGGCCGCTTTAGTATCAGGTTTTTCAACAAATTGTTTAATTGGCACAGCACTACCAGATGAAGCCACCGACATTTCCAAATATCCATAACCTGTTTCAGGCCGTGTTGGGGTGATGCCAAAAGCGACAATCCGCCCATTTGCTGTTTCATTTAACCCCTCACACAACGCCGCGTGGAAGGCCAAACTATCGGGGATAATATGGTCCGAAGGCGCAATTAAAATCGTAGCCTCTGGTTCATTCTTGCTGGCATAAATTGTCGCTGCCAAAACCGCGGGACCAGTATTGCGGCCATCCGGTTCAATCAAAATTGCGCCAGGGTCAATGCCAGCGGATTGTAACTGCTCTACAACAATAAAGCGGAAATCTGAATTAGTCATGGTAACAGGTGCATCAAACTGTACAGCTTGAGATGACACCAAGCGTTTAGCACTGCTTTGGAATAGAGTTTCGTCGCCCAAAAGTGTTGAGAACTGCTTCGGGTGGTTTTTGCGGGATAATGGCCATAGCCGAGTGCCAGAGCCACCTGCAAGCAAAATTGGGGTAATTCGCTCCATAAATTAACTCCTCACACTTTTTTTATTTTTCATAAACCAATTATAAGTTTCGGCCACTCCATCTTCCAGAGTTATTTTAGCCTGCCAGCCCATCGATTTAAGTCGGGTCACATCCATCAGTTTGCGCGGAACGCCATCCGGTTTAGTTGTGTCTGTCAAAATCCGACCACTGAAGCCTATGATTTTGGCTACAATTTGGGCAAGCTCAAAAATTGAAACGTCTATTCCAGAGCCAATATTGATATGGCTGAGCATGGGTGAGGTGCCTGCCTTATATTCAGGTTTTGGTAAATCCAACACAAACAAGGAGGCTGTAGCCATATCATCCACATGTAAAAACTCACGCCGTGGCGTTCCCGTACCCCAAATCACTACTTCTGATTTATTTTGTTCCACGGCATCGTGAAACCTACGGATCAGAGCCGGTAACACGTGACTATTTTTTAAATTGAAATTATCTCCTGGACCATAGAGATTAGTTGGCATGATACTTCGATAATCAACCCCATGTTGACGGTTATAGCTTTCGCAAAGCTTGATCCCAGCTATCTTCGCAATAGCATAGGGTTCATTAGTAGGCTCCAACTTTCCACTAAGCAAAGCATTTTCACGCATAGGCTGGGGTATTGCTCTGGGATAAATGCAAGATGATCCAAGCTGCAACAAGCGCACCACGCCGGCTGCGAATGCTTGATGAATCACATTACATTCGATCATTAGGTTTTGATAAATAAAATCGGCAGGGTATGAATCGTTGGCCTGAATGCCACCAACCTTTGCAGCGGCTAAGATCACAATATCCGGTTGCTCAGCCTGCATAAAATCGCGAACTGCTGATTGTTGAGTCAAATCCAATTCTGAGTGAGTTCGCGTCAAAATCTGGTGGTCTCCGCGTTTCGCAAGCTGACGCAAAATAGCGCTACCCACCATGCCACGGTGCCCTGCTACAAAAAACTTGCTCATCGTAGTTCCCTCAATCTTCAATAGCCGCAGGCAGGTCCAATTCATATTTCTTCAAGATCATATTCCGACGCGCAATCTTAAGATCTTCCATTACCATTTCTGTACACATCTCACGTGCTGTGATCTGTGGTTTCCATCCAAGTTGTTTTTCCGCTTTGCTCGAATTCCCCAAGAGGGTCTCAACTTCTGCTGGCCGAAAATAACGTGGATCGACACGCATCACCACATCTCCAACACCCACCGCCGGCGCCTTATCACCTGTGATGGCTATAACCGTGGTGATCTCGTCAAGACCCGTCCCAGAAAACTCCAAAGTGAGACCAAGTTCTTCAGCCGTCCAGCGAATGAATTCACGCACAGAATGTTGCTTGCCGGTAGCGATCACATAATCCTCAGGCTTATCTTGTTGCAACATCATCCACTGCATGCGGACATAGTCCTTTGCATGCCCCCAATCGCGCAGGCTATCAATATTTCCCATATATAAACAATCCTCGAGACCTTGCGAGATATTCGCAAGGCCACGGGTAATTTTGCGTGTAACAAATGTTTCACCACGTCGCGGGCTTTCATGATTAAACAATATGCCATTGCAGGTAAACATCCCATAAGCTTCTCGATAATTGACAGTAATCCAATAGGAATAGAGTTTGGCTACTCCATAGGGTGAACGCGGATAGAATGGTGTGATCTCGGTTTGTGGGGTTTCCTGCACAAGACCATAAAGCTCAGAGGTTGAAGCCTGATAAAAGCGCGTTTTTTTTTGAAGACCTAAAAACCGAATGGCCTCAAGCAACCGTAAGGTGCCAAATGCATCCACATCTGCGGTATATTCTGGGCTATTGAAACTAACCGCCACATGTGACTGTGCTCCGAGATTATAAACTTCATCAGGTTGAATTTCAGCGATAATCCGGGTGAGATTTGAAGTGTCTGTTAGGTCACCGTAATGTAGCTTGAAGCGGACGTTATCAATATGTGGGTCCTCATATATATGATCAATACGTTGTGTGTTGAATGAAGAGGCCCGCCGCTTTATCCCATGGACTTGGTAACCTTTTTCTATCAAAAATTCTGCGAGATACGAACCATCTTGTCCTGTAATTCCTGTAATCAAAGCTTTTTTCAAAATAGGGCCGCCTTTATTTTCTAAGGTAGTATTCATCAAATTACTACTGTCCACAAATTTTTGTCTGCAATAGCCTTATGCGGTAAAAATCATTGGTGAGTAACAAAAAAATAATTAAAATTGATAAGTACCTGGTAAAACTGTATTTTGAATCCCAAGGACATATTTTGAACTTTTTGTCATTCGAAAACGGAATCTGCTGGATATCTCACGAGCATCAAAATCATCTGTCACAGAGTACTTGAGCTCAACTATTGAGCTTCTTTCATTTAAATTTTTCCATATGAAAGACCGTTTACTAATATCTGTATAGATAAATTTTAGATCGGTATCGAGAGTCACGCGGAAGCGACCATCAGCGGACAGAAAATATTTCCTAGTATAGCTATTCAACAATTTTGCTGATAACATTTTCATCTCAGTAGAAACCCAGATAGGTAAACTTGACGTATCAAGAGCTTTCAAAACCTTTGTTAATCCTAGGGAAGCATTTATTTCAAAAGGACATAATTCAAAATGAGACTTTCTGCCTAGTAGCCCACGTTTGACTTTATATTCGAGAACAGGTTTTTCAATACAGCCAAAAGTTTCATCATACCACCGTATCCTACTCTTCTTACGATTGGCGACCCCTTCGACGTTATCTCGAAAAGCAGTCATACCAATCGTATCAAAATATATATTATTGATCTTACGGGGGTAATAGACTTCAGAAAAACAAGCGGGATGTTGTAACAACTCCATCTCAATCGAATATTTGCTTAAATTATCAATGAAGTATTTACGCTCAAACCGCCAGATAGAAGCATCTTGTGTTAAACCGTCACTCACCAGAGGCCTCGTAGACATAATTGGGTTTTAGCTCTATTTGTTGCTTCTCTACTAATCCAAGATTTTCGAAAATATTTGAAATTCTTGAAAGAGTTTCTTCTGGAGATTGGCCCACCAGAGTCTTTAGAGACCTAAATTGGTATATCAAAGAATTTCCATCAAGAAGTACTTTAAGTTTCTTATTACGGTTGATATCATTTTGTAAATAAGCAGTGCCCCCACCAAAAATTGCCTTCTTCATGTATGCTGCAATATCGTTTTTATTTAAGTTAAAATTAACGTCTACCAAGTAGATCTCTGATTTATCCTTTACTGCGACACCTATAATATTTTCTTCAATCTTGCTATCGAGCATTAATAATTGACTGTTTTCTCCAACACTAATTCCTTTATCAGTAAAGCCATTAAAAGATGAGGTTGTAACTACAGCTTTTGAGCCACTAATGTCCAAACCATCTCCGTTATTATCACCTTTCTTGGTGTTCATAAATTGACTGTTCAATATGTAAGCGCGGGTATAGTCTAAATCAATCTGGTCAGCTTCGTTATCTTGGAACTTTGTGTTGTCAATGATGACCATAGGAGAATATTTAAAATTAATACCATCATCTGCCTTATTAAATTTGATTGTACTATTTTTCAGCGTGATGGCGTCATTATAATGTATACTTAATCCACCAGAAAAAAACACTCCATCCACCCAACGCTCGCTTCCATGAGATTGATGCAAATAGTTGATATTGCTTGTTGTTCCTTTTTTTCCTAGTATTCCAACAGTCCCATAAGGTTTTTGAGGGTCTATTGCTGTTATCACAACTGGTCTCTTATCAGTACCTCTCACCTCGAGACCATTTTTTCCTATCAAAGCAACTTTTCTTCCTAGCCGCAAAACTGTCCCAGCTTCGATTACAAGCTTCAAATCTCGCGGTACGATAAAGTCTTTTGTCAATTCATATTGTCCAGGTCGAATTACTAAAAGTTTTTCGTTTCCAAGACTCATATTAATATCAGGAAATTGAGTTTGAAGTCTGTTAAATGGACTGGCTAACTCTCCAAGAGCAAGCCTCACATCTTTCTGCTTTGCTGGTTGCACATCGTGCAAAACCTTAATGGCAATGTCTGATGCAGGCAATTTTTCTCCAATGATTTTATTATAAACCTGGATAATAAGATTATCTTTTGATATTTTTGAAAAATCTACCCCATTCATTTGGAGGTTTATAACATACTTTTGATTTACGAACTCGGTCTGCGCATCTACGCCGGTGAACATATTGAGGTGGCTGACTAAATGGGATAAATCTAAAGAGTGGTCATTGACAATTTTGGGTTGATCAAATGTCTGTGAGACTTGGGAGATTTCTTCGTTTTTCGCTATTTTTATATCCATATTTATTGGCTGTTCAACATCTAATTCCTCTTGCAGGTTACTAATAACAAATTTTGAAAATTTTAAAGCACTTACAGAATTCGGTTGGACAATAACTTTTAAATTACTACTTGATCCAATTACTTCGATAACCGGCTTGGCTTGAGAAAGATATTTCTCAAGCGTGTTTAGGTTTCTTAAAAGAAGATCTGGAGAAAATTGCTCTACTTTTCTCAGAAACGGCAAAGCCCAACCATAACTATAAAGTGACTGCATTTTATTTCTTAGAAAATCTTGTTGTCCTTTAATTTCAGGATACTGAGAAATCATTTCAGCAATCTTACGATATTTTAACTGTCTGTGTTCGTCGTTATTTAACAAAGCTGCCTTTAAAGGAAATTTATAAGTTGAATCGGAACCACTGGCTTTCCACACAGTAAGGCGCTTTTCCAATGGTTCCCTAGAGCTTAATACCAGACTGGAAGGAATACTATCACGAGTCACGCTTGGATAATATAATCCATTTGCTAAGTTATAAAATACAAAAAAATTACTCCTCATATAGCTATGTCCAACAAACCCCATCACGGTGGATAGGGCATCATATTTGGCTATGTAATCAGGATCAAAAAATTCTTTTACGTCCAAAGATCTTGTAGCAATTGCTTTGTCTAAAGCTGTATATCTCGAAATTATGGGATCAAAGCTATTTCTTGGGAGACCCTCCTCTAAAAGGCTCGCGGTTAAATACTCCTTTAGTTTTTCTTCTGAGTAGGGGCTGTTATCAGTAGCCCTGACTAAAGACTTATCACCACTTTCAAAAATTGTTTCGGAGAATTCAAACCGTTTTAAAGACGAGTTACCGGACGCTTCCATAAATTTATTATCAAACTTTTTCTCAAAAAAGAAATATTTTCCGGCATGGCCATTTATTTTAACTCTTACAATATCGTCCAGTAAGTGATGGAGTCCCAGATACTCAGCAAGTTTAAGAATTAGCAGTCGGTTTGTGTAGATCCGGCTTCTTACTATTAAGCTAAATCTATTTGCTCCCATGATTAATTTTCCTGGCTCCATTTTGACTGCAAATGAGATAAACTCATTATCCTGATGGCCAGATGGGTTTTTCCCGTGTGCTTTTATGCGGATCCTGTATTCATTTCCTTCAAAAACCAGCTTTGCTTTACGCCATTTATTATTTTGTGCGTAGTACAAAACCCCATAATCACCATCATTAAATTTTTTATAAAGATCTGAAAAATGAGCTTGGTCCTTTCTCGAAAGTTTCAAACCTATTAAAGGGACCCCAAGGTCTTTTCCTGCTTTAATATTTTCGCTGCCAGCCGCCAAAGCTATTTTTTTTGCATCATCGTACATTGATGGGAAATGAGTGGTGATAAAAGCTTGAGGTTTTGCAGTAATAGTTTGCAGATCAAATATGAAAGCTAGCAAGCACACAACGAACAATAACACACACACTGGCACAACAATCAAAGCAACCAAAAACTTACTCTTGTTCGACATAAGTTTTCCGTATTTACTCTGCTTCTAAAAACGTCACGTTAACGTTCTCGTCGACAGCCCGAAGAGCAGACTCCACCATGTATGGATCATTTGCTTGATTAAATTCAATAAGAAATAAGGTTTCTATATTCAAACCTGATACATCAGCTCTTTTTAGACGCAACCTAGAGCAGTTTTCCTCAACTAACCTAGTTATATCGTCTAAATTCAACCCTCCATTTTTGCTTGCAGAAATAGTTAGGTAAAGGTCTGGATCCCACGACTTTGCCCCACGTATGTCTTTGGATAAAAACTCTTTTATTCGTAAAATTGCCAAAATAGCTATGACGGCAACAATAGTGATTATTTGCTGTCCAGCTCCCATCCCTATCCCGATTGAAATCACTAAGAATATATAAGAAAGCTCTTCTGGCTCCTTGATTGCAGCCCTATATCGAACAATTGAAAGCGCACCAATTAGTCCAAGAGATAAAGCCAACGATGCCTTAACTACGGTAATAATTAGCAGTGTTGTTAAACTCACTAATACAAAGTTTTTTGCAAATGCACGGCGGTTGGACAAAGTTGCTCCAAACCTGATATAAGTTAGGCTAACGATGTGGCTTAAGCCGGCAACTAGTAATATATTAATCAAAAATAGAAAAATAGAATCTCCGCTCACCAAACCATCCTGGACGTATTTTTGTAAGAACGAAGACTGATCCAAGCACTCTCTCCTGTTGCAAGACACATGGACCATCTACATGATGATCCAAAAGACAACAACCGCATTTTGGGCACCCAAATTCGAATGATCTTGTCGATCCTAGCGTTCAAAAAGAGAATGCTATTGATGTAATTGACGGCGGAACACTCGACCACAAGAGAGGATGTATTTTGTGGTTGCAAGTAATTTAAAAATCAGACGTTTTAGCCCTTTCACATTACTGGAGGTGGGGGACCTATTCACTATCAAATCATATTTGAAGTCATCTTCTACCCTTTTTTTCAGCACGAATAAAGAAAGTTGCAGATAGATCGCCGCTTTGAGATTAGTAGGGACAATGTCTCAAGAACATTAATGGTCTCTGAGCTATTTAAATATTGGCAGGCCACTTCAACTATCAAACACACAGTGTTGAATACCATATTGATACCAACAGCATTATATATCACTAGAACCGCATTGACTTATTCATTCATTCGTATTTGACAAATCGTAGCGCACCTTGCAGGTTTGCCGGACGAAAGTATTCCAGCCATAGATGTTTATGTATGACGAAAAGGCCTATACTAGTTAATTAAATTTTTATAATTTAGCAATTTTTAAAATTTGAAAATGATATTAAGAATAAAGGCAAATTATGAGCATTGAACAAATAGACGAACAAGATGATGATCTGGGCCTTTCAATCATAACCGTTTGCTTGAATGCTTCAAGTTCGATTGGCCAAAATATAAATAGTATAAAGTTGTTTTGTGAAGAATATCCAAATTCAGAGCATATTATAATAGATGGAAATTCATCAGATGATACATTGGATACAGTGAAACTTTTACAGCATGAAAGGCTACATTGGCAATCTGAAAATGACAAAGGTACCTATGATGCGATGAATAAAGGGCTAAATATTGCGACAAAAAAGTACGTATTATTTATAAATGCAGATGACTTTCTATGCGACACGAGAAAATTAAATGAAACACTAAAATTATTCACAGAAAACTCTGCTATCGAGATCATATTTGGTGACATTGATATTGTTAACAGCCAAGGTCAAATCGTCAGGATTTACCATACGTCAAAGTGGTTTAAACACTGGATGTTTTTAGTCGGGATTGCTCCGCCTCATCCTGGTACTATTTACAAACGTAATTCGATAGGAAGGATGAACGGTTTCGATCCTGATTACAAAATTACAGGAGATTTTGATCTTGCTTTACGTATGTCATCTTTCAAAAATTATATAATGTCAGGTAACGTATTCACTAAAATGCAAGTGGGTGGCTTAAGTAGCCGTGGGCTGCAAAGTTACACAACTTCAACAATTGAAATTGCCAGATCTTTAAAAAACAACAATAGCCACAGCTGGATTTTGAGTCCTTTACGACTACTTATAAAATACTATTACGGTAAAAAGTAAAATTTAAATAAGCAACTAATCGTGTTTTATTTTGTCATCTAAACATTTGATGCGTAGTGAAACGAAAAATACGATACACCATATTAGTGCATTACTTAAAGTTTTTCATTTGTTAGCTTCTCACCTTTTTTAAAAGCGAAGAAAGGAAAATCTCTAATTTCTTGGTTCTACTAAAATGATTTACCCACTTTGAATTAGACCCCATTTGGATTTTATATTTTTCAATTCTTTCACGTAATTGATTTTTACAGATAAAACTGGTGGTTAGTTCGTTTTGTATCTCTTCGAAATACTTATAGCTGTTCACCCATTTTTCCTGATAATTTTTGATAAGCCTTATTAGTTCAGGGTTTAAATCGACCTCTGCATGTTTAGTAATTTTTTTAAAATCGTTTAATTGCAATCCAGAAAAGTGAAAAAATGATAATTTCTTATTTCCTACGTAAAAACAATCATTCGAATATCTAATATTTCGCTCTGATAAATTCCAATAAGCGACATTAAGCCTTTTGTCTCCAGAAATATAAGTTTCTAATGGAAATACACATGGTAAAGCTGAAATAGATAATTGGTCAACAAAAAGTGTGTGTTCTGCCGCATCAAAGCCAAAATTAGAAACTGTATATTCCAGCCAATCAATTATTTTTTCAGCCCGGTGGCCTGATTTTATGAAGAAAAATCCAGCATTTAACCAACCCATTTTGAAACGTTCAAAAATTTCTTCTACGTTTCTTTCAAGAATAATATTGTGGGGAGTAAGAACCATTACTGTTTCATCATTTGGATAGACTAATTTCGGTTCATTAAAAAAATAGATATCCGTATCACAGTATATAATATTGATTTTATTTTCTCTGTTTTTCTTAAGAATATATTTTGCAGCTGAAATTTTTGCTAACGTGCAGATCTCAAGTGCGCTGAAGTAGTTGAAAGCACATTTAAAGATTTTTGAGTCACTTATTAAGTCATCGTATAAAACAATTTTTGTTTTGTGGAGACCAAATTTTTGCAAGTAATTTTCAATTTGCAGTCGATCTTTTGAAGATACATCAATTAAAAATAGCATTAATTCCTTGTTTTTTGAAGTATCATTAATGCTTTTCAGGCATGTTACAGCCTGTGGTAAATACGAGAGTGTCGAGACATTATAAAATATGTTTTTCACTTGAGCTCACTTACTTTTTAATTACTTATCTAATAGTAACAACTGATGAGGTAATGGCTGTAGTCCGTCAACTCTACCTCTGAGACGCTTTGCCTAACTTATTTTTTTTGCCAAATCAGGAATTCCTAGTTCGGCAAAATATAACAATCCAATAAAGATTGTTTCACACTTTATTGAACGTCACCATACTAAATATTTACAGAAAAAACGTGAAGATATTAGGTAAGAAACAAAAAAATTTGGGTTGGCCGAACTTATTAAACATAAGCTTCCTAGCCCAACTTCGTTAGCAATTTTTAACCCGCAATTGGAATATTTTTCTCCTCTCAATTGCTGAACCTTGGACGTATCGCCACCTATAGTCATGCTTTTTATGATTATTGAAACTATGGTTTGATTATGAGACGGCATGTATAATCTACATAATGCATCCATAATGAATTTGAGTTAAAATACTCGTCAACCGCTTTTTTTGCACCCTCATAATGACCATAATCGTCTATTATTAAGACGCCACCAGACTGTAATAACGGGTAGAGAGTTTTGAGTTCAACTTTTGTTGAGGAATACCAATCTGTGTCAAGTCTCAGTATTGCTATCTGATCGGGAATATTCTGATGTTTAGCCAATGTATCTTCAACGTTACCTTGGATTAAGTTGACATCTCTTATATTTAAGTTTTTTAGGTTGTTGCGAACTTGTTCAATTGTGGCAAACGCGTGAATGTTAGAAACAGTCTCGTCTTTTACTTCATTTTGCATAGTTTCTTTTGCCGAATTCCCAAATAAGTCGATGTCAACATTATCTGGTTCTGGCATGCCACTGAATGTATCAAACCCATAGACTTTTCGCTCTAAACCAATCATTTTGGAAAATTTGTCTAATAGAGCTAGGTTTCCTCCTTTCCAAACGCCACACTCTACAAAATCACCCTGAATCCCGTGCCTTTGCACATGTTTCATTGCCTGAACTAGCGCCCACATTCTTACAGGACCTGTCATAGAAAACTTGCCGCACTCCTCAATCAATTGGCGTTCTTCATTGGAGGCCTCAGCGGGCATTTGTGGTGGATCAAATTCGTCTACACGTTTTATTCTTAATTTCAGAAGTTCACGAATGTATTTATTAAATATTTTCATAGAATTTATTGCACCTTCTATTGCGGGCTTCAAATTTTCCCTAAACTGAGTTCTTTGTTTTGTGAGAACGCGTTTAGGCATTTTTATAAAAGACTTAAAGCAGTAAAATCTCCGCTAGCATATATTTTTCCAGAATTAAGTTTTCAGAACTATAACAAGTCAAAATTAATTTTGAACTATAGTTGTTCGGTTTTATTCGAGTATGCCATAAGTTTTCAAAAACCTCTATTTTGAAACAACAGAATGCAGCACAGCCATCAGTTTTCTTGCAAAATTTTCCTGAGTATATTCCTGCGACTTTTTGTATCCCTCCGCAACCAGGCGTTTTCTAACTTCCTGGTCATTCCAGAGTGTTAAAATACACGTTTCGATTTCTGCAAGGGAACTTGGGTCAAAATATATCGCTGCTTTTCCAAGCTGTTCTGGCATTGCATAATTATTAGAAACGGCTACTGGGCATCCGTATTGAATCGCCTCTAACGGCGGGATGTTTGTGGGACCAAAAAAAGTTGGCATAATCATAGCTTTTGCATTTTGGTATAGAATACCTAATTCTTTGTCGCTAACCCGGCCTAAAAAATGGACGCGCGTCTCTAGTCCTAACTTCTTGCAAAGTGCTTTGAGTTTTTTATATTCTAGAGTCTTGCTTCCAGTCAGCACTAAATTAAAGTCACCGCAGGAATTTAAAATGTTATTGGATGCGTCAATCAATATTTTGTGATTTTTATGTGGCCAGAATTGTGCCGGATAAAATAAAAATTGCTGTGGAACAGCCAATCGTTCCAAGGTTTCTGTTTCTTCCTTTTTTGTGAAGCTCACTTTTACTTGTGGAATAAATGGTAATTTATAGATGCCCATGCCGTCTGATCCGTATGACTGACAAACGTGCGCCCTACCAAGATCAGAATCTACTAAAATGCCAACACTATTTTTTACTAAGTTTTTAAATCTATGCTGTCGTAACTGGTACCTGTACCAACTCGAAGCCTCTGAAAAAGTAGGCTCATAAATGTGCATTAAGTCATGGATCGTAGATAATGACTTAAAAGGCATTTGATATGAAAACAAATCTTGACCAGGATAAATCCAAACATCAGCCTCCAATTTCTTTAGTTCATAGTATACCGGATTAAGTTTTGACAAAAAATTTCTTGAAAATCCACCAGGAAGCATCAAGCCTAACAGACACTTAGAGAACAGGATGCCCAGCTTACCCCATTTTAATTTTTTCACTTTATTGGGTTGATCAATTAAAAGAGATGGCCATTCAGATCCATGATACGCAACCTTTAAAACTAACAAATTCTGACGATCTAATGAGCTAAGAGCATCCAGCACACTTAAAGAATATTGAAAAATCCCACCAGAATCCATTCCAGTAGACAAATACAAACCCACAACAATCTTGTTCTGCTTCATTCAAATCTCTCTAATTGAAAGTTCGTAAAGTATTAGGACGATACTCAATAACGTTTGCCAATGCTCTTGCTATCAGCCAGTACTGGCGCTGGCAACGAATACCCGGCTAGTAATCCAAGTAAAAAATACAACTGGAAGTTTTCTAAATAACCAGTTTTGATAAAAAGTGCTTGCAAAATCGTGAAATACAAAAGCACTTTGATTTGCAATGTTTTGAACGTGTCGTAATGTCTACGGCTTTTAACTAATATCATTAAAGTCGACAACGCAAATAGTGCAAACCCAGTTAAACCCAGCTCTGCTAGCAAATGCGTTATTAAGTTATGTGGACTACCGTGATCGTACATCCAATTGCAATCCAAAACACCAAACATTCCTGGTCCATTGCCAAAAAATGGTTTATTTAGCCATAATGTCCACGCATCGTAATTCATCTGAAGGCGAGAAAGCAAGGAACCTCCTCTTTCTGCGGTAAAGCAAGACTGCTCCAGATTCAGTGTGTTCCAACTAACGGTAGCCGCCACAGTAGGCCCCTCAATATTCAATGTATCTGTAAAAAACTTTATTCTCTCAACGTTCACCGACACCATTATTATTGTGAAAAATACGCTTGTTAATAGAAAAAATTTCACCATTCGAAGGAAGCTTTTCATTAAAGGCAAGAGTGAAATGCAAATTAAACCAGTGGAAATTAAAGCAGTCTTTGATGACACTAGAAATAGAAACACTAAAGATAGGAAAAATATAATCACATGGCGGAACATTTCCCTCTGATTATATTTAATACGTTTATTTTGCATCAAAAGTATCGCCAGAAGTGATAAGCATGCTGCACTCCCAAACAAAGCTCCAGAAAAATGCTGCGTTGATCCTTGCGTTTCACTGCCTGTTGCACTGTAGGCCGTGACAAAAAGTCTGACGCGATCCTGAGAAAGTAAATTAGGATCACGGAGAAACTGCAATAAAATGATAAATATAGTAACTAATACAACGGGGTACAAAAAACTATATATATTAAAATCAAATCGGCGGGAGCTCAATCTTCCTAAGAGATAAGGTAATATTGCAAATGTTGATAAAAGAGGGAGCCAACTAGTAGTTCCTTCCCAAAACATTCTTATTAAAATAACAGTAAAAAATATAGCAAAGATCATATCAGCCATTGATACTTTGATAAGAGGGCGCTTAATTTCTAAATACAAAGCAATGCCAAACATAAGTATGACAAAAAATTGATAAATGCCTGAAATTCCAGTATAAAATAGTATTATTTTATTGGGTAGTTGGCCCACTAGTAAAACCAAAATCCCTACAGACATAATTTTGTTAATTAACTTTTTATCAATCACCAAAACGAATTCCTCCCAGTGACATCCTTAATTGATGTTTGAAGTAGCCCTATTTTCAGGGCAGTTGCACGGCTTAGCTAAGATGCATCAAGAAAATTACTCATTGAAACAACATACCAAAAAGAGGGTGTTTGGACAATAAGTTTCGTCCAATCAATGGGTTTAAAACAACTCTATCTAAACAGAGTATACCCAGGGATTGGATAAACCTTGTCAGTTTTAGGGAGGTCTCTCTATCAATTAGATTTAGTCAATCGCGAGAGCTGATAAACGCAAAAACTCTATTAATAGACTCACATTCTATTGATAATTGAGTACTATCATTATGCCACATTGTCTAATCATAGGAGTTAATTATAAAAATTGAGATAGCGAGAAATTGCGCCGCCTACCGACACTACTTAGAAAATCAGACTGACAATTTGTTGGAGTATCGGTCCACAACAGTATTTTCTGAGGAAGTATCCGTGGGCGCATCTCATCGCCCAGGATTTGAGGCAGCAAGGGATTTCTGTTGGGAGGGGAACTTACTGGTGGTAACCACTCTCTCGTTTTGCACACTAAATTTTGGATATTCAGAGACACATTAAAGCCCTTGCTGAGAAGGCTGTGTTTCTGGTTGATTTGTATATGAACCTGGACATAGAGTCGCCAACCGATAAGTCAATGATGAACCTTTTAAGTTCTTTATATCAATTGAAAAGATAAAAAATCAGAATTTAGCACGGCAAAGAAGGAAGGTAAGTTCAGTTTTGTTCCTACTACAAGGCAGAATCCCGCGGAGATTTTCGAGCTAACCAATCAAGGTAGGCAACCTTGTGAGATTGAGAAGATTGAGAAGATTGAGAAGATTGAGAAGATTGAGAAGATTGAGAAGATTGAGAAGATTGAGAAGATTGAGAAGATTGAGAAGATTTTAGGTTTTGGTATAGCATCTG
>Ga0209223_10002076_pt1 | contig 20692 bp, 16 predicted proteins | sample COG_06_FD_184750 | JGI IMG/M metagenome (GOLD analysis project Ga0209223, IMG submission 184750) | Pelagic Microbial community sample from North Sea - COGITO 998_met_06 (SPAdes) (version 2) | ecosystem: Environmental > Aquatic > Marine > Neritic zone/Coastal water | place: Helgoland, sampling...
CATATTTTTTTTCGTAATTCGTAATTCGTAATTGATAATTCCTAATTCCTAATTCGTAATTCTATGTACTATTTCTTTAAAGTGTCGGTTATAAATCCGCCAACATCATCTTTGAATTGTTTGAGCGAATTGTCCTCAATATACATCATATGACCTGCTTCATAATACTTCATAATGATGTTGTCTTTGATTTCCTTACTAAGCCCTAAATGGTTGATAGAATGCTCCACGCCATAAAATACCGTGGCAATATCTAAATAGCCATTGAGGATTAAGACTTTCATATTGGGATCACGCGTCATTGCTTGCGCCATGTCTGGCCCGGTATTGATAGCAGCCATACTGCCGCCCCAGCCACCATTGCCCTGGTGTGTCCAGTCCCAATTGAAGCCAGCTCTACGCCCTGCAGTAACCGTATACATTAAATCTCTGCTAACACCTAATTCTCCATGGAAGTAATCCAAGAATCCTTGTATGTAAGCAGGGGAGATTGCTGAACTTTGCGGGTCATAGGCGCCATTCTGAGCAATACCATCCTGACTAAAACCTAAATACCTAGAATCTAATCTACCAACAGTCTTTTGCTCGTCTCGCATGAATTCTGCAAAGAACTCAGAGGCAGTGACTCTTAAGTCGGCTAACATCCAATAATCGGCTTTCGTGCCTGTGTAATTGGCCAACTTACTTGCAATGGCTTGCTTATCACTTTGACTGATCTGGTCACCTTTGTATAAGGCAGGTATGTATTCCTCCTCAGTAAACTTTCTAATATCTGCTACAAACGCTTCCATGGTAGCCGGTTTGTTAGGTACTTTGTCATGGTAATAAGCCGTGGCCGCATAGGTAGGGAAGTGTACGATGTAGGAAATATCATCTCCTGGAGGGAACATCAGAGATCGTAAATCAAAAACGGCAGAAACCATGATGATACCGTTCATGGCTACGCCTTGATTCAACAGTTGATTCATTACTATAGCATTCCTAAAAGTCCCATAGCTTTCTCCTAACAGGAATTTAGGAGAATTCATGCGGCCATGATTGATTAAATATTGGGTGATAAATAGACTGATACTTCTGCTGTCTTGGTCTACACCCCAGAAATCCTTGAATTCCGCATTCCCTGCTGCTACACTCAAACCTGTACCAATAGGGTCCATCATGACAATATCAGCCATGTCCAAGATTGAATAGTCATTATTGACAATTTCATAAGGTGCTGCTTTATTAAAATTTGGATCGTCTACCTTGATTCTTTTTGGCCCCATGATTCCCATGTGCAACCAAAATGAAGAGGAACCAGGACCACCATTATAGGCAAACATGATTGGTCTGTTTTTGTCTCCGCCTTCTTTGGTATAACTGGTGAAACCAAAATGGCCTATCAAGGCGTTGTTCTCATCACGCAAGGCCATCGTCCCTGCATTGGCGGTATAATTGATGTTTTTACCGTTTATTTTGGCACTACCTGTGGTGGTTGAGACTCCAGCAGGAGAGGCAATAGGGTCGGATTTTTCTTGCGCTAATAAGAAAAAAGGAGTGGCTATGAATAGCACACAAAAGAATGATAACTTTTTCATGAACAGTCTTCGGTTGATTTGTTCCTTAATGTAAGAAAATAATGAGAAGGAAAGGAGTGAGATTATTTGTGTGGAAGAGAGTCTACTCAGAGAGAAATATTAACCGCAGTTGTTCCTTCATTTACATCTGAATCAATCTCAATATCTCCTTTATGTAATTGCACGATTTGTTTTACCAAACTTAATCCAACACCTGATCCAGTTTCTTTTGTAGTGTAAAAAGGAATAAAGATGTTCTCAAGGACATCGGGAGGAATTCCCCCACCATTATCAGAAATAGAAACTCCTCCGCCAGTAGTTTCATGAATTGAAAGTTCGATCTTCCCATGGCTGACTTTATTATCCAAAATCGCCTCTTTGGAATTTTTAAGTAAATTAATAAATACCTGCTCCATTAAATCAGGGTCAATTTGAAGGGTAAACTCTGCGGCTGGTAAATCCAAGTAGTGGCTTTGAGAATGCAAGGTGACATGGCCAGTAAAATGGAGACCTATCGCACCGAGCTCTTAAGAATTCCTGAAGTAACGGCTGTGTCAGCAGCTTCTGGTAACCCTTTAAGTTACGGAAGATCAACAAGTTCAGCCGATTGGGAGGGTAAAGACCCAAATGAAGGTTATGAGGTAAATGTTGTACTCTCAGACCAAGCATTTATTTCAACCATGGGAATGGAAATCGTAAAAGGAAGGGGCTTTTCTCAGCAGCTTGAAGACTCTACTAATTTTATCATCAATGAAGTAGCCGCCAAAATGATGGGCTTTGAAGACCCTATTCAAAAGCGCATGTCTTTTTGGGGTATTGAAGGGAAGATTGTAGGTGTGGTGAAAAACTTTCATATGAGCAATCTTTATGAGCAAATCGCTCCAGTGATAATAAGTTGTTATGACTATAGCAACTCGTCTGTGATGCTTGCAAGAATAAGTGGTAACCATGCGGAAGTAATGACTTCAATAGAAGCAATCTCTCAAAAACTGGATCCAGAACATGACTTTGAGTATCAATTTTTAGATCAAGCTTATGCAGAGAATTATGAGAGTGAGCGGACTTTAAGCACTTTAGCGAGGTTGTTTGCCCTTATTTCACTGATTATATCTAACCTCGGCCTGTTGGGGTTAGCGTCCTACTCAGCAGAGCAACGAGCGCGTGAAATAGGTGTTCGCAAAGTACACGGAACTTCGATTATGCAAATACTTTTATTGCTCTCCAAGGACTATTCACGATTGATATTTATAGCCTTTGTGATTGCTATGCCATTCGGTTATTATGTGACTAATAATTGGCTGGACAATTTTGAATTCCGAACCAACCTAGGAATGCCTGTTTTCCTTCTTGCTGGATTAGCCACCTTTGTGATTGGTGTAGTAACTGTCGCCTCAAAATCTTATCAAGCAGCTTCCACAAATCCTGTGAATTCATTGAAAGATGAATAACCCCTAACATATAGACCAAATATTTGGGCCAAACGAATAGCGTTTGGCCCTTTTTATTGGCTTGACTGTATTTTAATAGATGACTTGCATGAATGAGATAGATTAAGAAATCAAAAGCCGTTTACAATTTTTTGCATTTATAATAATTGTATTCAACTTACATTTAGGAATTGGTGGTTTTAGAATCACTAGTCGTCAACCTTAATCCCAATTTAATGAAGCATGTTCTTTTATGCCTTTTGGTAATATTTAGTTGTAGCCCTGTTGTTTATGGACAATCCAGCGCATCAACAGATCAATTTGACAGCAAGCTGTATGAATCGTTAACCTATCGTAATATCGGCCCCTTTCGCGGTGGACGGTCAACAACTGTAACTGGTATTCCTGATGATATATTCACCTATTATATGGGAGCAACTGGTGGTGGTGTATGGAAGACTACTGATGGTGGCACCACTTGGAATAACATTTCAGATGGCTATTTTAATACGACCGGAATTGGATCAGTGGCAGTAGCGCCATCCGACCCAAATATCCTTTATGTAGGAACAGGTGAAGGCCCTGTTCGTGGTGTTAAGACATCACATGGCGATGGCGTTTATAAGTCTACAGACGCTGGAGCAACATGGACACATGTTGGTCTCAAAGCCACGAGGCACATTAGTAAAGTGTTTGTTCACCCAAAAGATCCTAATAAAGTGTATGTGGCAGCACAAGGGAATCCTTGGGGACCGAATGAAGAACGAGGTGTTTACCTAACCGAGGACGGTGGTCAAAATTGGAGAAAACTACTTTATGTGAATGAGAATTCAGGTATAGCAGACATGAGTGTTGATGCTAGCAATCCAAACATTATGATGGTGACTTCATGGGACTTTAATCGTAAGCCTTGGGTAGTGCAAAGTGGTGGACCAGGGAGTCGTGTTTATAAGACTACGGATGGAGGAGAAAACTGGCAAGAAGTCTATAAGGGTTTGCCGAAATTAAAGGGTAAGATGGGTGTTGCCATCTCTCCAGCCAACTCCGATGTGGTTTATGTGGCTGTTGAAGCTTTAGAAAGAGAAGGGGGCGTATACCGCTCTGATGATGGTGGTGAAACCTTCCGTCAAACTAGCAATGATCCGACTACTTATGCTCGGGCATGGTATTACATGCACATCATTGCTGATCCATCTGATGAAGATGAAATATGGGTAATGAACAGTTCAGCAATGAAATCAATAGATGGAGGTAAGACCTTTACCGGCATGCGCGGAAGTCATCCTGATCACCATGCTATGTGGATCAACCCTAAGAACAGTGATATCATGGCCAACGCAAATGATGGCGGTGCTTCTATCAGTTTTAATGGTGGTAAATCTTGGTCTACTTTAATGAATCAACCTACAGGACAATTCTATAGGGCAATCACAGACAACCAATACCCATACCGCGTTTATTCAGGTCAGCAAGACAATACTACAATAGTGATTGATAGCAGAACACAGGACCAAGCCATTGGCCGTGCGCACTGGGATGAATTAAGAGCGGGAGAGTCTTCGACCATTGCTTTTGACGCTGACAATCCAAGGTTTATCTACTCCACTTTTTTCGCGAGTAATTTTATAGAATATGATATTAAAACGGACAATACCAGAATGGTACGTCCTTTTCCGGAACAAGTAAGTGGTGAACAACCTAAGAACCTAAAGTACCGTGCCAATTGGAACGGACCGGTGTTAGTATCTCCACATAACCCTCAGGTGATCTATTATGGGTCACAATACATGATGAAGTCAATGGACAGAGGAGTCACTTGGGAGACTTTAAGTGAAGATTTAACGAGAAATGACAAGGCACATCAAGGCAAAGGTGGTAAGCCAATCTCTAACGAACAGATTACTGCAGAGAGTTACAATAACCTTTTTAACATTGAGGAATCACTATTGAAAGAAGGAGTGATCTGGGTTGGTTCGGATGATGGATTAGTTCATGTCACACAAGATGGTGGTAAATCATGGAAGAATGTAACCCCAAAAGGACTTTCAGAGGGTATTATCAATGTCGTAGAACCTTCTCCACATGATGTAGCTACAGCATATATCGCGGTATCAGGGTATAAAATGAACAATTTCACGCCTCAAATTTATAAGACAAGTAATTATGGAAGAAGCTGGACAAAGATTGTGAATGGAATTCCAGGCGATACTTTTGCGCGAACAGTGAGGGAAGACCCTGAAAGAAAAGGATTGCTTTATGCGGGTACAGAAACGGGTGTTTTTGTTTCCTTTAATGATGGTGCTAACTGGCAATCATTACAGAATAACCTTCCTGAAGTGCCAATCACGGACCTTCGCGTAAGAAGAAATGATTTGGTGGTTGCCACCCAAGGCCGGGCCTTATGGATATTGGATGACTTGACTCCATTGCACCAAATTTCTGATAAAATGGCCGAGTCAGATTATTACTTATACAGGCCGGGTGATAGGAATGCACCGCTATCAGGTGCTTTCAGCCTGAATGGTGATCAAGGAAAGAATCCTCCACGCGGTGCGCAAATTACTTATGTGATAAATAAGGAGGTTAGTAAAGATGAGCCTGTTTCAATAGATATTTTGGATGCGTCAGGAAATGTGGTTTTTTCAGAATCCACTGAAGAAGATAATTCAGCTTGTGCAGCCTTTGTGCGCAAGCAACTTAAAAGAACAAAAGGCAGTCATGTTTTTAATTGGAACATGAGGGTTGGGAAGTTCGACTGTATAAGAGAGCTGACTATGACCAATAGGGACCTCAGTGCTTATGATGCCGCTCCTGGTATTTACACTGTGACATTAAAGGTTGGTGGCTATACACAGTCTCAGGTGCTCGAAATTAAAATTGATCCAAGGATTGAAAGCAGCCTGCCTAATGTGGTTGCGGCATATCAAGAGCGTGATAAACTTTCTGCTTCGGTATTAGTGAGTGCCACGGAAATGTCTAAAGGAGTGAGAGATTTACGCAAGGTAAAGCGACAGTTGGAATTCATTTTAGAGGACGCAGATACAAAGGAAATCATAGCGCAAGGCAACGCCTTAAATAAAAAGATTGATGATTGGATTGCTAAAATCCTACAAAAGGAATTAAGAACGCAACAGAATAATTATCAGTTCGAAGCCAGGTTATTAGTGAAACACAAAATCTTCCTAAGCGAAATAGGAGATGGTAATGTACCTGTGACTCAAGGCATGCGTGATGTGGCTGTTGATTATCAAGAGGATTGGAATACAGTGCGCACTGAGTTAGATAACATCATAAATCAAGATATTAGACGCTATAGGGATCTTTTGAAAGGAGCAGGATTGCCTGAAATCTATCTGAAGTAATTAACGTTTATAGCTATAAATTGAAGTTATGAGGGTCTTCTTCTGTTGTCTTTTCTTACTTGCATCTTGCTATCTGTTTGGGCAGAATAAACTCAAATTCGATATCCTTGCGCCAATGCCTCAAGGGACGATTGCTTTTGGTTATGCGCATAGTACAGACAATCTTTTTGCAATAGGGGGCATAAATTTTAACAAAGGCTATAGTTCCAATTTGCAAGTCTTTGATATTGAGACCAATGAATGGCTCAATATCTCACTCGAAAACTTACCTAAGCAGCGGTATTCATCGGCCATCTACATCGATGACTATAAAGGAATAGTACTTGCTGGAGGTATTTCACAGAAGTACAGAGGAAATGCGGTAAAAGTTATTGATGAGTTTAGAATAATTTATTTGGAACAACTTAATATTGAGCTGTTAGGAACCATACCAAATCCAGCGAAAAACCTGGGAATGGCACATAACGGGGATAAAGTCTATATGTTTGGTGGTTCAACGAACGTCCGCCAAAGTATTAATGGATCCGTCAATTATACTTTTAGTAATAAATTCTACTCCTACGATTTGACAAATGGGGTGGTTGATGAACTACCGGAGCTACCAAAGGCAATGGAGACAAAGGGGGGGATAGTGGATGGTAATTTATATGTTTTTGGTGGCTTTGATGGAAGGTCATTGGCTTCTGTCTGGCAATATAATATAGCGAAAAAGTCATGGAAGGAACTCAACAAACTTGATGTTACAGTATCGGCTTATGCAATAGCGCAATACGAGAATTACTTTGTGCTTCTTGGAGACTATAATAATGGTTATCAGGTGATTTTATATGATACCAAAAAACAAGAAGCAACCTACTTCCTATCGAACATTGAGGCCCGACATCTAGGGGCTGCTATAATGGGTGAATATTTACATGTTTATGGTGGTGGAGTTACGAATATAGGAGGTAATTCAGCTGTGAGCCATTATAAAATATTAATCAGCGAATTGATAGGGGCGTCAAATTGATCTTTTTTCAGTAAGAGTCGCTTCTTTAATGGAACTAAATATTCTATATAATTCGATTGTTATAGCCGTTACCTTTCATAAAATTATGAGTGATGTTGTAACTTCATTTGTTGTATTTTTAGTGCATCTCCAAGAGCAATACTATGAAATACGGGTTAGCAATACTTACGATAATTTTCTTTAATAATGCCATTATAGGGCAAGACAGACTCACCGGTGAAACATTTACTACTCGTTCTGAAATATTAGCGCGTAATGGTATGGCAGCAACAAGCCAGCCTTTGGCTACTCAAGTGGCATTGGACATCCTTAAAAAGGGAGGGAGTGCTATGGATGCGGCTATAGCGGCCAATGCTGTGCTTGGCTTGGTAGAGCCGGCAAGTTGTGGTATTGGAGGCGACATATTCGCAATTGTTTGGGATGCTAAGGAAGAAAAGTTATTTGGATTTAATGGTAGTGGCAGGGCACCTAAATCTCTGACTATTGATTACTTTATGGACAATGAGATGAGCTATGTCCCCTTTTCCGGCCCACTACCAGTGAGTGTACCAGGTGCTGTCGATGGGTGGTTTGCCATGCATGATAAATTTGGTAAGCTTTCGATGAAGGAAATTTTACAACCTGCAATAGATTATGGCAGAGAAGGCTTTGCTGTATCTGAAGTGATTGCCTATGAAATGGAAAGTAATTATAGTGGTAAGGTGAATGTGCCTGGATTTGCCGACACTTATATGCCTAATGGACGTCCTCCAAAAAAAGGAGAAGTATTTATAAACACTGATCTCTCGAATACTTATAAAATGATTGCGGAAGGTGGGAGAGATGCTTTTTATAAGGGCGATATTGCACGAACGATTTCAGATTTTATGAAGGAGCATGGTGGCTTCTTGTCCTATGAGGATTTAGCTAGTCATACCTCGAATTGGGTAGAACCTGTTTCAACGAATTATCGTGGATATGATGTTTGGGAGTTACCTCCAAATGGACAAGGAACTGCAGCCCTACAAATGCTCAACATTTTAGAGGGGTACGATATTGCTGGAATGGGCTTTGGTAGTACAGAGTACCTTCATGTGCTGACTGAGGCAAAAAAACTGGCTTATGAAGACCGAGCTAAATTCTATGCAGATCCAGAATTCAATAAAATTCCTTTAGATGAATTATTGTCTAAAGATTATGCTAAAGAAAGGAGCGTCTTAATTGATCCAAAAGCAGCAGCGCGCAATTATCCAGCTGGTGACCTTGAGATTGAAACCGGAAACACTACCTATTTGACTGTGGCTGATAAAGACGGTAATATGGTTTCCCTTATTCAAAGTATCTATTCTGAGTTTGCTTCAGGCATGGTGCCAGATGGACTGGGTTTTGTGTTACAAAACCGTGGTCAAATGTTCAATGTTCAAGATAAGAGTCATGCCAATGCATTGGAGCCAGGTAAACGACCTTTTCATACCATCATCCCAGCTTTCATTACCAAAGACGGTAAACCTTTCGTGAGCTTTGGATTAATGGGCGGAGCAGTTCAACCGCAAGGTCATGCTCAAATTGTAGTTAACTTGATTGACTTTGGCATGAACTTGCAAGAAGCGGGTGATGCACCTAGAATGCGCCATAGGGGTAGTTCACAACCAACAGGCTCAGTTATGAGAAATGGGGGGACACTTAATTTGGAAAGTGGTTTTGATTACAAAACCCTTCGAGAGCTCAGAAAAATGGGACATACCGTTTCCACTGCGGTTGGAATTTTTGGAGGATATCAGGCCATTGGTGTTGATCTGATTAACAAAGTGTATACAGGTGCTTCAGAATCTAGGAAAGATGGACAAGCCGCTGGTTATTAGATGAATAATCTCTTATTCTTCATTATAATGTTAAAGACTATTTATTTCAAACTATTACTCAAGCCATGAAGACATTTATTAAAAACACTTACACCTTATTATTAGGCTTCTTTATTTTAGGACAACTCAGTTATGGCCAAGCACAAAAGCCATTAACGCTCGAGGATTATGGCCAATGGAATAGAATCAGGAACGCCGCGATTTCTCCTGATGGGGCATGGATGACCTTTGCTTACAGCCCTAACGATGGCGATGCGACATTGCATGTGCGCAATATTGATGGAGAAACACTTCGTTCGATAACGAATGGCAAGCAAGTAGCTTTTTCAGAGGACAGTAAGTGGGTAGCCTACCTTTCTGATCCTGCCAAAGAGGAAGTTGATAAACTCAAAAAAGCTAAAAAACCAGTCCTGAGTAAGCTTCAAATGGTGAATCTCGGTAGCAACGAAGCAACCGATATTAAAGGTGCACGTTCATTCAGCTTTTCTAAAGCTTCGAATTATATCGCCATTCATAAGGCTCAAGCAGATAATAAAGCCGATCATAAAGGCTCTGATTTGATTCTAAAAGACTTAAATGGTGATCAATCCTTAAACCTTGGTAACGTTTCAAGCTATGCTTTTAATAAGGCAGGGACGCACTTTGCCTATTTGGTGGATGCCGATGGTGACAATGGCAATGGCTTGTACATTATTGAATTAGAGGGATTGGTTTCAAGACCAATGCACACTGGAACTCACACTTATGCCCAGATGACATGGAATAAAGTTGGTAGTCATATCGCAATATTATTTGGCAAAAAGGAAGAAGGAAATGTTGAACACAAAAACACCCTCTACTGGACGTCAGTTATGCCTGGGACGAGTACCTCAGGGTCATTTTACGATGACTACAATGATGCTAATTTCCCCAGTAACAGTGTGATAAGTGAGTACAGTAGACTTACTTGGAATGACGAAAGTACACAAATATTTTTCGGAATAAGGGCGCAACAGTCAGTGCTCAAGAAGGAAGATGAATTGAAAGCCAATGTAGATGTTTGGCATTGGAAGGATGAACGCGTGCAGTCTCGTCAAATGGTTCAAGCAGGTCGTGACCGAAGGGCAACGCATACAGCTGTGTTAAACCTTGGCAATCAGAATTTCTTTCAATTGTCTAATGACGATATGCCTTCGGTAAGCATCAGTGAAAAAGGTGATTGGGCCGTTGGTAGAGTTGATACGCTTTACAGGAAAGATGTAAATAGACCAGGTGGCTATGCCGATTTATACAGCATTAATACTAAAACTGGAAACAAGCAACTGATCTCAGAAGAGGTGTATCGCAACATGGGCAGGTCGCCCAATGGGGAATGGATACTTTTTTCTAAGAAGGCTGAAGTGATGGCTTATAATTTTGAATCTGGAAGTCTGACCAATCTATCTTCAAGGGCTGGTGTAAACTTCTTAAATGAGAATGATGACAAACCGGTAGATAAATCTACTTATGGGGTTGCTGGATGGTCTAAGGATGGTGAAACACTTATTCTGAATCATAAATATGACTTATGGGCAGTGAGCCTTAACGCTAATGAGGCCTCTAATTTGACCCAAGGCCTGGGAGAGGAAGGCAAGATTCGTTTTAGGCTGGTACAATTGGATAGAGAGGCCAAAACATTTGACATGGAAGAAAACCTATTGCTTTCGGCTTATGGAGACAAAACCAAGAAATCAGGTTACTATGAAGTAAAAGTGGGTAAAAAGCCTAAAACCTTAAGATTTGAGGATAAAATGATAGGAGGGATCACAAAGGCAAAGAATGTTGACAAAGTGATATATACCGAACAGACCTTTGTAGATTTTCCTAATTACTGGAGCACTGATCTGTCATTTAAGAAACCTGTGCAGGTTACTGATGCTAATCCTCAGCAAGCTGAATATAAGTGGGGCAAAAGAGTATTAGTAGACTATACAGATGAAAGAGGTCATGAATTGCAAGCTACCTTGGCTTTACCTGCGGATTATGACCCTGAGAAGAAGTACCCAATGATTGTTTACTTCTATGAAAAAATGTCGCAAAGACATCACCAGTATTCGATGCCAACCTATGATGACAGACCGCATATGTCTACTTATGCTAGCAACGGTTATTTGGTGCTGATGCCGGATATTGTTTTTGACGTTGGTTTACCAGGATCTTCCGCTTTGGACGATGTGGTGAGCGCTGTTAACAAGGTAATTGAATTAGGTTATGCAGATCCAGAAAATATTGGTTTACAAGGACATAGCTGGGGTGGCTATGAGTCTTCTTTTATAGTGACTCAAACGGATATGTTCAAGACAGTGGTGACAGGTGCTCCGCTCACGAATTTGATTAGCATGAACAACATTCTTTATAAGCGCTCAGGCAATATGAACGGCCCAATTATAGAATGGTCACAAGGAAGGATGGGAGTGAATCCAAATGCAAATATGGAGTTGTATCGAAGTCAGTCACCAATCCATCATGCACAAAATATCAAAACACCATTTCTTATCCTGCATGGAACAGCGGATGGTGCCGTTGATTGGAACCAGGGCCTTGAATTTTATGTAGTGGCACGTAGACTTGGTAAAGAAGTGATATTATTGTCTTATCCAGATGAACCTCATCATTTGACCAAAAAAGACAATCAGTTAGATTTTCAAATTCGAATGAAGCAGTATTTTGACCATTATCTCAAAGGAACAATTGCTCCAATGTGGATGAAAGAAGGGGTTGATCACTTGGATAAGAAACGTGTCGGACCGGATGTTTTAGGCAGAGGGAATTAAAGGAATAGCCTGCAATCTATAGGTAACAACTTTTTTTATTTTGAATTATTGATGAAGCACCAAGAAGATTGTAATTAAATTGAAAAGGACCATATAAAAAATTGTTGCGCTAGTTTGATCACGAGGCTGCCTGTTATAGGCAGCCTTTCTTTTATTAAAAGGTTGGTAAGTAAATCACTTAATAAGATCCCGCTTTATTGATCCCTGAGGTCGCTTTCAAGATGTCTCCATTTATTGGAATTAGAGAGTCACTTATGTAATAAGAGGATCACTGAAATAACAGAACAGGTTTTTCTCTCATAATAATGGCTAGGGTGTAGGCTACATTTGAATATCAAAACAAACACATCATGAAAAAGCTAATACTGACAATATTAATTACAATGTTGACAACAAGTGCCTATGGACAACGGCATGGTTACCGTAGTAATAAAACTAATCCAATAGCTGCTTTGATAGATAAGACACCTTCAATGATCAGCTGTAATATTACTGCTCTTAGTTCAGTATTGTCTAAAAACTCTAGGAACAAAGCATTTAATGTCAATGTTTATCTCTTATGGATGCTTTGAAGAGGAATTAGGCAATGGAGATCAATTGATCGATTTCATTCAAGCTAGAGAAAACGATAGTCAATCCTTAACTCATGAATTGATTGAAGGTAGTCATCAAACTACATTTCCCTTAACTGGCGTGAAGAGGGTGTTGATTAAACAATAGGCTTAAGTCTAGTTTTACTCATAGTTTGCGATTTAGGTTACCATTGTATTATGTTAAATAGTAATAAGCCAGAAGGAATTTAAAAAATAATAGGGTAGAAGATAGCCAGAGATCTACTTTCGTTTTGCTACTACTTCTGATACTCTATTTTAAGAATTTCCCATACAAAATCACCGATTTTGGTTTTAACTATCACTTCATCTCCAACAGTTTTATCAAGCAGCGCTTTGGCCATTGGGGAGTCCATAGAGATATAACTTTTGTTACCTATCAACTCTTCATAACCAACAATTCGAAGGCGATTTTGAAGCCCTTTCTCTTTGTTTTTAATTTCTATCCAAGCACCAAAATTCACTTTCCCTTCTTGGTTGGGGTGGTATTCAATAATTTTGAAGTCATCAATGCATTTGCGCAAATAACGAAGACGGCCATCAATTTCTCGTAGCCGTTTTTTGTTGTAATGGTAATCGGCATTTTCCGAACGATCTCCTAAACTTGCGGCCCATGCCACCTTAGCGGTAGTGTCTGGACGTTCAACCCGCCACAAATGATCATGTTCGTCCTTTAATTTTTGAAAGCCTTCGGAAGTAATCATTTGCGACCGGTTTAGTTTTGGTAGCGTTGACTCTGGGATTTTTCGCCTCATGATAAATTGTCTTGTCTAGAATTATTCGCAAGATAATATATTGATAATTGGATTGCGCGTAATTCCCTGAACTTGTCTGACGACAGGTTGGCTCGTTTATGTTTTGACAGGCTATTTCCTAACGCCTGAGAATCGTCTGTACAGATTCAAACTGTATATCAGGGCGTATATAAGAAAATGTAGAAAGCTAAGCCTGACTAATCTTATGTGAAGGGCTAGCTAATGACGGGTACCGGCACAGTGTGCTTGCCCCGTGAAATAATTCCAAATCATTAACTTCGGTTATGTATTTCGTATATGTACTACATAGTGAGAAGGATGATAAGCTTTACACTGGGTACACGCAAGATTTGAAATTAAGATTTGAGCAACACTCGAAAGGCTATGTAGATTCAACTAAGCATCGAAGACCCTTCAAGCTGATATACTATGAAGCCAGCCTGATTCAGGCTGATGCTCTCAAACGAGAAAAATACCTCAAGACCCATTATGGAAAGATGTTTCTTAAGAATAGGCTCAAATCTTATGTCACTGGGCGGGGGCAAGAATAAAATATTGGGTGGGATCGCTTACGCCTTAGCTTCAGCGATGGAGCAACAGCGCTAGCCGAAGCGGCTATTTAAAATAAAACTAGTTATGTAACAGGCTTTTAATGTTTGCCGTTACGAATCTAAAAGAACTTCAATGATAAACGGATACGTGCGGTCCAGCTTCGCTGGTTAATATAATATGAAGTTATGTAACACATGGTTGATTGGCTAGGTCGCAATTCCCTCAACATAAATGCTAAGGTTATTGAACAGCTAACGCTGTATCAAGAACTGCATTTATGTTGAATACTCAGCAAGCTTCGTATTACGGGGATTCCTAGAGTCTGTTACATAACTTATATTATGTTAAATAGGTTGTATTTAAAGAAAGGGAAGTATGGTAGCTTCCCTTAAAATCTTTACTCTCCTCCGATAGACTCCATCTTCTTCAAAATAGCATCTCGTTCCGTATCCATATCCAATTGATCGTAGATAGTACTTAATGGTGCCATGTAAGATATCTCTTCTGGTCTTACATTGTGTGCCTTTTCAAAGAATGGCTGGGCCAATTTAAAAAGATTGACTGCCTGCATTCTTTTTTCCTCGTACTTGGCATTGTCAGTCTCATTGTTCGCTTCTTTCAACAAAGCCGCAGCATCATTATAATATATACTCCCCGCGATGTACAAAGCATCATGGTGATCAGGTTTTACTTCAACAGCTTGGATCGCAGCTTTCTGTGCTTCTTCCCAGTTTTCATTATTCCATTGTAGATATGCCAGGGCATAATATTGTGATGCTTTTGCCCCACCTTTAGCAATAATCTCATTCAATGATTCTACGGCTTCATCCATGCGATCAGATTTCATCAAAACTTCGATCTCATAATCAGCATACAATTTTTCTTCTGGGTAAGCAGTTTGTGCTTCTTCTATGTATTTAATAGAATTGTCCCAGTCCTCCTTATTGTTGTAATATTCTATAATACCATTATATGCAAAATTCGTTTTGTCATACTCAGTGACAGCGTTGAATTCCAACACTTTCATGTAATGACCTAATGACTCAGTCAATAAATCAGCATTTTGTGCGCTATAACCCGCATAGAAGTGGTAATCAACATTATCAACCATTATGTTTGTTGCAATTCTAAAGAACTCATATGCTTTAGCATATTCTCCTTCATCGAAATAAATATTTCCTTGTGATACAACGTACATTTCCAAAAAACGCAGGCCTTCTCCACCACCGAACCTCAATCCAGTTGCAGGGTTGAGTATTACCTCTTCCATGACTTTATTTTCAGTTTTTTCTCCACCTTTTTCAATGGCTGTTTTGAAATAATCATATGCCTGTTGCGCTAAGGCGAGGTTAGTGTTGTCTGGTTCGTATTTATATATCGTAGCTGTACCTAGAATTATATAAACATCTGGGTTGTCCTTTGTTTCGTCATCCTGAGAGGCTGCAGTTGCCAATTCGATTGCTTCATCGTAGGTTTTCTTGTTGAGTGCTTTCTGTGCATTTTTCAACGCCTTCTTTTGAGCAGAAGCCCCTATCACTAGTAGGGATAATAATGCTGTAAAAAGTAACTTTTTCATGATCTTATGTTCTTAGTTTCTGGTTAATTCTCTTTATTCTATTCACTATCAATTTCTGGCTCCTGGTCATCTTTCTCGGGTGCCTCATTTGTTGTTTCAGAACCATCAACAGTTTCAGTTCCTTCATCAACTTCTATAACGTCTTCATCCGTATCGAAATTCTCTATTTTCTCAACAGAAGAAATAGCATCATCATCATTTAATCGGATGAGCTTCACTCCTTGTGTTGCCCTACCCATTACTCTCAATTTGGACACAGCCATTCTGATTGTGATGCCTGATTTATTGATAATCATTAAGTCGTCCGTATCAATCACTTCTTTAATGGCAACTAGGTGACCCGTTTTTTCTGTGACATTAATCGTTTTAACTCCTTTACCACCTCTTTTGGTGATACGATAATCTTCAGTATTAGAACGTTTTCCGTACCCTTTCTCTGATACTACCAACAAGTTGGCATCTTCTCTATTGACACATACCATGCCAACTACCTTATCATCGTCTCCTTCTAGCACTACTCCCCTAACTCCAGCAGCTGTTCTCCCCATTGGTCGGACGTGACTTTCGTGGAAATGAATGGCTTTACCAGATCTTTTGCCAATGATAATATGATTATCTCCATTTGTCAGCTTAATATCTAACAAACGGTCACCTTCATTTATAGTAATGGCGTTTATTCCGTTTTGACGGGGTCTTGAGTATGCTTCAAGGGTTGTCTTTTTTATAGTACCACGCTCAGTACACATAATTAAGAAGTTATTATTGATGTAATCTTCGTCTTTTAAGTCACGCACATCAATGACAGCCCTTATTTTATCTCCTGGCTCAATATTAATTAAGTTTTGAACAGGACGACCTTTGGCCGTTTTGCCCCCTTCAGGTAGTTCCCATACTTTTTTCCAGAACACTTTACCGAATTCAGTGAAAATCAGTAAATGATCATGTGTCATCCCTACAAACAAGTGTTCAGTAAAATCATCTGTCTTACTTGAAGCACCTTTTGATCCAACTCCTCCTCTTCCTTGCGTTCTGTACTCGTTAAGTGTTGTACGCTTAATATATCCGGCATGAGAGATAGTAATGAGCATTTCCTCATTAGGAATCATGTCTTCCGTACTGAAATCTTCAGCAGAGTACACGATGTCAGTTCTTCTTTCGTCACCGTAACGGTCTTTTACTTCGGCAAGCTCATCTTTGATGATTTGCATTCTCAGCTCTTCATTCTCAAGAATCTCTTTCAAATGTGCTATTAGCGCCATTAATTCATCATATTCTTTCTGAATCTTTTCTCTTTCAAGACCAGTCAAACGCTGTAATCTCATTTCGAGAATAGCCTTGGCTTGAATTTCAGAGAGTTTAAAATTCTCCATCAAACCAGCTTTCGCTATTTCAGGATCACGCGATGCCCTGATTAAATTGATAACCTCATCAAGGTTGTCAAGTGCAATAAGGTATCCTTCGAGAATATGTGCTCTTTTCTCAGCCTCTCTAAGTTCGTATTGTGTTCTTCTTGTTACAACATCATGTCGGTGATCTACATAATGTCCGATCATATCCTTTAGATTCAGTGTATAAGGTCTTCCTTTAACTAAGGCTACATTATTCACTGAAAATGAGGATTGTAATTGTGTTTGTTTGTATAGATTATTTAGAACAACATTAGATATTGCATCCCGCTTTAGTTCATAAACAATTCGCATCCCGGTGCGATCAGATTCATCTCTGATGTCTGAAATACCGTCAATCTTTTTCTCGTTAATCAACCCAGCAGTCTTTTCGATCATGCTGGCTTTGTTGACCATATAAGGAATTTCAGTTACGATGATTTGTTCTCTCCCTGTTTTTGTTTCTTCAATTTCTGCTTTGGCTCGAAGGACCACACGCCCCCTGCCCGTTTCAAAAGCGGATTTAACCCCTTGAAAACCATAAATGGTTGCTCCAGTAGGGAAATCAGGAGCTGTTATGTGCTGCATTAGCTCTTCGACAGTTATATCATTGTTATCGATATAAGCTTCAATTCCATTCGCAACCTCTGTAAGGTTATGTGGGGCCATGTTTGTAGCCATTCCAACAGCGATACCAGAACTACCATTTAACAGTAAGTTTGGAATTTTTCCAGGTAAAACGGACGGTTCTTTTAATGAATCATCAAAGTTCAGTTGAAAGTCTACAGTATCCTTGTTGATATCGTTGAGTAATTCATCTGCAATACGTTTAAGGCGAGCCTCAGTATAACGCATCGCTGCTGGTGAATCACCATCAACGGATCCAAAGTTTCCTTGACCATCTACTAATGGGTAACGCAATGACCAATCTTGGGCCATTCTCACCATAGTATCATAAACAGAGGAATCACCATGCGGATGGTACTTACCCAAAACTTCTCCAACTATTCTTGCAGATTTCTTGTGTGCTTTGTTATAACTAACTCCTAGATCAAGCATTCCAAATAAAACGCGCCTATGGACGGGTTTTAATCCGTCTCTCACGTCTGGTAGTGCTCTTGATATTATCACCGACATTGAATAGTCGATGTAGGCGCCACGCATCTCATCTTCTATATTAATGGGGATGATGGTTCCCTTGTCTCCTTCAGCCATAAAATTGTTAAAAAATCAACTTAATTGTATGCTTGCAAGATAGCCAAATTTATTCAACTAACGGCTTAAGATTTGCAATAAGATTAGCGGAAAACACGTCTTTTTTTAACGTTTTTTTTTGCTTCGGCATATTTTGGCCTATTCTGGGGTTTTGTTTTTTGTAAAACGGCCGGCCTCTGTACTTTTTACCATTGAAAATATGCTCCATCTGCACATGATTCGCACTAAATTTATTCCTAGGGTAAGTGGGATACTTTAATAGTGCACCAAAGTTTATGCTGAACATTTTGACCTTATTTGTCACATTAATTTGACCATTAGTTAATTTAAACTCCCTAAGTTCAACTGCTGGCCTCATGTATAATTTAAAATATTTTGAAACTGTCTTTTCAAAGGTTATTCCAATGCTATAAAATGGATCGTAAACCGTGTATTCTTGATTGAAACTTTCCTTTTTAAACTGCCAAGTTCCCGCCTCTAAGTTCAAGAACATTGTGAAGTCTAGTTTGCTATAAACATTGATATCAATGGACCCAAACATTTTATTCTGTGACACCTTTGTGAATGGCATGTGATAGGTGCCAATTGGTTCATTAAGGGAAGGTGTCATCACTGCGTTTCTGTACCTCATTTTACCGAAGCCAATCCCTCCTCCTATTCTAACCATGTCATCCTCTGACTGCCTGCGATCACCAGTGATCTTATAATGTTGTTTGTCTAGTTTCTTAATTGAAAAGGACAACCTGAATGCAATAGGAACATAACTCCCACTATTCTCATAGGTTATTGGATTGCTTGTTGTACGTACTTTTAAATCATCATCATGTATTTCACCGATTGACAGGGGGCTGAAATCATTAAACCAATTATTGAACCCATTGTATGGCCTGATAGTAGATGATTCGTCAGCGGCCGGGATAATGTATAATAATGGTATTGGATCCTCAGTGCGTACAAGTAAGACATCTGTGAGCTCTTGTTGATGTGTGAAGTAACTTGCTCCTACTTCGAAAGAAAGATTAAACATGTTCATTATTTTACGAACAGGGTTTACAACAGGTCCTTGATTTCTTGTTTTTGACTGCTTTGGTGCAAACAAGTTTTTATTGTCGATTGCGCGATTGTTTACCTGAGCATGGAGCTCATCAGAGAACAACAACACTGTTACCAGTAAAATCAGAAAGGAGAATGACTTCGTCAAGGAACGCTTTAGTAGTATAATGTTAATCTAGGTGCAATATTATTAATGAACAAAAAAAAGACCGTATAAATACGGTCTCTTCCATTAGTATGTTAAGGTTGATTAAGGTTCCTACCTTGATAAGGCAGCCATGTAGCCGTCTATTTTAGCCTTCATAGCCGAGTCTGACTTGATGGCTGTTCTGATCTCTTTGTACTTTGATGCACCAAGACCATTCGAAGCTAAAGTGTTTACTACAGTTTTAGCCGCTTTTGTTTTCTTGTCAACACGCTTTTGAACGATTCCGTAAAATTGTTTTTCAAAATCAGTCGCATCAGCTGGTAATTTATCAATCTTACCTTTTGCCGCTTTATTCAATTCTGCATAACGCTTTCCATCAATTCCTTCTTGTGCAGCAATTTGCGCATTCACCATTGGACTGATTTTATCAGTAATAGATTTTTGAGCTAATAATATGATCGCATAATCTTTCAAATCAGCATCAGTAATCTCTTGTGCTTTCATGTTTGTCGATACGAATGCCAACAATAACATTGCTCCAATAATTTTCGTGAATTTTTTCATCTTAATATTTCCCCTTTAGGTAGTTTAGCGTAAATAATTGAACTTACAAATATTGTGTTTTGATCGGAATATGCAAGCGATTATATCCCAATCTTCCTATTTTAAATATGAATGGGCAAGTTTTGTGCCATATATTTGAATTTATTTAGTGATATGAGAAAAGTATACTATTTATCAACCTGTTCTACCTGTAAAAGAATAATGTCGGATTTACCTTTAGACGACTTTGAGAAGCAGGACATTAAAACCAAATCCATCACAGCGTCTCAGTTAGATGATTTGGGCAAAATGGCGGGTTCATTTGAAAACCTCTTTAGTCGCGTGGCCATGAAATACAAAGCGCTCGGACTGAAGGATGTCGCCCTTACAGAATCTGATTATAAGCACTACATCCTATCGGAATATACTTTTCTGAAAAGACCTGTGTTCGTAATTGATAATGAAATATTCATTGGTAACAGCAAAAAGAATGTAGCCGCAGTAATGGCAAAACTCTCTTAGTCCACCAAATGGTTGATTAGATGGTTTTTAATTCTTCTATTGTAGCAATCGGATCGGCCGATTTAAAAACAAAGTTTCCTGCAACCAATACGTCCGCACCCGCTTCCATTAATAATGGCGCATTTTTAGCGTTTACGCCACCATCGATTTCAATGAGTGTAGATGCATTGTGCTCGGCAATTATCTCTTTTAGTTGCCTCACTTTTTGATACGTATTTTCGATGAATTTTTGTCCGCCAAAGCCTGGGTTTACAGACATGATGCAAACAAGATCAATGTCTTCGATCGTATCTTCTAATAACTGAACGCTTGTATGCGGGTTGATCGCTACTCCTGCTTTACAAT
>Ga0209223_10002081_pt1 | contig 20678 bp, 28 predicted proteins | sample COG_06_FD_184750 | JGI IMG/M metagenome (GOLD analysis project Ga0209223, IMG submission 184750) | Pelagic Microbial community sample from North Sea - COGITO 998_met_06 (SPAdes) (version 2) | ecosystem: Environmental > Aquatic > Marine > Neritic zone/Coastal water | place: Helgoland, sampling...
AAATCTGCTGATTTTCATCATCGCAGGTTCGAATCCTGCCTTTCCCAAACTCCAAAACCAAAGTTACCCTTTCATAAGGTTGATAAACTCCACCGAAATAGAAGGGTTAGATAACATAATGGTAATGTATTGGATTGCAAATCCTGTAATGACGGTTCGATTCCGTCTCTAACCTGGTTGGCGAATATAACTTAATTGGTCAAAGTATCAGACTGTGACTCTGAAAATACGGGTTCAATTCCCGTTATTCGCCTTAAACACTGCAAGAAGCTTAAAAACTGAAGAATACAACGTTTTATGTAAATTTGCTGCCGGTGTCTTTATGATTAAAACCTTGGAAGGATCTGATTTTATGTTAAGTAGATGAGGTAAGTGAGCCTGCGTGATAAAAGTGTCATGATATTTTGCACCAATAAAAGTCAAAGGTGGTCCAGATCTTGATGTATGTTTATCCATTCTTTGTGTTAAAACATTCATCAAAGCCTGAAAACTTGAAAAGGATGAACAAAATAAAAAACATGTAGGTCCTGTACAGAGAGAAGAAAGTTCTTGAAAGCAACGTTCTTCCAGTAAGTTTTTTGTCCCTTGGCTTTGAACTACAACAAGTTTTGCATATTCATCTACCTTATATATTTCATTTTTTACTATTTTCCAGTCTTGCACGGATAAACTGTTAAAATGAAACACGCCTATCACAGGGGAATTTTGACAAAAATGTAAAAACTTTTGTATCGAGCTTTTCTTCTTATACATAAATTATTTTTTCTTTTTTTTTTTGATATATCTTATATTTAGGTGAGTCTATTTTTGAAAAAAGTTCTTTATACTTGACAAATAATTATTACGTTACTTAAAAGATAAAAGTTTTCTCTAATAGGAAAAAACTTTCTTGCTTTAATAAAAATAAAGTGTTTTATCTATGAACTCTCAAGCTGAATATATTTTATCAAAAGTCGATAGCCTTATAAACTGGGCACGTAAAGGCTCATTATGGCCTATGACATTCGGATTAGCTTGCTGCGCTGTTGAAATGATGCACACGGGAGCAGCTCGTTATGATTTGGATCGTTTCGGTATGCTTTTTCGACCAAGTCCTAGACAATCAGATGTTATGATTGTTGCCGGAACTTTAACAAATAAAATGGCACCGGCTTTAAGAAAAGTCTATGACCAAATGCCTGAACCACGTTGGGTTATTTCCATGGGAAGTTGTGCAAATGGTGGTGGCTATTATCATTATTCTTATTCGGTAGTGCGCGGCTGCGATCGAATTGTTCCTGTTGATGTGTATGTTCCAGGTTGCCCTCCAACAGCCGAAGCTTTACTCTATGGATTAATTCAGTTACAAAAAAAAATTCATAAAAGCCAAAATACAGTTCTGTGGTTTAAAAAATAAAAGTAAGATTTACAACTTGTTTTTTGTTCCAGAACACAGAATTTAGATAAAAACTGTTAAAAAAAAAGACATTCATATTATGAATTCTAGTTTTGCTCAACTTGTTATTAGTATGGTTCCAAAGTGGATATATCGTTATACCTTTCATAAAAAAGAGATTATGTTTACAATTTTCCCTGAATATATTCTCCCATTTTTTACATTCATAAAAATGCACACCAATACGCAATTTAAAATGCTTATTGATATTACTGCTGTGGATTATCCTTCTAGACCAAAACGTTTTGAGATTGTATATAATCTTTTAAGTTTACAATACAATGCTCGAATTCGAATAAAAACGGAAGTAAATGAGATAACACCAATACACTCTTTAACACCGCTTTACAATGCGGCAAATTGGTTTGAAAGAGAAACTTGGGACATGTTTGGTATCTGTTTTTTACATCATCCGGATTTAAGACGAATTTTAACAGATTATGGGTTTGAAGGCCATCCTTTAAGAAAAGACTTTCCTCTCACTGGATTTATTGAGTTTAGATATGATGACTCAAAGAAACGTGTGATCTCTGAACCTTTAGAAATGACACAAGAGTTTCGTTATTTTGATTTTGCGAGTCCTTGGGAATTAGTAGAAAAAAGCAAATAAGAAAGTTTTTTTTTATAAGGAATATTGTACTTTTCCGTTTGTACGTCTATTTTAAGTTTAAAGAGATTGGCTTTAAGACTAATCAAAAAAAAAAGAATTCTTTTTATGAGTTTATCTGCAATTGAATTATCAACACTTTTAGAACAACGCATTTCAAACCATTATTCAGACCTAAATATTGATGAAATTGGTCGTGTTCTTTCTGTAGGAGACGGAATCGCTCGTGTTTACGGGTTAAATAAAATTCAGTCCGGTGAAATGGTAGAGTTTGCTAGTGGTGTAAAGGGTATGGCCCTGAATTTAGAAAATGATAATGTTGGAGTTGTATGTTTCGGAAGTGATACAACCATTAATGAAGGAGATATTGTAAAACGTACCGGATCTATTGTGGACGTCCCTACAGGGAGAGGTTTACTTGGTCGAGTTGTAGATGGTTTAGGTACGCCTATTGATGGTAAAGGTGCTATTCCAGATGCAGTTGCACGTCGTGTAGAAATTAAAGCGCCAGGGATTATTGTAAGAAAATCAGTACACGAACCAATGCAAACTGGTTTAAAGGCTGTTGACAGTTTAGTACCAATTGGCCGTGGTCAACGTGAACTTATTATTGGAGATCGCCAAACTGGAAAAACAGCAATTGCTATTGACGCGATTCTTAATCAAAAGTCTATTAACGATAAAGGTGACGAAAGTCAAAAACTTTATTGTGTATATGTTGCAATTGGACAAAAAAGATCAACAGTAGCTCAACTCGTGAAAACTTTAGGGGATAAAGGTGCTTTAGAGTATACTATTATTGTAGCAGCTACAGCTTCAGATCCAGCACCGCTACAGTTTTTAGCTCCGTATTCTGGTTGTGCAATGGCAGAATATTTTCGAGATAACGGTATGCATGCACTTATTATCTATGACGATTTAAGTAAGCAATCAGTGGCTTACCGTCAAATGTCTCTTCTTCTTCGACGTCCACCAGGTCGCGAAGCTTTCCCTGGAGACGTATTTTACCTTCACTCACGTCTTCTCGAAAGATCTGCGAAAATGTCTGATGATGCTGGTGCTGGGTCAATGACAGCATTACCAGTTGTGGAAACACAAGGAGGTGATGTTTCAGCGTATATTCCAACAAACGTGATTTCTATTACAGACGGACAAATCTTTTTAGAAACTGAACTTTTTTTTAAAGGTATTCGCCCGGCAATTAACGTAGGTTTATCTGTAAGCCGTGTAGGTGCTGCAGCTCAATTAAAAGCTATGAAGCAAGTTTGCGGATCTTTAAAGTTAGAGTTAGCTCAGTATCGTGAAGTAGCAGCTTTTGCACAGTTCGGTTCTGATTTAGATGCTGCAACCCAATATCTATTAAATCGAGGGGCGCGACTAACTGAAGTATTAAAGCAAGGGCAGTTTGCACCAATTCCAGTAGAACAAATGGTGCTAATTATTTTTGCAGCGACAAAAGGGTATTTAGATAAAATCAAAATTTCTGCTATTTCTGATTTTGAACAAGGTCTTTTAAAAGAAGTAGACCCTGGTTTATTAAAAACAATCAAAGAGGAAAAAGTTATTTCTGATAGCACACAGCAGAAACTTACAGCTTTTTGTGATTCATATACAACTAAATTTATGTCTACACAGACAGCTTAATATCTAATATGGTGTTATGTTTAATTATAAACTATGATCTTTAAAGATCATAGTTTATAATTAAACATATCAACTACTCACTTATTTCGGATTTAAAAAAGCCGAAACTTTAAAATAGGACTAAATAACTGATTATTCCCACTCTAGAGCACCTTTTCTCCATTCATAAACAAAACCAATAGTTAAAATTATAAGAAATAGTACCATTGACCAAAAACCAAACATGTTAAGTTTATTTAAAGAAATCGCCCAGGGGAACAAAAAAGTAACTTCTAAATCAAAGATAATGAAAAGAATAGCTACTAGATAAAAGCGAATGTCAAAACGCGCTCGTGCGTCATCAAAAGGGTCAAATCCGCACTCATACGCGGATACTTTCTCGGGGTCTGCTTTTTGTGTTGAAAAAACAAAAGAGAGACTGAGAATAAGAATTGATAAAGCTAAGCTTATACATACATAGACAAGTAAAGGAAGATATTCAATCATATTATACACTTTTTTTATATCATTACGATAAAACTCTTGATAGTAACTTTTTTCCAATAAAAATTACAAAAAAACTTTCACATAAAGGGTGTTTAGCTCAGTTGGTAGAGCATCTCGTTTACACCGAGAAAGTCAGCGGTTCAAGTCCGTTAGCACCTAAGTCAGAGGGAAAATAGCTTAATGGTAAGAGTCCTGGCCTGTCACGCCAGTGGGTGCGGGTTCGACTCCCGTTTTTCCCGGACAGAATAAAGAATTTTAAGGTATGTCAAAATAAATAAAAATTTGACATACCTTTCCGTTTTCTCTAGAAAACATTATCTGTCAACTTCTCCAAAAACGATATCTTGCGTACCAATAATAGTTACAACATCTGCAAGCATATGATTTTTGGACATGAAATCCAAAGCTTGTAAATGCACAAATCCCGGAGCTCTGATTTTACATCGATAGGGTCTATTTGAACCGTTACTTACAAGATATACACCAAATTCACCTTTTGGTGCTTCCACAGCAGTATATGTTTCTGAAGCAGGAACAACAAAACCTTCTGTATATAATTTAAAGTGATGAATAAGTGATTCCATGGATTCCTTTAAATGTGTACGGGATGGTGGACAAATTTTTCGATCATCAATCTTAATTGTTCCTTCTGGAAGTTTGTTTAAACATTCTACAATCAATCTTAAACTTTGGCGCATTTCTTCAATACGGATAAGATATCTGTCGTAACAATCACCTCGAGAACCAACAGGAATATCAAAAGTCAGTTGATCATAAATATCATATGGTTGAGTTTTACGAAGATCCCAGGCAATTCCAGAACCTCGAAGCATCACTCCGGAGAACCCCCAATCAACAGCTTCTTCTGCACTTACAACACCAATATCAACGAGTCTTTGTTTCCAAATTCGGTTGTTTGTAAGCATCTCTTCCATTTCATCAATTCTAGATGCAAATTGTTGACAAAATTTATGGATATCGTCACAAAGACCAAAAGGAAGATCTTGAGAAACACCACCTGGTCTTATGTAAGCGGCGTGCATTCTTGCACCTGAAACTCTTTCATAGAATTCCATAAGTTTTTCACGTTCTTCAAAAGCCCAAAGGAAAGGTGTTAATGCGCCAACATCCATTGCATGGCAACTTAGGGCTAAAAGATGATTAAGAATTCGAGTAATTTCACAAAATAAAACCCTGATATATTGGGCCCTTAAAGGTACGGTACATTGTAAAAGTTTTTCTACTGCTAACGAATAACCATGTTCTTGTGCCATCATAGATACATAATCAAGTCGGTCAAAATACGGAAGAGCTTGAAGATAATTTTTATATTCAATAAGTTTTTCAGTACCGCGGTGCAAAAGACCAATGTGCGGATCAGCTCGTTCTACAACTTCACCATTCATTTCTAGAACTAATCGTAATACACCGTGAGCGGCAGGATGCTGTGGGCCAAAATTTAATGTAAAATTTTTCACCTTCTTTGATAATATTGTTGAATCTAACGCCATAAACAATTCTCTTTTTTTATCATTATTATTATTTAATCATAGATTCATTTTTTTACTAAAATATAATTAAAAAACGTCTAGAAATCTATTATGGAGGGATGGCTGAGCGGCTTAAGGCTTTGGTTTGCTAAATCAACGTATACACATGTATACCATGGGTTCGAATCCCATTTCCTCCGAATCTGCGGTCTAAAATGCTTGATAATACTTACACGGGGACGTAGTTCAATTGGCAGAACGCATGCTTTGCAAGCATGAAGTTACCGGTTCAAGTCCGGTCGTCTCCAATACTCTATTATTGTTTTTTTTGATCTTTTTATGAGCCTTCGTAGCTCAGTAGGTAGAGCGTTCCCATGGTAAGGGAAAGGTCCCCGGTTCAAATCCGGCCGTTGGCTGACAAAATGCAAAAAAAAAAGAAATTAGCATGTGTTACTCTCTTCAAATTACTTTAAAAACTTTTGAGTGGATGCTTCTTGAACGAGCTTCCGAACTGCTTTACAATCTTGTTAAAAAGATACAATTTCTTTGCTCTCCAAACACTCAGAGTTTTGTTTTTTCTTCTACTTTTCTTCCGTCAAAAAAAAAGCGATTTACTGTACTTCGTTCACCACATATTGATAAAAAATCGCGGGAACAATTCGAAATAAGAACATATAAAAAACTTTTTTTATTTCAAACGAATCAAAAAAAAACATTTTCTTTTTTTCTCTTTCTTTTGAAGCATGTTTCATTATTTGGAGTACAGTTTCGTGTTAAACTTCAGTATACAAGTGGGGTATAACAAACCTAAAAGCCAAACGTTTTTACGAAAGGTGGGATTTGAACCCACATGAATATAGTTCATTACCACCTCAAGGTAACGCGTCTACCAAGTTTCGCCACTTTCGCAAGAATAAAAGATAATACATTACTATGACACGCTCTTTATGGAAAGGTCCTTTTGTCGATACATACTTAATCAAAAACATTGTGTTTTTACAGGAAAAAAACACAAAAAGACTAAAAATTTGGTCTAGACGTTCTTATGTGCTTCCGCAATTTGTAGGTCACACTGTTGAAGTTCATAATGGAAAAGATTTCATTTCATTAGAAATAACTGAACAAATGATTGGCCACAAATTTGGTGAATTTGCAATGACACGAAAGAGAGCCTTACATAAAAAAAAAGATAAAAGGAAAAAATAAATGGCCCAAAAAGTAGCAGCACCCTCTTTAAGATTAAATATAAATCGTCATTTTAAAGCCTGTTGGTTTAGTGATCGCGTTTATGCAGAAATTTTCCACAAAAATTTCAAAACTTTAAAATTTTTACGTGCTATATTTTCATTTCTTGGGAATAGAAGTACAATTTCTCATTTTCAAGCTACACCCAAAAATATTTTAATTCATAGTTTTTTCTGTAACCCAAGATCTTTTGATGAAAAACTTTTAACAAAGTCTTACACGTTAACTTCAAATGAATTTTTTAAGCAATATCATGCATCCTTTGAAGGAAAAGAGACTATTAAGAAAAACAATTTTTTGTATACTTTTTTTTTATTGAATCAGACAAAAACTTGGACGACTTTTAGCAAGAAAGCTCTCTTAAAATCTTGTCTATTATATATTCACGAAAAACAGCAGCAAAAGCAAAAAGTTTTTACGGTTCCTATTTCGTCTTTATTTCATGATATTAAAATGAGTCAAATAGAAGCTCCTGCTAGACAAACAACTGTTAATTTTTACCAACAACATATTCAGACAATTTTATCTGCATACTTAAAAACACCGGTAACTTGGCAAACAAACAAAATGACATCAATCTATAAAAGTGCTGAATTTGTCTCAGAATTTATTGCGTTATGTTTTGAACAAAATAAATCGTTCCGTCAAATCTTTCGCCAAGTACTGAAAGAGGTAAAAAAAGAATCGTTAGTAACAGGTATACGAATCGCATGCGCAGGTAGGCTTAATGGGGCCGAAATGGCACGTGTTGAAACTAAAAGATACGGGCAAACATCTCTTCATGTGTTTTCAAATCGAATTGATTATCATTCAACATCAGCTTATACCTCATACGGTCTTATTGGAGTTAAAGTTTGGATTTCTTATAAAAAATAATTAAAAAAAGTCTTTTAGTATGCTTCAGCCAAAAAGAACAAAATTTCGAAAATTTCAAAAAGGAAAAATCGGGGGTGTCAAAATAAATACTCTTAGCTTTGGGAAATATGGGGTGCAATCCTTAGAAAGTGGACGCCTTAAAGCTTCAGTCATTGAAGCTGTTCGTCGAGTAATGACAAGAAAATTAAAGCGAAATGGACAAATTTGGATTCGTGTTTTTCCTGATATTGCCGTGAGTCAAAAGCCTGCTGAGGTTCGAATGGGAAAAGGTAAAGGTGCTCCCTCGTATTGGATGTGTAGAATTAAAAAAGGGCAAGTTTTATTTGAAATTGATGGTGTATCTCAAGATTTAGCAAAAGATGCTGCTCAATTAGCGAATCAAAAACTTCCGTTTCACACCAAGTTTATTTGGTAAAATAGCCATAAATGACAGCGCAAAAAAGGCATCACAGAAGTGAAAATAAAAAAAGAGATGGCTTATGATTCAAGTTGGTACCCAATTGCAAGTTTCTGACAATTCAGGAGCTAAAATAGTCGAGTGCGTCAAAGTTCTCAATAAAACACGTGGAAATTATGGACGTATCGGGGATGTTTTAGTTGTTACAGTCAAAGAAATTGTAAAAAAACAAAAAAGTAAAGTTAAGAAAGGTCATATGTACAAAGCTTTAGTTTTAGAGACAGCTGCCCCACAAAAACGCCAAGATGGAAGTTTTTACCGATCGCAACGCAACGCGACAGCATTACTCACAGCCCAAGGAACTCCTTTAGGAACAAGAATTCAAGGAATCTCGTTTTATGAATTAAGACAAAAGAATTATGCAAAAATACTTTCGCTGTCTGTAACCAATATTTAATAGGTTCTTTGAAGGAGAAACCTGAAAATCTATGTACCAAAATTCTACAGTACATATCTAGCACTTATTTTAACCCAAAAGAAAAGATACAAGTATGACGTGTCTAAATTACTACTATAAAGAAATTTTTTGTCGTGACATGATTATAAAAATGAATTATCAAAATTTATTCAAGTGTGCAAAATTTTCAAAAATTCATGTAAATTTTAATAGTAAATATATCGTTTTTGAAAAAAAACAAGTCCTTGCCCCTTTTTTAGCTTTAAACATGATAACAGGTCAGAAACCAAAGCTTATTCGTGCAAAAAAATCTATTGCATCGTTCAAATTAAAAGCTCGGAATCTTATCGGATGCTATGCGACTCTTCGATCCGCCCAAATGTTTCATTTTATCCAAAATTTAACTCAAATTGTTTTTCCTCGCTGGAAAGAATTTCAACATGTTAAGCCTTTTTTTCTTAATCAAAAAGCACAAGTTAATATTGGTTTAGAAAACTTTTTACTTTTCCCGCAAGTTGAAAGAAATGTAGAACTTTTTGAACATCTTTCTGGATGCTCAATAACGTTACAAACTACTTCTAGATGCAAAAAGGAAACAGTATTATTACTTACAGGGTTTAAGTTCCCTTGTTCTTTAATTTAGAATATATATATATTCAATGTGAAAAAAAAAGATAAAAAACCATGAAAAATTCTTTAAAAAAAGATTTAATGGTAAGACAACAAATTCAACGAATGGAATATAAAAGGGTGCTTTATAAATCTATTATAAAAGACCAAACACTTTCTCAAGAGCTTCGTTACGATTTTATTTTAAAACTGAATAAGTTACCAAGGCAAAGTTCTGTGATTAAAAAAAATAATCGTTGTGTATTAACAGGTCGAACAAAAGGAACTTTACGATATTTTAAAATGTCTCGAATTTGCTTAAGAGAACTTGTTGCTTCAGGAACTCTTCCAGGAGTCATAAAAGCTAGTTGGTAACAAACCAAAATGCCTGTAAAACAAAAAAAGTTTATTTTTATGAATACCTTAATCAAAGTTCTTTGTCATATAAAAAATGCGCAAGAAGCCCAAAAACCGTATGCTAAGGTAGCTTTTTCCAAATTTTCTTGGCGCCTTTTACAAATTCTTCTTTTCAATGGATATATTGAAGGTTTTACTCTAAAAGGTAAAGATATTTTTATCTTTCTTAAATATTTCAATCACGAAAAAAGCATTAAAAAAATTCAACGTATTTCCTCTCCTACAAAACGGGTTTATATCCCTTGGAAAAGATTAAAAAATAGCCAAGGTGGGCTTGGGATTAGAATTTTGTCGACTCCACAAGGTGTGCTTTCAGATAAAGATGCAAAATATTTTAAAGTTGGGGGCGAACTTCTTTGTTATATTTTTTAAAAAAGATTTACTTCATAAAATATACGCTATTATTATGTTTCCGATATTACAAATGTCATTAAAATGATCTAAAGCACATTTCATTGTGTGAAAAACATGAAAGTTAACTGCATGAAAAGCCTTACTATTCTTAGATTTAAAGAAGTATTGAAGGTACCTAAAAACGTTTATCTTTCCTTTGAAAATTCAAATCTTACCGTCAAGGGTCCTTTAGGCGAAATTTCTATTTATTTATCTCACCACGATACAAAAGGTTTCTATTATATTCGTATTGATACAGATGACAATCAAAATCAAACCCTTGTTATTCTCACAAAAACACCGAAAGCAAAATTTTTTCTTCGAGCTTTTTCTTCGTTAATTGAAGGCTACTTTCAAGGTCTTTCCCGTGGTTTTCTTCTTCATTTAGAAATTGTTGGTGTAGGCTTTCGTGTCCATCATCACAAAAACTATTTAGAGTTTCGTGTCGGATTTAGTCATAGTATCAAATGCTACATTCCTCAAGATATCAAAATTTTCACACCTAAACCAACCCAACTTTGTCTTTTTGGTGTAGATAAGCATAGGTTAAGTCAGATAGCTTCGTACATTCGACATCTAAAGCCACCAGAACCTTATAAAGGTAAAGGAATTCGATTTAAAAATGAACTTGTGAAAAAAAAAGAAGGAAAAAAAAAGTAAATAGTCTTATGGTTTTTATACTTCAACATAATCTCCGTGATAATAAAAAAGTACGAACTGAATTAGCCCAAATTTATGGTATTAACTTGTTTCTTGCCAATCAGATATGTGATCAATTGGGGTTGAGTTCCAAAATCAAGATTGGTGACCTAAGCGGTTTACAAATTGATAAACTTCAACGAATTGTTCAGCATTTTCATGTGACAGGAACTGAACTTAAACGCCTTTTAGCTCAAGATGTTAAACGCTATATAGATATTGGAGTTTATAAAGGGTTTCGTTTTAATCAAGGTCTTCCTGTTAGAGGTCAAAGAACACATACTAATGCTCAAAACACTCGCCGTAAACTTCGCTTCTAAAATACACTGATGCGTTTTCTTGTTTATGGATCAAAATTAAGAAAAGTTTCTTCTATGAATCAAAAAAAATACGATCAACTGAATAAAACAGCTGTTATTCATGTGTTGACAACATTAAGTAATACCATAATAACCTTGACAAATCTAAAAGGTGACACGCTTGCATGGGCCTCAGGTGGAAGTGAAGGGTTTAAAGGATCAAAACGCTCTACAAGTTATGCAGCCCAAGTCACAGGAGAAAAAATTGGGAAAGAATGTTTATCCAAGGGTATTCATTTTGTTTATGTTAAGTTTAAAGGGATAGGCTATGGAAAAGAAGCATCATTACGAGGATTGCAAAGCATTGGTCTTAATGTTTTGAAACTCGAAGATACAACTATGATTCCTTTTAATGGGTGTCGGCCTGTAAAAAAACGTCGTGTTTAATATCATTAAATCGTCATAGTTAAAAGGTGTATTAAAAAATAGTTTCTAGTTTTCAATTGTCTATTATTTCAAAATACCCGTTGATTTAAAAAAAGTATTTTTTATGGCTGAAGGTGCAAAATTAATTGGTGCTGGTTGTGCTACAATTGCTTTAGCAGGTGCTGGTGCGGGAATTGGTATTGTTTTTGGTTCTTTTATTAGTTCAGTAGCTCGAAACCCATCATTAACAAAAACTCTTTTTGGTTATGCAATTTTAGGTTTTGCTTTAACTGAAGCTATTGCTTTATTTGCTCTTATGATGGCTTTTTTAATCCTTTTTGTATTTTAATGCTCTGTGAGAACTGTTCAAAAAAACAGTTCTCTTCCTCTAAGAACATATTTTTTTTATGAATATGAATGTTGGGCTTATAGTTTAATTGGTTAAAATATATCGCTCATAACGATAGTGTTGTAGGTTCAAATCCTACTAAGCCTAATCTTAAGCGGATATGATGAAATTGGTAGACATGTCAGATTTAGGTTCTGATGAAGAAATTCGTGGGGGTTCAAATCCCTCTATCCGTATTTTTGGGTGTGTAGCTCAATCGGTAGAGCATTAGGCTTTTAACCTACTGGTCGCAGGTTCGAATCCTGCCATACCTAAAATTTATTTTTCGAGTTCGCGGGATTGAGTAATCGGTAACTCGTCAGGCTCATAACCTGAAAAATGTAGGTTCAAGTCCTACTCCCGCTCTTCCAATTCGGGAAATATATTTTGCCGAGTTTTTTTGAGATTTGGACGGGTGTCTGAGTGGTTGAAGGTATCAGTCTTGAAAACTGACGTATGTGAGTACCGTGGGTTCGAATCCCACCTCGTCCGAAGGCAAAAAAGATTTTGACATGAATAGAACACAATCTTTCTTTCTTTTTTATTTATCCGAAATACGTTGGAAAGTTTTTTATGGGATAAAAGCGTATTTTGTCTGTTTTTTTTGTTGTTATCTACATTTTGATCAGTTAATTTTTTTTTTTTCACTGCCTCTTTATACCAGTCATCAAAACTATTCAAAGGATTTTATTACAACAGAAATCACAGAAGCATTTTATACATCAATGTCTATTTCTTTTTATGCCAGCTTTGTTTTTTGTCTTCCATTGTTTTTTTATTTAGTATTGACTTTTTTAAGATCTAGTTATTACCAAAACGAAAGCGATCAAATATTCTTTTTTTTGACATGTTCGCTTGTATTTTTCATTTTTTCACACATCATCACGTTGTTTGGGTTACTTCCAATCTTTTGTTCTTTTTTATTATATTTCGATACTGATTATGCAAATGATCAGGGAAAACTTATGATTTCATTAATACAGTTAGAACCACGCCTTTCCCCATACATTAGTTTTACATTAAAAACGCTTTGGGGTTGCCATTTTATTTGCCAAACCCCACTCATTTCATACTTTATTTTTTCGCTCTATCCCAAAAGCAGTCTTTCAGCATTACAGAATCGCCGTTATATATACTTTTTATTATTATGTCTTGCTGCATTAGTCTCTCCACCTGATGTTAGTATACAGTTTTTTTGCTTTTTTTTATTAATAGTAACGTTTGAGAGTACAATTTTATCGTACATTCTTTTATATAATTATTCAAAAAAATTAAAATAACTTGTAAAAACGTACTTATCTTTGAAAAGCTTTTGTTATAACGTCGAGATCCATCGAAATAGGGTAATAAGCTTGCTGCGGTGAAAATAAATAAATAATTTGTAATATTTTATAATTCACTTCTACATGAAGAGATTTGTACCAAAATATTTTATTCATACTAAATTTTGAGCCTTTATTCGATTTTTGACTTTTTCTTAATGTTCCAATTGTTTCCTGAAATTTAAAGAAGCTTTTTATATTTGTTGTTGTTTGTTCTTTGATTTTTGGATCGATTGATACAATATCACCTGGTTTTAGTAGATACGTTGCTTTTGTGATTGTTTTGTTATTTACCATAATTTTTCCGTGAGTTATCAGTTGACGTGCTGAAGCAAACGTCGGGGTAAAATGTAATTTACACAAAACGGTATCTAATCGTCTTTCAAGAAAACATAAGAAATTGCTCCCGGCTTTTCCGTGAAATTTTAAACTTTTCTGAAAAAGTTTTAATAAGTATTTGGTATTTATCTTGCCATAGAGATAAGATAATAATTGTCTTGCTTGAAGTTGTAAAGAAAAATTAGAGCGTTTTTTTGTGCTCTTTTTTAATTTTTGTAATATTAAATGTTGTCGTAGATTTATTTTTCTTGAGGGATAAATGATACCACCAAATTTTTTGCTGAGTTTAAATTTTAAAACTTTTGGGTTTGACATAACCTGTAATCCTTTTTTTTTAATTTTAAGGGGAACTTTACTTACTATCGGACTTGAACCGATAACCTAAAAGGAACAGATTTTAAGTCTGTCGTGTTTACCAATTTCACCAAGTAAGCAATGTATGCGGGTAAAGGGAATCGAACCCATATCTTCTGTTTGGAAGACAGATAATTTACCATTAATCTATACCCGCGGTTTTTTTATAATAGACTTTTGAAGTAACACAGTGTTCGCTCTAGAGCTAGAGAGGAAAGTCCGAACTTTCTAAAATATCAGCTAACAGCTGGCGAGAAAAATCTCAGGGAAAGTATAAAAGAAAATATTTTGAAAAACTGTAATGGCAACATATCAAACCCTATAGAATGCAAGATAAAATATATCGCAAGAAACAAAGGAGTTTATCCTTTTTAAGATACATGAACACAAGTTTTTTTTAACTTTACAAAATTCGGCTTATTTGTTACTTCATTACTTTTTCTGTATTCTTAGCTCAGATGGATAGAGCATCAGCCTTCTAAGCTGAGGGACACAGGTTCGAGTCCTGTAGAATATAAAAATAGGTTATTTGAAATCCTTGTTCAGGGTATAGCGCAGTTTGGAAGCGTGTCTGTTTTGGGTACAGAAGGTCGTAGGTTCAAATCCTACTACCCTGAAAAAAAAACAAAAATCTGTAATGCTACTGTATATATTTGGAATACTTAAAAAAAAAAGACTTTTTTGTTATGAATCAACTTAAATATTTAGCGGTGTCAAGTACTCTATTTTTATTAGGCGTTTGGGGCATTTTCCTTAACCGAAAAAATATTATCATTATGCTCATGTCAATTGAGCTTATGCTACTTGCTGTCAACTTTAACTTTCTCATTTTTTCAGTGTATCTTGATGATTTGATTGGGCAGATTTTTTCGCTTTTCATTTTAACTGTTGCTGCTGCAGAATCTGCAATTGGTTTAGCGTTACTGGTTATTTATTATCGTGCTCGAGGAACTATTTCGGTGGAGTTTATCAACCTTATGAAAGGGTAACTTTGGTTTTGGAGTTTGGGAAAGGCAGGATTCGAACCTGCGATGATGAAAATCAGCAGATTTACAGTCTGTCGCCTTAAACCACTCAGCCACTTTCCCTTCAATTTCATTTCAGAGCTATCAACTATTTCAGAACTTCAATCTCATTTCAGAGAAAACAAACAGAACAGTTCTCCCTTATATAAGAGATCCTCCTATATAAAAAAACTTTTCTTATGATAACTTTCATATATATAAGATATCTTCCTATATAAAAAAACTTTTTTTTTTATGTATATCTAAGATGAGGGACACGTTCGTTTTTAATAAAAGAATATATTTATGCCACAACTTGACAAAGTATCCTACTTCTCTCAATTCTTCTGGCTCTGCTTTTTTTATCTTGGATTCTACATTCTTCTTGTAAAGTTCTTTCTTCCAAGAATTCGCCGTATTTTAAAAGTTCGTGAAAAAAAAGCAGCATATGCTTCAGGAACAACAGATTCAGTCTATGATAAAGAAAGCGCAGAAGTTCATCTCCAAACTCAAAAGTATCTTTTAGAAGGTATGAAGAATTCACGTGAATCGCTTCAATCTAGTTTTGATAGTACTTCACTTTGGGTTTCTCAAGTAACGAAAGCTACAAATACAAAACACCTTCAAAACGTGAATACTGAATATGGTCAGCAAATGAAGCAAATGACACATTCTCTTGTTACAACACTTCATGATTTAAAAACAATTCTGCCACCAACAGCTCATATGCAATGTGGTTTTCAGAAGAGTGCAGAGCAAAAACGTCAGAAATTTTTTAATGCAAGGGTACTATCGAGCCTTTTTCTTCTTCAACCAAAATCGCAAAAAAAACAGGTGAAAAAAGCACAAAAAAAATAACATTTGAGTAGAAATGTTATACTCAATTACAAGAGAATCAAAATCTTATTGTCCGTCTAAACATTTTTAAAACGATGAAAATAATAAGAGCATGTTTCTTGTAAATAACTGTATGTGAACAAAAGAAATACATCTATGACGACAAAGTCCAATTTTTTCCGAAATAATCTCTTTTATCTTGTTCCAGGATTTTTAATTTTTCTTGTGTTAAGCTCGAAAAATATTTTGATTTATAATGAAGAACTTTTAATTGCTCTAAGTTTTGTTGGATTTGTTGTTTTCAGTTCTCATACAATGGGAGACACCTTTGCAGAAGCTTTTCAAACACGAAGTCAGGCAATTCAAGGAGAACTTCAGACGTATTTTACAATGAAAGAAGAAGTTCTGGTAGAACTTATCCAAAAATACAAAAAAAGACTTGCTTTAGCTCAAAGTTTAAATAGTTTAGGGCAAGTTTCAACCACAGAAATTGGGACTTTATACAAGCAAAGAGAACAAGCTCTTTCTTCTACAGTCACTTCTCAAATGCATCAAAAACTGAAGACATTAGGGCAGACAGAGAGAACGCTTCAGGATACGTTGCAAACCCTCTCTATTCAAGGTTTCCGTGAATCGGTCCTTGAAGAGTTTCAACGTGGAAAAAAGCAATTAGGTCCAAAACTTTTACAACAAGCTTTAGCGGCTTTACAAAAGTCTGCAAAATAATGTATACGTTTGTTCCCATTCATGAAAAACAAAGATGAATGGGAATACTAGATTCTTTTTTGACTTTTTCAGTTTTTTAACGAACCAACCGAACCCATTTCGACTTCGATTTTGACCGTTAAAAACTCTGTATATACTTTGGCAACACGGGAAACGCAGAAAAAGTCAAAAATTTTTTAGTGCAATTATTCAATATATACAAAGAGGGATACGACTTTTTTTGCACTCTATGAGAGGTTCCACTTTTATTTAAAAGACTCCATGACTAGATACCTGAAAAGACAGTGGTCTTCCTACTGTACTTGTAAAAAAGGATTTCTTTTATGAATAATTTCATTCAACGTTGGCTTTTTTCAACAAATCATAAAGATATTGGAACACTTTATCTTATTTTTGGTGCTTTCTCCGGTGTTTTAGGTTCATGCTTTTCACTCCTTATTCGTATGGAACTTGCACAGCCTGGAAATCAAATTCTTGCTGGAAACCACCAGCTGTATAACGTATTAATTACAGCACACGCATTTCTAATGATTTTTTTCATGGTTATGCCAGCTATGATTGGAGGTTATGGAAACTGGTTTGTTCCAATTATGATTGGTGCTCCGGATTAACATATGGAAAAACATAACTTTTTTGCCCATTACATTGCTGGGCTTTGGGAAGGCGACGGTCATGCCGATCGAAAACACCAAAAGTATATTGCGTTCACATTTCATCACAAAAATCTCCCACTCGTCCACGCCATTCAACACCGTCTTGGCGGCACGATTCGACACAAACAGCGTGAACATGCCGTCGTGTTGACCCTTCGAAAAAAAGAAACGATTGATCGTTTTTTTTCCCTGATACACAACAAACTTCGAACCCCAAAACACGCGGATCTTCAAGCGTTTCCGCAATGCCCTGGGCACAGAGATCGCAGCTCGCCGTTGACCAACGCGTGGTTTGCCGGTTTCTTTGACGCGGATGGCTCGTTTCACATTCGATACACCAAAGAACGTCGTGATCCACGCACCACCAAGATTCAAACAAAACATCGCATTGCCCTTCGATGGAGTCTTGAACAGCGAAAATGGCATCCAAAAACACACGAATCGTTTCTTCCACTCATGGAAACGCTCGGGTCGTGTTTTGAGCTTCCGGTGTATGAACGAAAGCATGGCACGCAAACGTATTGGTGTTTAGAAATGTCAAGTTTGAAGAAAATGAAGGCTGTGATTGAGTATTTTGATCGATTTCCATTGCTTTCCTCCAAGTTTCTGGAGTATCAAGATTGGAAACATGTGTACGTATTGCTTTGCCAACACCAACATCTGAACGATGCAGGCAAAGCCAAAATTTTGGCCCTGAAACACGGGATGAATCGAAATCGTCGCTTTTTTGATTGGACACATTTGCCTGCAGAAGGTTTTGATGGGTAAGCGTGTCTTCGTTATTTTTTTCTTCGGTCCCTTCTTCGAGTAGCCCTCGAGAAGTTTTAAATTGGGTTAATTGCAAGGATCTCTTGAACCGTTGAGGAAGGGTCAAGACAATTTGCAGCGAAGTTCTTTTCGACAGGTGCCATAGATTTCACCTGCATGGAATACATGCTTTTGAAATGTGGTGGAAAGAAAACGTTCAACGACTAGTACGTGAGTTCTGTCAACAATACTCGTACCACGAACGCCCAACACGATCCCTGCTTTGCGTGGTCGTGATGACATAGTCTGAGCTTTCTGGTGACAGAAAGAAGTAAAAGATAAAGAGCTTTTACGATAACACTCCTGATGGCTTTTCCTCGTTTAAACAATATTAGTTTTTGGTTACTTCCCCCTTCACTTCTTCTGTTATTAAGTTCTGCGCTTGTAGAAGTTGGTGCAGGTACTGGTTGGACGGTTAAACACAATGGGTAGGCCGTCCTAAAATCCCTCTCGATGCGTAAATCTCCTCTCTTCGGAATGCATTACAAGATCGATAATTTACCGCATATCTTGTCAAAACATGCATAACATGGGGACAATACGCCTGGTGTCACCAACACCATCAGAGACTACACGAGGGACATCTTTCATCAACAAAGACTCTTCTCTTATGAATTTTTCTTCCTCTTTTGATCGTGACTGGTTGCTTGGATTCCTTGAAGCCGATGGCACATTCTCATGTACCAGAAGCCTTCGCACAGGAAAAATACAGCTTGCCATCAAACTCACACAACACCCAAAAAACATACGTGCACTTGTTGCCGTCAAAAAACTCTTGCACACCGGAAAACTCGAAGACACCAAAAACAACACAGTTGTCTATCGTATTCGAAAACATCATGTGCTTCGCACACATGTCTTTCCATTTCTTCATGCAGCACCTTTTGTCACCAGTAAATATTATGATTATCTTCGACTTCAACACTATGTCACTGACAAAGAGTTTTTTCCTTGGCAAAATCATCCAAGTCGGTTAGCACCTCGATGGGGTGAAGTCTTAGGCACTCAAAAACTTACACGTTTTTTAGACACATATGAATTGGAAAAGAAAGATGCACGAAAACTGTTGACACCAGGTTGGTTAACAGGCTTTCTTGAAGGCGATGGATCCTTTTATATTGTGAAAAAAGGAGACGGTCGATATAGCTGTGGATTTGGTGTGACACAAAAACATGGAAAATATGTGCTTGAGGCTATTCGAAGGTATTTTCAGATTCGAGCGAAAGTGAAAAAACATTCGAGCTATCCTCATGTGTGGTGTTTAGATACAACATCTACGGCACAAGCCCAGGTGTTAGCAAAGTATTTTGAAAAGCATTTTAAAGGTGTAATGTCTTTACGTTTTCGTCTTTGGAAAAGAGCTTTACATTTCCTCGATCAACCGGAAAAAATGAAAAAAATTCAAGGGATTCTTCGTAAAATAGGAGAAAAAAAGTGATGGAAAGGTTGAAGGTATAGTCCGATCTTTGCTGAGAAGCAAAGTGTCTTTAGTATTCATTTTGATGAAATGTGAAGCAACATAAGGTTACCCGCCCTTATCTCATATTACTGCCCACTCAGGTGGATCTGTAGACTTAGCTATTTTCAGTTTACATCTTTCAGGTGCAAGTAGTATTCTTGGTGCAATCAATTTTATTACCACCATTTTCAATATGCGTGGCCCTGGTATGAGCATGCACCGTTTACCGCTTTTTGTTTGGTCAGTGCTTATTACAGCTTTCCTTCTATTATTGTCACTTCCAGTATTAGCTGGTGCAATTACTATGTTATTAACAGACCGTAACTTTAATACGTCATTTTTTGATCCAGCGGGTGGAGGAGACCCCATTCTTTTCCAGCATCTGTTTTGGTTCTTTGGTCATCCAGAAGTTTATATCCTTATTCTTCCAGGATTTGGTATTGTAAGTCATATTATCAGTACATTTTCACGTAAACCTATCTTTGGATATCTTGGTATGGTATATGCTATGTTAAGTATTGGTGTGTTAGGATTTATTGTTTGGGCTCACCACATGTACACTGTAGGTCTTGATGTTGATACACGTGCGTATTTTACAGCTGCAACCATGATTATTGCAGTTCCAACAGGGATCAAAATTTTTAGTTGGATCGCAACAGCTTGGGGTGGATCACTTCACTTACGTACGCCAATGCTTTTCGCTATTGGTTTTATTTTTCTCTTTACGCTTGGTGGATTAACCGGAGTTATTTTAGCAAATGCAGGAATTGATATTGCTCTCCACGATACCTACTACGTAGTTGCACACTTCCATTATGTACTTTCTATGGGTGCAGTCTTTGCATTATTTGCAGGATTCTATTATTGGATTGGAAAAATTTCAGGCTATCAATATCCCGAAACACTTGGTCAAATTCATTTTTGGCTTTTTTTTATTGGGGTGAATATTACTTTCTTTCCAATGCACTTTCTTGGTTTAGCTGGTATGCCTCGTCGTATTCCAGATTATCCAGATGCATTTGCTGGATGGAATGCAATTTGTAGTTATGGGTCGTATTTATCTATTTTAGCGAGTGTGTTTTTCTTTTATGTAGTGTTTCTGACACTAACCAGCGAAGAGAAGTGTAGTCGTAATCCATGGCAATTTGATGAAACAGACCAAAATGTTTCAACATTAGAATGGACCGTGGCTTCACCTCCAGCATTTCATACATTTGAAGAGATTCCAGCTATCAAAGAGACAGCATTTCCTGCACTTCAAAAGTAATCTTGTTCTTCTGTGTCTTGGCTTTCCGTCAAGACACATTTT
>Ga0209223_10002090_pt1 | contig 20581 bp, 19 predicted proteins | sample COG_06_FD_184750 | JGI IMG/M metagenome (GOLD analysis project Ga0209223, IMG submission 184750) | Pelagic Microbial community sample from North Sea - COGITO 998_met_06 (SPAdes) (version 2) | ecosystem: Environmental > Aquatic > Marine > Neritic zone/Coastal water | place: Helgoland, sampling...
ACTGTTGGTGTTATGGGTGTAACTTTTAAAGAAAATTGTCCAGATATACGTAACACAAAAATTGCTGATGTTGTTTATGAGCTTGAACGTTGGGGTGTAAAAGTTGTTGTTGTTGATCCTTGGGCTAATCAATATGAACTTGATGAAATTTATGGTATTAAACTTAATGAAATCAATCAAAATAACCGAGTGGATAGTTTAATAGTGGCTGTTGGTCATAATGAATTTAGATCTAAAACACCAAATTATCTTAAAAGTTTATGTAAAAGTACCAATCCAGTATTGGCAGATGTAAAATCTATTTATAAAAAAGAAGATCTAATAGCTCAAGGATTTACTGTTTTTAGACTTTAAAAATTATTTTGTAATAATTAAAGAAGAATTTTAATTTTTATAGATAGAGTCTACGTCTTGCTAACCTCAAAAACTCTTTAATGGTAGCAATCGGTTTCCTTAAGCCAAAACCATTTCGAAACATATTCTGAGGTGTTGCAAAATAAAGAAACTTACTATTTGAATCCACGTCTTTAACTCGAAATCTTCCATTTACATGAATACAGTCAAATCCATATTCTTTAGTTATACAAAACATTAAATCACTTGAATACATAGCAATATCCCACCTCATATAGTTATTTAACTCTTGAGCACCATTTAGATAAGATAATTCTATTATTCTATCAATATCTATAATTTTTACTCTCAATGGTTTAATAATTCGAATTAATTCTAAAAATGAAAAAATCCATAAAAAATTTTTACTTATTTTTTTTTTATATAACTTAAATTTATTAATCAATTCAATAAAAGTATAATTCTTTGTAAAATTAGAAATTGGATTTGCATTTGAATATAGAGTGTTCCAGTGTTTTTCTGCATTTAAAGTTTTAGATTTTAAAGTTAGCGAAATTTCTTTGTCAAAATTGATCTTATCCCATGGTTTTAAAAAATATATTTCATCTTGAAATTTTTCAAGTTCCTTACTTGCTCTAACTTTCATAGGAGTATTTTGCTGGTCATTCAAATAAAAGTTAAATTTATTCGCATAATAAACAAAAGAAGCAAATAGAATAGTATTTTTGGGCGATAAAAATTTTATTTGCAATGCAATTCTTTTTAGTTTCTCATTCGCCTCATAAATTCTTTGATCTACATCTTCCTCATTCCCACACCATGAAGCATATCCAAATTGTGTGAAAAGTATATCTAATGAAAAAATACCTAATTGATTGATAATTTTTCTTAAAATTTCACAATCTTTTATTGTGGATAAAATACAATCATTCACATTCAAAATATTTATACCATCTAAGTGGATAATACAAAGTGAGTCACCATTTCGCCATGAGTAGATGCTAAGCCATGAATTTGAACCTAATTTAACTTTTTTTCCATTTTCAATTATACTACAAGAAAATTGTTTAGAATTTAGATATGATGCTACTCGATTATCATTTGTAGATTGAAAAAAAAATTTTGTTTTTGGTTTTTTTAATTTTAATTTTTCGAGAAATGAAATGGAAAAGTGATCAGAGTGTTCATGAGAATACCAAATGTATAATGGTTTGTTAGAGTCTAAAATTTTAGAAATTAATTGATCATTTGATGTGCTTTTATCAAGCAAACACCAGCCATTATTAAATGCAGTTCCCTCTATCCAAGGATCACAAAGAAATAAAAAATCCTTACTTTCATATAAAAATGCCGCATGATTGATAAACTGTAATTGCTTCATAAATTTATTCTAGATATTATATATTTTTTCATAGATAATTCTCAATAAATCCTTAAAAAATTGATCGTATTTCAATAAAGGCATATTAACACGATTTCATCTATGCAATTACCATAATTATTATTTTTTTAGAGTGATATAAATATCTTAAGTCACTTTTATTAAATTATAAAATTGTATTTCATCAAATAATTTAATACAGATCAAATAAAACTTGTGAAAAAAAATATAGCAGTTGTAGGATGTGGTAAATGGGGAAAGAATTTAATAAGAAATTTTTCTGAGTTAGGAGCCTTGTTTTCTGTTTGTGATAGTAATACTAAAATTGCTGAAAAATATGCTAAAAAATACAATGTTAAAAATTTATCATTCGTTGAAACAATAAATCATCCCAATATAAATGGTATTGCATTAGTTGTCCCAGTCGAATTTCATTCATCAATGGCAATTGAAGCTATAAACAAAGGTAAACATGTTTTTGTAGAAAAACCACTGTCTAATAGTATGCAGGAAGCAATTATGATAAATAATGTATTAAAAAAAAAAAATACAAAGTTAATGGTGGGGCATCTTTTACAGTTTCATCCAATTTTTAAAAAAATTTTGAGTATTGTGAGTGCAGGAGAATTGGGAAAATTACTGTATATTAAATCATCACGGTTAAGCCTAGGTAGAGTACGAAATAATGAAGATGTTCTATGGAGTTTTGCCCCACATGATATTTCCATGATTCTTTCTTTAGCGGGAGAAGAACCTAATATAGTTAATGCTAATTCGATTTCTATTTTTAAAAATGAAAGAGCAGATATTGCTAATATTCATATGCAATTTAAATCAGGTTTAAAATCTGATATTTCAGTTTCATGGTTTAATGCCACTAAGCAGGTTAAATTGGAAGTATATGGCAGAAAAGGAATATTAATTTTTGATGATACTAAAGACTGGGATGAGAAATTGTCAATATTCCCTTATAAAGCTAATTACAAAAATAAAAATGTTGAAATTAAAAAATTTTATCATAAATTTTTAGAAGTACCTGAAGAGGAACCTTTAAAAATTGAATGTCAGCACTTTATTGATATTCAGAAAATTGATGTAAATCCATTAACGGACATTGAAGAAGGTATTAGAGTAATTAAAGTTTTATCAGCTGCTAGCAAATTTTATGAAAAAAAAAGAATATAATTTTAAAGAGGTATTTATACATGAAACATCATATGTAGATGCAAATGTTGAAATTGGAGAAAGGACAAAAATATGGCATTTTAGTCATATCTTGAAAAACTGTAGAATAGGTCCTGACTGTACATTTGGTCAGAATGTTTGCATTGGTCCAAATGTTACAATTGGAAAAAAAGTTAAAGTACAAAACAATGTCAGTATATATGATGGAGTTACTTTAGAAGATAATGTTTTTTGTGGTCCTTCATGTGTTTTCACTAATGACAAATATCCAAGGTCAAGATTAGAGAGTAGCAAAGAAACATGGTTAAAAACACAAGTTAAGAGTGGGGCATCTTTAGGGGCTAACTGTACCATTATATGTGGTATCACAATAGGTTCTTTTGCGTTAATTGCGGCAGGAGCTTTAATAAATACAGATATTCCTGCTTATGCTTTAATTGCTGGTGTACCAGGAAAACAAATTGGTTGGGTAAGTGAGTATGGTGAAAGACTAGATTTGCCACTTTTTGGAAATGCAGAGACTACATGTAAATACACTCATCAAAAATATCAATTAAACAATGACAAGGTAAATCGAGTTAAGTAAAATGAAAATAGATTTTGCTAATTTACAGGCACAATACCAAAAATACAAAACCTCAATTGATCAAAAAATTCATTCAATATTAGACAAATCGAATTATATTTTAGGAGAAGAGGTTAGTATACTTGAAAAAGAATTACAAAATTTCACAGGAGCAAAATTTGCCATCACATGCTCCTCTGGAACAGACGCTTTATTACTTGCCCTAATGGCAATAGATATTCAGCCAGGTGATGAAGTTATAACAACGCCCTTTACATGGATATCAACAGGAGAAATGATTGCATTATTAAAAGCAAAACCTGTTTTTGTTGATATTGAACCAGATACTTTCAATATAAATGCTAATTTAATTGAGAAAGCTATAACAAAAAAAACTAAAGCTATTATACCAGTAAACCTTTTTGGTCAACCTGCAGATTTGGACAAAATACAGCAAATAGCCAATAATTATAAATTAAAAGTTATTATTGATGGAGCTCAAAGTTTTGGATCCTCTTACAAAAATAAGACAGACAGTAATTTAGGTGACATTTCAATTACTAGTTTTTTCCCGTCAAAACCTCTTGGTTGCTATGGAGATGGAGGAGCGATTTTTACAAATAATAAAAACTTAGCTAAAAAGTTGAAGATACTGAGAATTCATGGACAGAATAAAAAAAATTATCATAAATATATTGGAATTGGCGGACGCTTAGACACAATCCAAGCAGCCATACTTTTATCAAAGTTAAAATTTTTTCCTAAAGAATTAATTGCTCGAAAAAAAGTAGCAGATTACTATACAAAAAAAATATATAATATTATTAAAAAACCAATTATAAAAAAGAATAGAACAAGTGCATGGGCCCAATATACAATAAGAGTAAAGGATAGAGACAAACTTCAAAAAAAGTTAAAAAAAAAAGGTATACCAACAGCGGTTTTTTATCCAGTTCCATTACATCTACAAAAATGCTTTAAATATTTGAATTATAAAAAAATTACTCCTATTGCAGAAAAAATTAGTAATCAAGTTTTAAGTATTCCAATTAATCCATTTTTGAAAAAAAAAGAGTTAGATTACATAATTACTGAACTAAATAAAAGCATTGGTAGATAATATTTTCTAAATATTTTATAACACAGGTTACTATATGAGGAATAAAATAAAAGATTTATTTAATTTTATGCTATTGTTTTTTTATTCAAAACTTAGCTCTAGGCTACAGAAAATTATTCTTAAAACCTTTTACAAAACATTTTTTTTTGAATTATCAAAAGTAAGATTCTTAAAATATTATATGGTTAAGATTAAAAATAAATCATATCCGTGTGTAGAATTTAAGGATAAAGTTAAATTGGTTGGTTTTTTGCCTACAAAATATCAATTAATATTAACAAAAAAAATTTTTAAAAATATTCCTGAAAAATATATTGGTGTAATTTTTGACTATATTACAAGATATAAATATTCACATTTAGGTATTGCAATTGATAAGTTTGATTCCCCATTAAATCAAATAAATAAGAATATTTTTTTTCATCCACAACATTTAAATTTTCTTAGGGAAGAAAAGACAATAAAAGAAAGAGAAAGAGAAAAAGTATCTAAAATTTTTTATCCAAAAAAAAATTGGATTATCTTAGAAATAGGATCATACACTGGGTTTGGTGCTTTAAAATTTGCTAAAACATATATTTATAATGGTAAGATAATTTCATTTGAAGCTGTTAAAGAGAATTATCAAATTTCAATGATGAACAAAAAACTAAATAACGTAAAAAACTGGACAATAGTTAATGCTTTGATTGGTGATAATAAAAAAAAAAAACAATTTGATGTTGTAGATCGACAGGCAGATTTTACAGAAGAAAAATATATAAGAGGAAATTTAATTAAAAAACAAAATATTAAGAAAAATTTAACTTTAAAAGATCTTTTATTTACATATGGCCCAAATATTGATTTGTTAAGCTTAACAATTAATGGTTCAGAGGTTGAAGCGATTAAGTCGATACAAAATATTAACCAAAAATATAAGCCTGCGCGAGTACTAGTTCCTGGGTGGTATAAATTAAATAAAAAACCAAGAAGTAAAGTTATTTTGCCAATACTAAAAAAAATGGGTTACAAAACAATATTAACTAAAGGTAATTTTATTTTTGGTTTTATCAAGAGTAGAATTCACTAACAATTAATATGAGTTAATTAGGAACTATTTAAATGTTTTTTAGAAAAAATCATTACTTTAAAATTTAATCAATATTAAATGAAAACACCTAATCTATTTTTAATAGGATCTCCTCGTTCCGGATCTACATCTTTATATTTTAAGTTAAAATCACATCCTGAAATTTATGGCCCAAATATAAAAGAACTAAAATATTTTGGTCGAGAAATATTTTATGACCATCCTAAAGATTATCCATTTCAAAATTTAGATGATTACTTAAAAGTATATAGTAGTAAACACGCACAAAGTGCAAAATATAGATTGGACGGAACTATTTTTATAATGTATTCAGAAAAAGCGATTAAAAATATTTTAGAAATGAATAAAGATGCTAAATTTATTTTAATCTTGCGTGATCCATTAGAAGCGTCAAAATCTATGCATCGTCAAAGATTAAAAAGTTTTAATTCAGGGCTTAGAGAAATTTCAGAAGATTTTTATGCTTGTTGGCAGTCATTGGAAAATAGAAAATTGAATATTGATTATCCAAAAAATTGTAGAAATAAGTTTTTATTTAGATACGATTTATTATTTAGATATGAAATTTACATCCCATATATAAAAAAGCTAATAAACCAAAAAAATATTTTATATATAGACTATTCAACATTTAAGAGTAACCCTGCTTTTACACTTGACTCAATTTTTAATTTTTTAAAATTAAAGACATATAAGCTGCCCTTATACAATTTAAACAATGAGAAAGGGCTTAAAAATAATTTGTACAACAGGTTGATAAATTTTTTATTTGAAAAAGCTTCTAAAAGCATATTAAAAAATTTAATAAATAAAAAATTTAGAAAACTTATTAAAACTATAATTAATTTCTTATTAGTATCAAATAAAAATCCCAACACAAGTATGTTCATGGATAATGAAATTAAGAATTTTTTTAAAGAAAGTTATATAGAAAAAAAAAATATATTAAAAAACAATTCAAATATATAATATTTTGATTTTTGCCTCTATTTTTTTTAAGATATATCAAATTTAAATTTATTATTAATTGATATTGATCTTTATGAAGACACTTAGAATTAAAATACCCAACCTATTGATTGATGAGCAAAAATATATTCTCAAAATATTACTATACGAGTTTTTAGGATTAGATTTTGAAGTAGATATATATGAGGGAGATAAAATTGAAATCTCAAGTTTACTAGACTCAAAAAATTCATCTATTTTATCTTTGGATGCCTCTTTTTTCAAAAAAGCTAATTTCAATTGGCTAAATTCACTATCAATGCCTGTTTTGCCACTTTTAAATTGGTGCCCAAAAGAAGATGGTATCAATGCTAATTTGGTTAATCAAAATTTACCTGTATTATATGGCTCACCTGGGATTGTAAAAAATAATAAAGGCATTCACTTGAATATTGATATTTTTGGTAGCGCATTCTTCATGTTAACGCGTTATGAGGAAGCGGTTATTAAAGAACGTGATGGTCATAACCGTTTTTCATTTAAATATTCATTAGCTTATAAAGAAAATTTTTTAAATCGTCCGATTATTAATGAATATCTAGAAATTTTATATGAATGTTTAAAGTATCTTTGGCCAAATACATTGCGAAAAAAACTTAAATTTAGAAGATTTATTAGCTGCGATGTTGATCATCCATTTGATTTAGCGGGTTTTTCCATAAAAAAAACAGTATTAAGGGTAGGGGCTCGTTTGTTAAGGGATAAAAACCCTAAACTTGCTTTATTAGATTTTTTTAATTTTATTTTTAAAAAATTTAATTCGGATTTTTTCGATCAATACATAAATAACATCAATTGGATAATGAAAGTTAATAAATCATACAATAATATAGTAACTTTTAATTTTATTCCATTGCAAACAAATAAAAATGAAGCAATTTATGATTTTCAAAATAAAAAAATATTGTCTTTAATTGAACATATAGTTAATTATGGCCATATGATTGGTTTTCACCCTGGTTATAATACCTATAATTCAAAAAAAAAATTCCAAGATTCAGTAAATATTTTTAAAAAAGTTTGCAAAGACTTAAATTTAATCACTTCTAAATTAGGTGGAAGACAGCATTACCTTCGTTTTGATATTTGTAAGACTCCAAAGTTATGGTCTGGTAATAATTTTTATTATGACTCATCATTAGGTTATTCAGATCAACCAGGTTTTCGTTGTGGCACTTGCTATGAATATTCTATGTTTGATTTAAATGATAGAACTGCATTACAACTTAAGCAAAGACCTTTAATAATTATGGAGAACTCAATTATTAATAATAATTTAAAAAAATTAGATAATAAAAATAGTATTATCAATAATTTTGATTATTATATCGATATTTGTAAGCAATATAATGGTGATTTTACTTTACTCTGGCATAATTCCAGTTTTCAATTTTCTGAGTCTTTTAAAATTTATAAGAAAATTATTTCTAGAAATTAAATAAATTATAATTTAACAATGAAAATACAATATAAAATATTTCTAAGAATTTGTAAGATTAATATTCAATTACGAAAAAAAAAGTGAAAAAAATTCATTTAAATTTATATTCAGGCTATAATTACAGAGGACATAAATTCGCAAAAGTTTTAAAAAAACTTTATAATGAAATTTACTTATCTAACATAAAGAATAATAAAGCAAAGACGGCTTATAAATATAATAATTTAGATTCTCAAATTAAGATTAAACCTTTGTATTTAAAATATAATAATTATTTCGCCTGTACATTGCGTCATTTGATTTACTTTAAAAATAAAAGAGTAGAAACTGTAAGTATCCATAATCTTGGATTAATGCCAATGGGTATAATTTTGAAATATTTTTTTAAAGCAAAAGCCATATATGAGCCCCACGAATTAGAAACTGAGACTATAGACAAGAGGAACTTAAAAAAGTTTATTTCTAAAATCATTGAAAGAATATGCATAAAGTTTGTTGATCATACAATTGTAGTATCTCCATCAATAGCTAAATGGTATCAAAAAAAGTATAATATTTCTAAACCTACAGTCATATATAATTCGAGGAACAATTATTATTATAAGAAAAAAAATATATTTAGAGAGAAGTTTAAAATTAAAAAAAATAAAACTATTTACTTGTATAATGGAAATTTAAATAAAAAGGGCAGAGGTATAACTTTAATTTTAGATGCTTTTTCTAAAAATGATAATAAAAATAATGTAATTATATTTATGGGCTCGGGAGACTTTGATAAGGAAATAAAATCAATTGCAAAAAAAGAAGAGAATATATTTTATCATAAATCTGTACCAACTCAAAATTTACACCTTTATACATCGTCAGCAGATGTAGGCATTTGTTTAATTGAAAATACATGCTTAAATGAAAATTACTGTTTACCAAATAAATTATTTGAGTACTTATCTGGACACATACCTGTTATAGTTTCTAACTTGTATGAGTTAAAAAAATTTATTAAAGCAAATCAATGTGGCTTTATATTCAATTTAGAAAAAGACAATTTAGAAACTTATTTAAATAAAAATATAAATAAGAAAAGTTTACATACAAAATTAAATTATATAAAAAAGACTGCTTCGATATATGATTGGAAATTTGAAGAAGCTAAAATTTTTAAAGTTTACGAGAAAATTTTAAAATAATTTTTTAGAAAAATTAAAAAAAAATTAATATTTAATTTTAATATGATATTAAACAATTACATTAAACGTATAAAAAAAATTTTAAAGTTAACAAAAATAAATGGATTATCAATTTAATGCAAAATTTATAAATACAAATCAGTTAAATAAATTTAACTTCAAGTATAAGTAATGAAGTAGCTTTATATATAAAAAATAAAAGTAGTGATCCCTGGGTATTTACAAGATATTGGGAAATATATGATAAATTAAAATATCTATTAGATAATCTGGGAAAACTAAAATATTATGCATACAATGGATATAATTTTGTATATAAAAATTATACTCACGAAGCTGTAGGAAAATATATTGATAAATTGTTTAAAGAAAAAAATAATACTTTGATTAAATATTTACATTAAATTTGCTTAAAATTTTTAAATTAAATTTGATAAGTTATATATGAGGCTCTGACTATATGTGTGGCATTTTTGGTATTGTAGGAAATAAAAATAAAATTAGCTCTAGTGATTTAAAAGCTTTAGCCATACTCTCGAGAGAACGAGGTAAAGATTCTTCTGGTTTTTTGATTTATAATAAGCAATATTCTATACGAAAATTTAATATTGATATAAAAAAAATTATTGGTGAAGTTTTGCCAGATATAGGAAATTTAGTTATTGGGCATAGCAGGCTAATCACAAATTCAACCACTGATAACCAGCCAGTTTTAAGAGATGATGTTGTTTGTATTCACAATGGCATAATCATAAACTTTAAAGAAATATTTTTAAAATATCAATTAGATAGAAAACTAAAAATTGATACTGAAATTATTCCAGTTTTAGTAAAATATTATTTACAAAAAAATTATAATTTAGAGAAATTAATTACTAAAATTTTAGATGACTGTGAAGGCATAATTTGTTGTGCGGTAGCGATTCCAAAACTAGGTAAGATATTATTATTTTCCAATAATGGAAGTTTATATGGTGGTTGTAAAAATGGAAATTATTATTTTGCTTCTGAAAAATATTTTTTGAAACAACTTAATTGTCAAGAAATTGAACAAATCAGATACAAAGTACTAGATATACCAAAAAGTGAAGATAAAATTATCAATTTAGAGGAAAATAGACAAAAAAGAAAAGATTTTGTTCCAACCTTGTCTAAAAATTTATATTTAGAAAAATTACTAGTATATAAAGATTATCATCTAAAAAGGTGTTCAAAATGTATTTTACCTTCAACAATGCCTTTTATTAAATTTGATAATGACGGTATCTGTAATTATTGTAAAAATTATAAAAATAGAAATTTTGTAAAATTTAATTTTGAACAAGCTAATGCTACATTTGATAAATTTAGAGATACCAACAAAGAAGTAGACTGCATTGTACCTTTGTCTGGAGGAAGAGATAGTTGCTTTACGCTTCACCTTGCAAAAACAAAATTTAATTTAAAACCTATTGCATACACTTATGATTGGGGATTGGTAACAGACTTAGCAAGAAGAAATATTAGCAGAATGTGCTCTAAACTAAAGGTTGAGAATATTATCTTTGCTGATGATATTTCAAAAAAAAGATATTACATTAAAAAAAATGTATTAGCCTGGCTCAAAAAACCTCATCTTGGAATGGTTAATTTATTTACCGCAGGCGATAAGCATTTTTTTAGGCATGTGCAGACAGTAAAAAAAAGAACTGGATTAAAATTAGATTTATGGGGTATAAACCCTTATGAGGTAACTCATTTTAAGTCAGGTTTTTTAGACATTCACCCTGATTTTCAATTAAAAAATGTTTATAGTTCTGGATTATTAAAACAGATTAAATACCAAAGTAAAAGATTAAAACAATTTTTAATAAATCCTTCTTATCTTAATCAGTCAATTTTTGATAATTTTTATGGAGAGATTTATAGAAGTTTAAAAAAAAAAACTCACCATTATTCAATGTTTGATTTTCATAAATGGAATGAATATGAAGTTGATGAAACTTTAAAATTTTATGATTGGGAGAAATCCGTTGATACAAAATCTACCTGGAGAATTGGTGATGGAGCGGCTGCATTTTATAATTATATTTATTATTCTATGGCAGGTTTTACAGAGCATGATACTTTTAGAAGCAATCAAATAAGAGAAGGTGATATCACAAGAAATAAAGCTTTAGAATTAATAAAAATTGAAAACAAACCAAGATATGAAAATATTAAATGGTTTTTAGAAATTATTAATTTAGATTTTAAACAGGTAATTGACTCAATAAATTCAATTAAATTTATAGTTGACGATATATGAAATTATTAAAATTTTAATTTTAATAATAGAAAATAAAATATTCATATAAGTTTATTTAAATAATTTTAAAATAAAGATAATTAATATACTATATTTAGAAAGTTGTTATTTTTATGAAAAAAAAAATTTGGTATATTTCAAAATATTGTGAAATAGGAAACAAAGATTCAATAGGAAGTCGTGGTTGGATGCTGATGAAAAATTTTGCTAAAAAAGGTCATGAGATATTAATTATTACTTCTGATCATCAGAATGAGCTTTACTCAAACAATTATTATCCTAAATTAAAAAAAATTTTTAAAAAAGATGGTGTGAAAATTATCTTATTAAATACTTTTAAATATTCTATTTCTAAATCAATCTCACGAATTATTAGCTGGTTTGATTTTGAAATTAATTTGTTAAGTTTGAACAAAAAGTTTTTACCAAAACCAGACATAATTATTGTGTCCAGCTTATCATTATTAACTATTTTGAATGGTATATTACTTAAAAAAAAATTTAGATGTAAATTAGTTTTTGAGATAAGAGATATTTGGCCTCTAACTTTAATAGAAGAAGGAGGATTTAGTCAATATAATCCATTTATACTTATTTTGGGATTAATTGAGCGTGTGGGTTACAAAAACTCTGATTTAATTGTGGGTACTATGCCAAAGCTTAGTGAACATGTTGAAAAAATATTAGGTTATCCTAAGCAAGTTAAATGCATACCCATGGGAATTGAACGTAGTATGCTAAAAGATAAAAAAATTAAAATACCCGGTTATATTAAACGACGTTTTAAATCAGATCATTTTGACGTAGTTTTTATGGGAACAATTGGAATAACTAATGCACTTGATACTTTTTTTAAGGCAGCAAAGATATTAGAAAATAATTTAAAAATTAGATTTATTATTGTTGGTGATGGCTCTTTAAGAAAAAAATATTTGAGTATATATGGTCATTTAGCAAATATAATTTATTTTCCTAAAATTAAAAAAAAACAAGTTCAATCCTTTTTAACTAACGCTGATGTTGTTTATTTTTCTGTATTTAAATCTAAAGTTTGGAATTATGGTCAATCTTTGAATAAAGTTATTGATTATATGATTTCAGCAAAACCTATTATAGCTTCTTACAGCGGTTATCCTTCAATGATTAATGAGTCTAACTGTGGCTATTTAATCCCTGCTGGAGATCATTATTCATTAGTTCATAAAATTAGAAAAATGAGAGAAATGACAATAATTGAACGTAAAACTATGGGTGCTAGAGGATTAAAGTGGGTATTAAAGAATCGCTTATATGATAAATTATCAAGGGATTATTTAAGTTTTCTACTCAAAAGTGGATCTAAATAATCATAATAAATAATTAGATAGTAGTAATATAAGTAAAATATTTAACAAAAACTTATTAAAATAAATTTATAATTGAACATGTATAATTCAAAACAAATCAATCAAGTAACTAGAGTTTTAAAGAAAAATAAAACTAACTACTGGACAGGTTTAGAATGTAGAAATTTTGAAAAAGAATTTTCCATCTATCATAAAGTTAAATATTCAATAGCTGTTTCAAATGGCAGTGTAGCTCTAGAGTTGGCTTTAAAATCATTAAATTTAAAAAAAAAAGATACAGTTATTGTTACTCCAAGATCATTTATTATCTCTGCTAGTTGTGTTTTAAATCTTGGTTTGAAGCCTATTTTTGCAGATGTGGATAATAATGGAAATTTGAGCATTGAAGGTATCAGTAAATGTTACAATAAAAATGTTAAAGCATTAATAATTGTTCATTTAAATGGATTGGTGTGTGATCTAGATCCAATTCTAAGATTTGTAAAAAAAAAAAAAATTTTTTTAATTGAAGATTGTTCACAAGCTCATGGTGCAATTTACAAAGGTAAGAAAGCAGGTTCTTTTGGTCATATATCTACATGGTCTTTCTGTCAGGATAAAATCATATCTACTGGTGGGGAAGGTGGAATGATCTCAACTAATAATAAAAAATTATGGCTCAAAATATGGTCTTTAAAGGATCATGGAAAAAATTACAAAAAGGTTTTTTATAAAAAACACAAGAACGTATTTAAATGGCTGCATGACAAAATTGGATCTAATTATAGAATGACAGAAATGCAAGCTGCTATCGGTAGAATACAATTGAAATCACTAGATAATCAAATTAAAAAAAGAAACTTTATAGCGAAATTATATTTAAATGGTTTAAAGGAATTTTATGAAAAATATAATATTTTGAATAAACCAGATTTCAAATGTCAATCATGCCCTTTAAAAAAAAATATAAAAAAATGCAATCGTTGTAGACATGCATTTTATAAATTGAATATGTTTTTAAATAAAAAAAAAATTCAAAATAATCTTATAAGAAAATTAAATAAAAAAAGTATAATTTCTGGAGTTGGATCTTGTCCTGAAATATATAGAGAAAATATTTTTAAAGAACTAGAGTTACAACCAAAAAGTAGACTACAAAATGCCAAATTATTAGGAGAAACCAGTTTAGCTTTTTTGATTAACCCTTTTAAATCTATTCAACAAATCAAAAATGAAATTCTTTTAATAAATAAAATAATAAAACAATTTATTTAAATTTTTATTCAATAGAGAATAGGTCAAGTACCTACTAATTATTTTAGAAATAAATTCAATTTCTTCCATTAAATCTTTTAATTAGTTTAGTTTTTTTGTTTTTTACAAGAAGTGCTAGGCTTAAACGTTTAATTGTAAGTACTATAATTCTTAAATCTAAAAAAAAATTTTGGTTATCTACATACCACAAGTCAAGCTCAAATTTTTTTGACCAGCTCATTTCTTCATTAGAATTAATTTGTGACCACCCAGTAATCCCAGGTAATACATTAAATCTTTTGAAATGTTTTTTTTTATAAAATTTTTTATATTCATAATGTAGTGGTCTTGGTCCAACCAAACTCATATCTCCTTTTAAAATACTAATTAATTGGGGTAATTCATCAAATTTAAAAAACCTTAAAAAATTGCTATAAACGTTAATTTTATTATTTGAATTTATTGTTCTAAACTTAATTATTTTAAATTTTTTATTTTTATAACCACCTCTAAATTGTGTAAAGAAAATTGGTCTTCCATTAAAAATCAAAGATGTGATAGCTATAATTATAATTAAAATAAACCAGAATGGTGCAGAAATTGTAACTAAAGTTAGATCAAAGGATTTTTTTAACATATTTCTAATAATTGATCCAATTGTTTTTTACTATTTATTCCTACAATAATTTTTTTAACTAATTTATTATTTGAATTAAACGTAATTAATTTTTTTAAATTTTTTTTTGTAACTATTTTTTTCTCTCCACCAAATGTTCGCATTGCAATAATTTTATAATTATTTATTTTTGCATAATTATCATTTTGTCTCTCATAAATATTACGATAACTAGTAATTCCATCAATAAATTTATACTGTTTAATTTCATTGGTATTTGTATGGTATGGAAAAAAATAAAAACTTTTAATAATTTTATTTTTTTTCAAATTAGCTATTGGAATTTGAATATTATCAAAAATTTTTTTTTGACTTAATAAATGTTCTTTAGGAAAATTACATTTATGTCTATTTACAAACTGAATTATATAATTATGTTTTTTACCTAAGTCTTTTTGATATTTAAAAATTTTTTTTTTAAATTTTTTGAAACTAAATTTTAATTTATCTGTTCTTGGCTCGCAGAGTTTTAAAATAAAAGTAAATTTTTTGGTATTAATTTTTTGTAAACTTTTAACTAGCAAATTGTATGAACTATATTCATCACACACATGAAATTGCCTTATCCCTCTATTTTGTGCATAATCTAGAAATTTGGATAAATTATTACTATTAGTAAAATTTTCTTTTAATTTCATAGTGCCAAGCACTATTTTTTTTATTAGTTTCATTCATCCCGTTATTTCAATTGCGGCTTTCCACAAGAATCTATCCGAATCTTTTTTTGGTAAAAAACCATTTCTTCCATGTAATATTTCATTATCTTTCCAAAATACTGCATCTCCTGTATCTAATTTTACCTGAGATATATTTTTTTTCACTTTTTCGGAGGTATTAATAAAATTAAAGAATTTTTCTATTTTTGCCAGAGATTCATTAGAATTTTTTTTAGATACACAATAGTAATTAAAATTAATTTTTAAAATTTTATTATCAAAGTATAATATTTTTTTTTTATTAAAATAACCAGATCTTTCATGTACTATTTCTTCACAAAATAAAAATTCTAATAACTCAGAGTCATCTTCTTTTAAAATTTCAACAAGTTTTTTTAATTCCAAGAATATTGTTTCTCCTCCAAATGCAGTATTTGAAATACAACACATTATTGATGCATTTGGAAAGTTGGGGATATAACTTCCATCTGTGTGAAGTGGTTGTGGATTTGAACTATGCCTATAGGCACCAGTAATATTTGAGTCATATCTTACTTCAGTCCAAATTTTATTAGATAATTGGTTAAACCTATTACCAAGATTAACATCTTCACCTAAGGTTTTAAATTTACCTATCATATTTCCAAAATTTTCATAGAAATCTCTAATATTTACTTCTTGAGAGATATTTTCTATATGAAAAATTTTATTATTTTCTATTTTCCAGGCACTAATAATTGAATTTAAAATTTTTTTATCAAGTGTGTTATTGATTGTGAATTGTTGAGTCATTAATTGACTTGTATACTTTAATATGTAAAAATATCAAAAAAAAATTATTGGATAATTTATAATTTTTAAATAAACTTTTCTAAAATTTAGTTTAAGTATTTATTATAATAAGTGATTTTTTTATTTTGTAGAATTTTTTGTTTAAAGAAGTAAAGATAATTTAATGCTAAAAAAATATTTTTAAATAATAAATTAAATAGATAAATAATTGTTAGTTATAATTTATGAAAGATAAAATATTAAAAGATCTTCAAAAAATTTTTGAGAGAAAAATCAAAGAAACAGATAAAACAAATAAACTTGAAAATTTTGACTCTATAACCATTTTGCAAATTATGAATCTGGCGAAAACAAATTATAAAAAAAATGTCGATGGATTAACTATTTCAAAATGTAAAACAATTTCTGAGATAATAAATATATTGGCTTAAGTGTTAAAAAAAATAAAAGGTATTGAAATTATTGGTATATCTTGCTGTGTTCCAAAAAAAGTTTTTTTTAACAAAAGTAATAAAAACCAAAAAAATATATCAAGAGTTATAAAGGCTATTGGAATCGAAACAAGATCGATAGCTGATGAAAAAACTTGTACTTCTGATTTAGTTTTAAAATCTGCAAAACATATTTTAAAAAAACTTAAATGGAATAAGGATGAGGTTGATATTTTAATTCTAGTCACTCAAACTCCAGATTATTTGACACCAGCAACTTCTGGAATTTTACAAGACAAATTAAAACTAAAAAAATCAACTTTAGTTTTTGATATTAATTTAGGATGTTCTGGTTATACACATGGTTTGATTGCAATTTCATCTTTAATGAAAAGTTTGAATTTGAAAAAGGGATTACTAGCAGTTGGAGATGTTACTTCCAAATTAGTAAATAAAAAAGATAATGTTTCAAATTTATTATTTGGTGACGCAGGAAGTGTTACTGCAATTGTAAATAATAAGTATAATAGGAAAAATTTACTTTGTAATTATTATTCTGATGGAGGAGGTTTTGAAGATATAATGGTTTCATCACATTCATTAACTGGCAGAAATAAAATTACCAAAAATAGTTTAAAAGAAAAAATTGATGAAAAAAGTAATTTTAGATCAGAAGTAAATATATCTTTAAATGGTCCTAATATTTTTAATTTTGCAATTAATAATATTCCGCCATTATTAAAAAAAATAATAAATAAGTTTGATAATATTAATTTTTGCTTTTTACATCAAGCAAACAAAATGATCCAAGATAGTATTGAAAAACAATTAGCTAGTAAAAAAATTAAATTTCCTACTTCTCTTAAAAAGTTTGGTAATACTAGTTCTGCAACAATACCAATAACGATTTGTCACAATTATCATAATAAAAAATTATTTGGTGAATCTTTATTATGTGGTTTTGGTGTTGGTTTGTCAATTTCTACAGTTGTTATAAATCTAGAAAAAACAAAAATATTTAAAATTATTAAGTTATGAAAAAAAATATACTAATTACCGGTGCAACTTCTGGAATTGGTCTAAGTTTCTTAAGAAAAAATATTAAAAAAAATTTTAACTTTTATTTAATTGGAAGAGATTTTTCAAAAATAAATAAAATTATAGATAAAAAAAAAAATATTAAAAAAATAAATAAAATTAATTTTGATTTTAAAAATAGTTTCAAAAAATTTAATTTTAAAAAATTACCCAAATTAGACCACTTAGTAGTTGCAGCTGGAGTAGCAAAATATAATTTAGTTAAAGATTTTGATGAAAAAATTTTTGATGAAGTTATAAATATTAATTTAGTTCAAACAGCAAAGTTTTTGGGAATTTTAATTAAAAATAATAAGATTAATAATAATGCGACAATTGTAGTGGTTTCTTCAATTAGTGGCTATAGAATGGCATTTAATTTTCATTACGCGTATTCTATTTCGAAAGCTGGACTTGTAGCCATGACTAGGTCTCTTGCAAATGAACTTGGTACAAAAATGATACGAGTCAATGCCGTTGCTCCAGGAATGGTTAGTACACCAATGGCTAAAAAATTAATCAAAGATGATTATTTTACGGAAATTGATAAAGCAAAATATTTACTTGGAAAAAGATATGCTAAACCTTCAGAGATATCTAACGTAATAAATTTTTTACTTTCTACTAAATCATCATTTATTACTGGAGAAACTATTATTATAGATGGTGGATTTACTTTATCTAAATAAATGACATGTATAAAATTTTTTATTTAATTGGAGCTGGAGATTATGGAAAACAATTAAAAGTTTTTCTAAAAAAAAATAAAATTGTTAGTTCAATTCAGTTTGTTGATGATTTACTAAATTTAAATGTTAATAATTTTTTAAAAAAAAAAAATAAGCTCTTCTTTAATATTACTATTTCAAAACCTATCATTAGGGAGAGTATTTATTTAAAACTTAATAAAAAAAATTTTGTTTACAAATCTTTAATTTTTCCAAACAAAAATATATATTCTAATAAAATTGGAAATGGCTGTATATTAGAACCAAATATTCTTGTTTCAAATGATGTCTCACTTGGTCAGGGAAATTTTGTTTTTTTTGGAACTATTATAGCACACAACGTAACTGTAGGTAGTTTTTGCAATATTGGTTGTAATGTAGTGATTTCTGGAAATACAAAAATAGGCAATAAAGTCATGATTGGAGCCAATACTTTTATTTCTGACAATTTAGTTATTTGTGATAATACAATGATTACCCCAGGTTCTGTTGTTTTAAAAAGTATAAAAAAACCAGGTATATATCAAAATAACTTAATGATTAAACCATTATGATGAATTTTAATTTTAACAAAATAAACAAAGATCTAGACCAAAAAGGTTATTTTATAATCAGAAATTTCTTAAAAAATTCAGATATTGACAACTCTTTTTTATCTTACTTAAAGAAAAAAAAAAAATTTGTAGATGGTGTAATTCATGGAATAAACGAGCAATCGTTTAATAAAATCAGTTTAAAAGTCAAAAGAATTTCAAAAAATTTAAATAATAAAAATTTAAATATTAGTGACAATAAATTTTGTTACGCATGTATTAGAATTAAAAAACAAAAAAAAGAAAAACCAAAATTAGTTAAACCTTTTAATGTTAATAAAGATCCTAAAATTTTACCTGGAGGCGTATTAAATTGGCACATAGACCATTTTACGTATTATTTTCATAATGATCATAAAAATTATCTAATTTGTTATATGCCTATTCTTAAATCTGATCCAAAAAAATCAAATGTAGCAATTATTCCTTATGATGTTCTTAAAAATGAAGATATCAACACATATAAAAAAATTAAAAATAGAGGAGCTGTTAGATTTAGAAAAGTTGAAAAAGATACAAAAACTTGGTTTGATCTTAGATTTGATACAAATACGAAAATTGATGATTGGTATGCTCTTGATGATTATAACGATAATTCTCAAGGTTGGAAAATGAACATTAATTTAGAAAAAACAAAAATAGTTCCAAGACTAAATTTGTATGATCTTCTGATCATGAAAGCAGATGTGATACATAAGACTAATGATGCAAAAATTGATAGAATTGCAATACGTTGTGATATTTTGCCCAAAAATTCATTTTATGAGCAATCATTCATAGGTTTTGTTATGATTTGTTTAAAATATTTTTTTCATACAAAAAAAGTTCAATATAATTTAAAAAAATATATTAAAAATTATTTAAAACAAAATCTTACTAAGTACATTCAGTATAAATAATTATTATATGTTGAAACTGAATAATTTTAACTATGTAGAACAAAGTCTGGATATTTAAAAATAATCCATTGTAAAAATTATGTCAATTTTATCAAAATTATCAAAAAAAATACTTAATCTTCCACGCTTTAGTAAGAGAATAATGGTTATTTTTTTAGATATAGTCTTGTGTATTTTTTCTACTTGGCTAGCTTTTTATTTGCGATTAGAGGAACTTGTCACAATTAATATTTCAATTATTCTAGCTATAGAGATTTCTATATTTTTAGCAATTCCAATATTTTGGCTAATGGGGATGTATAAAACTATATTTCGTTTTGCAGGTTTATCAATTACAAATAAAATATTTATTTCTTCATTTATTTATTTATTGTTTTATTTTATGGTCATTGGTATTTATGGAATTCAAGGTGTGCCACGATCAATTGGTATAATCCAACCTATCTTATTATTATTATTAATTATTGGTTCAAGGAAAATTTTTAAATTTTTTTTATTAAATAATTTTTATAGTAAAAAAAAAAGTATT
>Ga0209223_10002100_pt1 | contig 20545 bp, 16 predicted proteins | sample COG_06_FD_184750 | JGI IMG/M metagenome (GOLD analysis project Ga0209223, IMG submission 184750) | Pelagic Microbial community sample from North Sea - COGITO 998_met_06 (SPAdes) (version 2) | ecosystem: Environmental > Aquatic > Marine > Neritic zone/Coastal water | place: Helgoland, sampling...
ACCCTGCACTGATGTGCCAAGCCGTGTCTCCCAGAGTATCTCACCATTACGCGCATCGAAGGCTCGGAAGCGCCGATTGAGGTCGCCGACGAACACAAGGTTTCCCGCCGTGGATATAGTTCCTGTCAAGAACGCCGCTCGTTGTTCGTAACTCCAGACCTCTTCCATAGTGTCTACGTTATATGCTGCGAGTTTGCCCATATTACCGTCTGAACCTGGCATTTCGAACCAGCGACGATTTGCCGCTGTGCCACCGGCACCCTGCACAAGCGGAACTTCTCGTGCCGATATTTCCAAGCAAGACTGGCTCAGAGGGATAATCAGATTCGCGCTAGGTTCGTGATAGGTCATGGAGTGCCAGTCTTTTCCACCGGCTGTGCTCGGGCAAACGCTTATCCATTCGTCCAGTTGCGCATTGGCAATGTCATCACGATAGGTTACAGCCCCAGTCACAGAGTCTATGTTAGTGAAAGCGTTCTGGAAGATAGTCTCCAGATGAGAGATGAACTCACCACTCACTCTATCGTGCTTCCACAGAATGCCGTGCTTGCCGATTGAGAAAACGAGTTTGTCATCGCCTCGATCGACCAGGACACGTTCGAACACCTCGTCAAGATCCAGCGCCTCCGCGGGCACGTGCTGAAAAAACCAATCGAGAGAGCCGTCATCCACATTGATGGCTACGGTGGAATTGGTGAATAGACCGGTATCGAAGATGGACAGATTTCGACTGGCCGGCATCCACGGTTTTTGCTGTGCGGTTCCCCAATAGGTGATTTTTAGCTCAGGGTCGTAACTTCCTGTAATCCAAGTTTCGCCGCCCGCACGAAATATGTCATCTATGTTGCCCCAAGTATCACCGCCAGAATCACCACTTTCGGCGATGGTGTTGAAGCGCCATAGCACCTCACCGTTGTCTGCATCTACCGCACTGATATAGCAGTCTTCCTCGATGTAGCGAGAGCAACCTAACAGGCCTTGGATAATTTTACCGTCGGCTACTATAGGTCCGCTGGAATTCCCGAAGCCCTTGCTGCCATCGGCGATTTCTGTTTCCCAAACCGGTTCGCCTGTACGTGCATCGAGTGCCAACAATCGAGCATCGGTTGTGGCGTGAATAATCTTATCCTCATAGATCGCTATGTTGCGCATGTCCTCGCTATCCTCAGGACCCGCGTGATGCTCCCAGATTAGCTCGCCAGTCTTCCCATCCAATGCTTGAATTATGTTGCTAGGATTGATCAGATAGATGGTGCCGTCGTACACCAGCGGCGAAGGCTCCGAGTCGCCATCGTGCATACTCCAGACCCATTCCAGTCGCAGGTCACCCACGTTGTCCACGTTGATCTGATCGAGAGGACTATAGCTCCAGGCCTGATAGTTGCGGCGCAACATCGGCCAGTCACCCGGAGCCGGGTTGGTGAGCGTCGCATCGGAGATCGGGCGAAAATTTTCGACAGTGCCAGAAAGGATTACACCAGTAGGTGCAATGCTTTCCGGCGGTGCAATCAAATTTGCTGCACTGGGAATATTGATCGCTAAGGGGTAATCGGAACTTGCCGTTAGCAGGGGATTGCTGTCGATGACTCCGCTTCTGCGCATGACGTGAGCAACGATATTGATATAGTCATCATCGCTAATAGCAGCATTCTCACCCGGAGGCATGTTCGCTTTGATGTAGTTATAAAAGTCACCCGGCGATTGCATCCCCCAACTTGCAAGAAATGCTTGCCCGCTTAGTATCGGGCCTAGCGCGCTGCCTTCGAGACTAGCACCATGGCAGGCTGCGCAGTTCGCGGAGTAAGCCTGGACTCCAGCTTCGGCTTGTGAGCTGAAGCTGGCAACAGAAGTGGCTGCACTGTCAACTACACTCTCTTCTTCAATCTCGTTCTCACTGCCGCAGGCAACGAGCAGGCCCAATCCAAGTATTCCTAATGCATGATTTGTTATTTTCATTTTTAGCAATACCCCTTGTGGTTATAGACGTTGAACTCTGCTCATGGCGACTAATCGTGTCTAGTCAGGAAGAGCAAATACATAGACGGCGTTTCCCGAACGTGGATATTTTATCTCTGTAAGAATTACACCGGGAACTGCGCGCGGACTAGTGCCGCCAAGCGCTGCTGTTACTGCGATATATTGTTTGCCATCAACAGCAAAGGAAACTGGATGCCCCTGAACAGATGTTCCCAGTCTAGTTTCCCAAACGATCTCGCCGGTAGTCACATCGAAGGCCTTAAAACGTCGGTCCAGATCGCCAACGAATACCAGATTGCCGCCGGTTGACATCGTGCCAGTATGAAAGGAGGCGCGTTGTTGATAGCTCCATACTTCTTCCATGGTATCTACGTTATAGGCGCCGATCTTGCCGAGATTGCCATCCGTTCCGGGCATCTCGAAGAATTTACGGCTAGCAGCGAGACCACCACCACCTTGCACTAACGCCACTTCTCGCGCCGCGTTTTCTAGACAGGTTTGGCTGAGCGGGGCGATCATGGTCCCAGTAGGCGGGTGGTAGGTCATTGAATGCCAGTCTTTACCGCCGGCGCTGCTCGGGCAGGCTGAAGTCCATTCGTTTAGCTTCGCATTCTGAATGTCTTCGCGATAAGTGACCAGGCCAGTCTCATCGTCGATGTCGGTAAAGGCATTCTGAAAAACAGTTTCCTTGTATGCCTGAAATTCACCGGAAACTCTGTCGTTCTTCCATAGGATGCCGTACTTGCCTAGCGAGAACACTAATTTGTCGTCGCCGCGGTTTACCAGGATGCGCTCAAATACTTCATCCAGATCTAGCGCCTCGGCGGGTACGTGTTGGAAGAACCAATCAAGCTCACCCGTGTCGGTGCTAACAGCGACCGTTGAATTGGTGAACAGACCCACGTCATTGATCGTTAAGTGACGGCTAACAGGTACCCAAGGTTTTTGCTGTGCAGTGCCCCAGTAGGTCAACTTGAGGTCAGGGTCGTAGCTGCCAGTAATCCATGTTTCGCCACCGGCGCGGAACTGATCGGGCAACTCACCCCAGGTGTCGCCGCCGAGCTCATTCGCCTTAGCAATAGTATTGAAGCGCCACTCAAGCTCGCCAGTGTTGGCATCGTGTGCGCTGATATAGCAATCCTCAGGTATATATCGTGCGCAACCGGCGAGGCCAAGAATAACCTTGCCGTCGGCGACGATGGGCCCGCTAGAATTAGAGAAGCCCTTGCTGGAGTCGGCAACCTCAGTTTCCCAAACCTGCTCGCCGGTGCGGGCATCTAGAGCGACTAACCTTGCATCGGTAGTAGCTTGAATGATCTTGTCGTTATAGATAGCAATATTGCGCATGTCCTGACGATTCGCCGGGCCTGCCCAGTTCTCCCAAATAAGCTCACCAGTAGCCGCATCCAGTGCCTGGATGACATTGCCTGGGTTAATCAGGTACATGATGCCGTCATAGACAAGCGGGGCAGGTTCCGAATCGCCCTCATACATGTTCCAAACCCATTCAAGGGTCATGCCGCCTACGTTGCCGGTGTTGATTTGACTCAGTGGGCTGTAACTATGGCCGTAGTAGTTGCGGCGATGCATAGGCCAGTCGGCTGGGTCTGGGTTTTCCAGCATGGCATCGGTAACGGGAGTGAAGTTCTCTATAGTGCCGGCGACCGTGACACCTTGTGGAGGCTCTGGTTCGGGGCGCGAGCGCCGTGCAACAACTTGAGAGATATTGTCAGCAATTTCAAAATCTGTGCTCGCGGTGAGCGCCTCGGTAACGGCGTCAACACCGTTTGAGGACAGTATATGTGCGACAATATTAGTGTAATCCTCGTCGCTTATGCCGTCGTTCCCGCCCGGGGGCATATTCGCCTGAATATTATTCAATAGCAGGGCTGGAGTTTGTGTGCCCCATCGCTGCACAAAAGAATTTCCGGAAAGTATCGGGCCCAGTGTAGTGCCCTCTAAGTTCGCGCCATGGCAGGCTGCGCAGTTGCTGGCGAATGCGTCAGCGCCAGTCTCCGCTTGCGAGTTAAACGTCACGGAGGCATCTGAGACTGCGGGCGCAGTGCTCTCTCCCCCGCAGGCAGCAAGTAACAGGACTAGGGCAGGCGCGAGCAGTGCGCGAGCAATGTTCTTATTGATTATTTTCATGCTGGACCTCGATTAATTTCTGGCAAAAACCCAACCGCGCAGCTCGCCGGGAGGATTTGTTTCGCTGTGCACTTGGATATAGAGCGCATTATTATTCAGAGCCGAGACCTGTTCGTCAGTGAGCTCCAGCACCGCGCTGATCTCGCCAGCCGGCATCTTGGTTATCTCTAGCTGATGCACGACCGGGCCAGGCTGTGCCGGTGGACCATTGTGCACATGCGCCATGGTGGCGGCCGAGTTCATGCCGGCGAAGTTGCCGCGGACAGTGAGCGTATTACCCTCTAGTGTCAGAATCACCTCGCCCTCACCGGTTATCGTAGTAACCGTCTGCGGGGTGGTAGGCATCGGTGACAACCTAGCTCTAAAGGTTCCAGACTGTGCCACTGCGCTTAAAGAAAAAACCAGTGTGAGTGTGCAAGCGAAGATCGTTATAAGTTTGGAAAAAGTCTTGTGGCCGAGTTTCATAGCTACCTCTTGGCGCGTTTATTCTTATAGGGTTTGTGCTAACAATTAGATTAACTAAAAGTAGTAGGAGAAATTACCACTAACTGAGGGAAATAGGAACGTATGAGCCCATTCATAGGGCTCAGAGACTGTCTCGAATGGATGTTTGATAACCTTGTTGCTGGCTAAAGCTCTTTCAGGCCAGCAGGAGGGCTGCCTGCCCTTTGTCTCGTATACGCCCTGTTCGCCGCGTATCTATTGATAAATGCGATCTTTGCTTCTTCGCTAACTAGTTGTATGTCGGCCAGGGTTCAAGCATTTTTCCTATGTTTTGTATTCCTAATATAGGAATGCCACAAATACACGTCAGCGGTAATAAAGCCTACGAGGGATGTTGATACACATAACGTTTAATTAACTTAGGAGGCAGCTAAGTTGCTTCCTTTTCACTCGGATTTACTACCCAGAGCGGCCAGTACAAGTCGGGCCATTTCCCTGTGTCCTTCGGCGGTAGGGTGGAAACGAATGCCGGTGTCCGTTGCTTGGGCACCATTGATCCAGCGCCCAGTTATAGCGCAGGGGCCATGCCCGTCGGCGAGAACATAGGCGTCAGCAATAAGGCTCTGCCGGCTCGATGTTGCACTCACGAAGGCTTCCTCGAGGCTCTGGCCGAGAGCGGCTAGATAGATGGTGTCGTTGGAACTTAACTCAAGCTCGCTGCAGTTTATTGCATCGGAGGGGAAGACGCGCGGATAGGCAACCAGCACGATGCTGGCCTGTGGTGCCTTAGCCTGAATGGCATCGAGCATAGCTCCAAGCTGGGCAGGAAGTTGCTTTACAGCCTCGCCGATCGCTGCCTGATCGAGATTAGCAGTGCAGGCCTCGCCTGGCGCTTTTCCGGCGCAGGCGAAAGTCGATGAGGTGTATCTAATATCATTGCCACCGATGGTGACAGTCACCAGCGCCGTATTGCTGCTTACGGCATCGATCTGTGGGGCAGCACCACGTTGAGACGTGTTAACAATATTGGGAATGGTCGCGCCGTTGCAGCTCACATCGGTGAGCGTGAGACCCAAAGCGGCTGCCACGAGGTGCGGGTAGTTGTGATCCGAGCGTCCACAGGAGCCCAATTGAGTAGCAACGCCTGGTCCTGCTGCGAAGGAGCTGCCAAGGGCAACATATTTGGCTCCCTGCATCAGTGCTACTGCGGCCTTTTCCTGAGAAAAGGCCGCAGTAGCGGTAAATAGTGAACAGCACACTGCAACACAGAGGGTTACTTTTCTCATGTAATTCTCCTGGATTAATAAAAGGGACATAGCTTTCTTGCTTTTCAATTTTATTGTTAGGAAACTTCGCCATCGTCCTTAAACTTAAGACCAGTACCTGGCACAACCGTTACCACTAGAATTTTGTTGCTTACTCGTGCCCTGCCAAGTGCAGTGACAAGCCTTCGCATTTCGGATCGGTTTCTTTTTACTCTACTAATAGCGGGCCGAGATATATCATAAGTTCCACATTTATGGCAGTTCATAAGTAGTCGATCTCCGGCATCTATTTTTTTGCACTCAACTTTACTACGGCAACTAATACAATCGGTCATTTCTATTTCTCAATATGCGCGCGTAGCGCTTTCTTTATGATTTGTTAGTTATGTGTTGATCTTGCCCTATATAGAGCTTTAACAATGACTATTTTCGTAGAAAGCCAGTCTTAACGTAATAATCCGAGATTACTCTTTGTTAAAGCTGCTGAAGTAGCTCGATAGTATTACCAGCCGGATCCCTAAGCATAGCAATTGTGATGCCTAGGTCGTTTATAACCATAGGCTCTTGAACTTCTGTGCCGCCAAGCTCAATCGCTTTGGAGTAAACCGCGTTAATGTCGCTTACTCGAAAAATTATGTGCGGCATAGATTCGGCGTCAGCATCTGACTCTCGCTCCAAAATGGCTATCCCGGGCCCCATATTGGCAACCGACTGCTTGTTACCTCCTATAAACCCTAGAATCAACTCGGCTTTTCCACTAGCAAGCTCGAGACGGTCCACCTCGATTAAGCCGAACGCTTTTACATAAAACTGCGCAGCGACAAGCACATCCTCTGCCCCTACACGGGCGGCCATTAACGATACATCTGCACGAGCTTGAAGGATGCTCGTCAAGCCAATAAAAAAAACGGCTAGAGGGATAAAGTTATTTTTCATTTTTCTAATCCTGCTGTCTTTCTGATAATTGGGTTTACTTACAGATATCCCTTAATGCTGCCAACACATTACCCCCCTTAATCATGAGAGTGCATAGTGCTTCCTGTCTAGGCTAGGGCTAGTGGTACAGGGGTAAGCAACGCCACCAACAAAGGTCGAATTAATGGTATGAAAAATCCGCCCGGGTACTTCTCTGAAAACTGAGAGAATGAGGTCTAGAATATTCCTTCCAATACACAAAGAAGAGAGCAAGCATAAAAAGGCAGTCGTTAGGACAAGCGCCATTAATTTTGGAAGTTCTTCGCCGACAATATAAACTGATAAAAGACAGGCAATTAACACACTATTTAGTACCAGATATTGCATAGAGGTTCTATTTTGTATCAGCGAATAGAATTCCGCTGCTCATTGGCAACTAAAATTTTCTGCAATCCAATTCTGCGGATCATTCTCTTCACCAGCAGGGCCGCTGTACCTCGCTTGTTGTGGAAACGTGCAGAGCAATCTTTCATCGTCGATGTTGCCATCAGTGCTATGCGTCGCAGTCAGTGATTCGGGTGCCACGCCATTCTCTACCCAGTCAACCAGTGGAACGAGTTTGTCCCAGCTGTTGGGGCCGGGGCCACCACCGCAGTGGCCCATGCCGGGGGCTAGGAATAGGCGCGAGGAATCGTTAGCGTCGTTGAAGCTGCCAGCAAAGGTCGTGTTTACCATATCGTTGAAGTAGTTAACTGTAGCGGTAGCGACAGAGAGTGCATCGCTGAGTCCGTGATAGACGATGAGCTTGCCGCCGCGGCTCTTTAGGAAGCTGGAAAGGTCAGGGTCGGTCGCATCCATGATCGAACTCATTAATTCAGCATCACCGTTGGTGAAATCATCTACGCTGAAATCTAGCCAGTGAAATTCAGGGTTCATGCCACCGGCTCGCGCTGAGTAATTAGTATCGTTTAGATTCGGTATCGTTACGCCGGGGTCTTGTTCATAGAAGAGGTAGTTAACGTGGTCACCGGCGGGGCCTCGTAGCATGCCGGGTGCCATGCCGTTGCTTTCACTGGGAACGAATAGACCAATCCAGTCGAGTTCCGATCCCTTGGTCTTGCCAGGGTAAATGATGGTGCCATTGCTGTCGTAGGGTCCGCTATAGAAGTCTGCGATGGTCTGGATTTGTGCTTGGTTAAAACATGCGCCGGTGGATGATGACGGGCACATGAAGTCGGATAGGTCTGAGCTTGGATTGAAGTCGCAGGCTAGTGGATTGTTCAGTACGCCGTCACGTATACCATCGTTGGCATCGCACTTCTGTAGAACCGCAGCATTGAGTATTCGAACGAGTTCTACGCTATCTCGTTGTCCGTCGCCGGTGCTATCGATCGCGAGATTTCCAGCGAAGTTGTCCTTGAACATGCGCTGCAGATTCCAGGTGCCTGCCGCATTCATCGCCTGATAATAGTTAACCGGCGCGCCAGCGACGATGCCGTCGAAATCGTTCGGGTATCTCTGAGCCTCCATAAGACCCTGGCGTCCGCCAGTGGAGCAGCCCTCGAAGTAGGAGTAGTCAGGGGCTCTATTGTAGTAGCTGTTTACCAACGTTTTACCGGCCATGACCGTTAGGTGCACTGCACGGTAGCCAAAGTCGATCTCCGCCTGGCGGTTGTTATAGCCGAAAGCCGAACCGGGTTCGGTGCCACTGTCGTGACCGGTATTGCTGTTCGTCACTGCGTAGCCTTCGGCTACTCTGTGGTTGGCAAAGTCTAGATCGCCGTCCTTGCCGCCATCGCCCCATTGTAGAAAGCGTCCGTTCCAATTGCCGATCAGGGGTAGCTGTGCGTGGAAGTGAATGGCTGGAGAGATGATGCCGCGCACATAGCAATAGGGCGAGTCCGATTGATCGTTTTCCCTCACGGTTGCTTCAGTGATGGTAAGATTACGGACTTGTTGCAACGCCTCACAAGCCTGAGTTTGTTCTAAAGAAGCTGCTTGTGCCAAGCTACTGCTGGGCAAGGCCGTTAAACTAGCAACTAGGCACAGTGCAGATAGATAGCTGTGCTTTGTCCCGGTTAAAAGAGAATGGTAAGTGAAAGCGGAAGTCTCGATCTTAGTCATGGTAGTACCTTTCTTATTTTTAACCAGATTTAGTAGGTTGTTTTCGGGCAATGTTTCGACTCTACCATTTTAAGCACTAACGAGTAAAAGCCGTGTGTGGAAGATTTAATCTGATCGATAGTCCTGAGGTTCAGTGGCTCTGCAAGTCTCTGGGTGTAGAACTTTATGATGAACATACCCGAGGCGATATCGCGCCGGGTGGCGGCATCGCGATAGTCCATGAGCGCGCTGGAGAACGCGTGGTTTCTATAGCCACGTGGTGGCTTTTTTTAGACAATAAGACGCTAAAACCCAACTACAAATACGCCAGCTTTAACTCGCGCTCAGACAAGCTCTCTAGCAAGCAGGCCCTAGCCTACAAGCCCTTTCGAGAGTCGAGGTGCCTGATTCCTGCCAGTGCCTTCATAGAAGGCTTGGGCGATAAAAAAACTTACCATAAGATCGAGTTAGAAGACTCAGCCATCGCGTTTGGCGGTTTGTTTAAAGAGTATCTAAACAAGGAAAGCGGCAAAGTAATCTATTCTGCGTCTATCATTACACTGCCCCCTTTGAGCCCGCAGTGGGACGAGATTCATCCCAAGTCACTGCCGTTGATGATAGATTTCGAAGACCAAGACGTAGTCTCAAGATGGTTAGACCCTAGCAACCAGGATGTAGAGCAGTTCGAGGCCTTGTTAGAACCGACAGTTCTAAAGCCGATGAAAGTAACCAAAATCGACAAGCCTAGTCGCTGGAACCCAATTGAAGAAAGCTTCATGATTATGAAGTAGTCACAAATCCCAGTCTGATTAAAGTAACCGAGTTGAATTTATGGAAAGTATTGCCTGCAACAAAATCTTCGGTGGTGAGCAGCGCCGTTACAAACACAAGTCAGAAACGCTGTCCTGTGACATGCATTTTTCCATCTACCTGCCACCGCAGGTGAGCGAAAGGCCGGTGCCGGTTCTGTATTGGTTGTCGGGGTTAACAGGGACTGACGAGAATTTCGTGATAAAGGCTGGCGCGCAGCGCGTCGCATCTCAGCTTGGGCTCGCCATCGTTATGGGGGACACCAGCCCAAGAGGCGAAGATGTGCCCGACGACCCAGAGCAGGCGTATGACTTTGGCCTTGGCGCAGGTTTCTATCTCAATGCTACCGAGGCCCCGTGGAACAAATACTATAAAATGTATGACTACGTCACTGAGGAGTTGCCGGCCCTCATCAATGATAACTTTCCGGTAAATCCATCGCGGCAGTCAATATTCGGCCACTCTATGGGTGGCCATGGCGCATTGAGCATAGCGTTAAAGAATCCTGACAAATACAAATCGGTCTCTGCCTTTGCGCCGATAGTATCTCCCATCAACTGTCCTTGGGGATGCAAAGCCTTTAAGAGTTACCTAGGCGAGGACGTTTCTACATGGCAAGAATATGACTCCGCCGCTTTAATCGCCAAGGCCACAACCCATCTCCCTATGTTAGTAGATCAAGGCACAGCAGATGAATTCCTCAACAATCAACTCAAGCCCGAGCTTTTGCTAGAGGCAGCGGAGAAAGCAGGTTACCCGTTACAGTTCATTGAACGAGAAGGCTACGACCACAGCTACTTCTTCATCGCCAGTTTTATAGAAGAACACCTACGTTTTCACGAGAAGATTCTAAGCGCTTAGTCCTGAATAAAGAGTAGGTTTACATTGCGAGCAAGATAACTAGACCACACACAGCGGCAGTGATTTGGCTGCGGCGGTCTGTTAGTGCGAACAACACCGGGTCTTCATCTAGTTCTCCGCGTCGCGCGAGCGCCCAGATACGCCATAACAAGAAGAGAAGAAGAGGGCAGATGGCCCACAGCAGTCTGGGATTGCTGTAGAGCTCGGTAGTCGCGGGTGCGTTGATGTAGAACGCGAATACAGCCACAGCAAGCAGGCCAGAGCCGCTGCCGATGGTGGCTAGAGTCTGCAGATTCTCCACGCTATAGGCCCGCCCTTCGATAGAAGACTTGCCCTGATTCTGTAGGTTCAGGAATTCCGTGTAGCGCTTCACCATTGCGAGCCCCAGAAACAGAAAGAACGAGAAGGTGAGAAGGTAATAGGTGGTGACTACCGAGATAGCAGCTGAGCCTGCTATGATTCTCCAAGTATAAAGAGAAGCGAGGGTTAGCACGTCAATTAGAAACAAGCTTTTCAACAGCAAGCTATACGCAGTTGTCATCAACCAATAGGTGAGCAATACGAAAACAAATTCAGTAGGTAGCCACGACGCGATTAGGAAACCGAGAATCAGCAACGACGGCGCGCCTAGATAGCCATAGATTAAAGACAGGTCGCCAGAGGCGAAGGGTCGCCGAAATTTTGACTGATGCTGTCGATCGCTATTTATATCGAGCATATCGTTCAGCAGGTATACGCTGGACGCAATGAAGCTAAAGCTAAAAAATGCGACACAAGCTTGCAGCAGTAGATTCGGATGATTCAATTGGTGAGAAAGAATCAGTGGCAGAAATATCAGTGCGTTCTTCAACCACTGATGCGGTCGTATCGCCTGCCAAAATTTCTTCAACGTCGATTGGGGTGCGTCGAAGTACTGAATTTTCTCGCTCCCGTGCTGCAGATTTTTAGAAAGCGATTTTTTACAGTTGACGAGAATAACTTCGCTGGCTTCAGACCACACGGCGATATCGTCTTTCGAGTTTCCTGCGTAGGAAAAATCGCCTCCCGGGTCTAGTTGCAGTATCCGTGTTACCTTATTCTTCGATTTCAGGTTGTGATCTTCGTCGCTACCCATTGCATCGATGAACAATCCCAGATGATCGCTCACCTGTCTTACCAGCAACTGATTTGATGCCGAAATAAGTACGATATTGCGTCCGCGCTCTACTTCTTTTTTCAGGTAGTCGTTGAATTCGGTATTCAATGGCAGTAACTCTACGGGGATGCGAACGCGTTTGGATAATTGATGTTTTAGGTTTGCTTTTCCTTTAATTAGCCAAATTGGAATCAACAGTGCTTGAAAAACACTCTTCTTGAGCAATAATAAAACCGACTCATACAGAAGGTCCGTTTTGATTACTGTGCCGTCGAGGTCGACGTAGAGCGTTGATTGGTTGAGTGAGTTTGGCACGTTAGTCTGAGGGAGTTCTCTGTTTAGAATGTTAAGCGCTTGAAAACAAATTCCGGAATCGCACTGACTACGAACATGATAACTCGCCAGTAGCCGGGTGCGTACACTGTGTGACTGCCGCGGCGGATGCTTTTCACAATTTTTTGCGCGATGCGTTCCGGGCTAGACCACAGTGGGCCTTTAGGAAACTGCGCCGTCATAGGCGAATCCACAAGACCCGGCCTTATGTCTACTATGTTTACGCTGTGCGCCAGCAGCTTACCGCGTAAGCCCTGCAGGTAGGTTGAAACAAGGGATTTCGCGGCGCCATAGACGAAGTTGGGCTGTCGGCCTCTGTCACCGGCAACGGAGGTAATGACCGCGATCGTGCCCTGCTGCTGTTCGATGAATTTAGGAGCGAGTTCGGTTAGCAATGAGATAACACTAATTCCGTTTGTGTTTATCTCTTTCTGTGCCTGTTTGAAACTTTGCTCAACCTTTTCTTGATTGGGCAGGGAGCCATGGCAGATGAGCGCTATATCGACGCTACCTAATTCAGTAAATGCGGCGTCGAGTGTTTTCCCGTGTTTCGCAAACTTATTGAGATCAAGTACGCTGTGGCTTACCTTTGTTGCTCCGCGCACGAGCAAGTCGTTGGCTAACAACTCTAACTGATCTTCTCGGCGTGCAATTAGATGCAGCGAGCAACCCAGTTCCGCGTAAATTCTGGCGGAGGCTTTCGCGATTGCCGACGTCGCACCAATGATAAGAACCTTCATTGGGTCAATCCCAGTCTGTTTGATTGTAACGACGCGAATAGATTGTCCGGGTCAACTTTGTTCTTGATAGACATAAATCTTTCCCAGTTCGGGTAGCTTGCCTTAAACACTTCCATGCTCATGCGGGCATCTTTCGCGAGATAGAGTCTACCATCGTGAGCCAATACGATTCGATCCAATTCTTCCAGTAGTGGAAACAGAGCAGGTTCATTCTTGAAGTCTAGGGTCAGCGTATAACCGGATTGTGGAAATGACAGTAGATTCTCATTAGCCTCACCAAATTTCTTCAATACAGTAAGGAAGGAGCCTTTGCCTTTCTCAGATATTTTTTCTAAAACAGATGTTATACCCTCAAGCGCGCCCTCACTGGGAATAACAAATTGGTATTGCAAGAAACCCTTCGACCCATACAGGCGATTCCAATTTGAGATGCTGTCTAGAGGGAAGAAATAGTTATCACAACGGAGAGTAGTGCTGCTCTTCTTCCTTTTCTGCGCGCCGAAGTAACTCGCGTTAAAGGCAGACATAGTCGTCTTATTGAGCAGAAACGATGGAGCAGAGAAAGGGATGCCTAGGCCGGATCTCTCGCGATACAGGGTGTCGGTTTTTCTATTCTTCGATGCGGCGTGCTCGCCTAAATACAAGACGGAGCGGCCCAAATTCTTATTAGTGGCTAGACAGTCCAGCCAGGCGACAGAGTATTTGCTGTCAGCGTTATCCTCAATGTGTTCGAAGCATTCGGCCAAGTTGTTGGCGATAAGACTTCGTTGATTGATGGAGCTACTAGGGATGGAATCCAAAGAGAGGGTCGCTTCAATGATTATTCCGGTGAGCCCCATACCTGAGCAAGTTGCGCGAAATAGCTCGGGGTTCTCCTGCTCACTACAAGTCACCAATTCACCCGACGCTAGCACGAGGCTGATGCTCTTCACGTGTGAGCAGAAGCTGCCGTCTAAGTGGTGGTTCTTCCCATGGACATCGGCAGCTATGGCACCGCCTACGCTTACTGCCTTTGTTCCAGGCAATACGGGAAGAAAAAGGCCACGAGGGATACAGATTTTGAGTATGTCGCCTAGCTTTACGCCGGCGCCACAGCGAAGGACATTTTGCTGTTGATCCAGTTCAAGGAAGTTATCTAAGAATCGGCTACTGACCAACTGCTCAGCGAGTGCGCTGTCGCCGTAGCTGCGGCCGGAACCACGGCCAATGCACGAAGCCGATTTCTTCTGCGACGCGATAAACTTCTGCAAGGCCTGAGAGTCCGCGGGCTGAATCAATTCTGCTGTCGTCTTGGGGTAACGCCCCCAGCCCATGGCTTCCATTAAATTTATCCTGTCGCCCTCAGGCCTGCCGCGCAAATACATAACGCTTATCAAGCTGATATTTTATACCATATCCGATGGACAATCCGATGACGGCACCGATATAGCGCGCGACTTTGCCGCCTATGAGCATGTCGAAGCCGAGTTCGAAGCCCCAGAATATTGCTGTAGTGGCAACCCCCGTAAGTCCGTACAAAGTAAACTTTCCCAAGTCTTCGCGATGCGATGTGCTAATAAACCCGAAGATAGTTTTCTTATCGAGCAGATACTTACTCACTAGCCCGGTGAGAGTGCCAAGCGCCATTGCCATATAAATGGCGAAACTGCCAGCGTAGGTTCGAACCACTACTTCCTGTGCTGCTAGATTGAGCAGCGTGGCAAGAATGGCGAACAGGCTATATTTGAAGGCAATTGTCATTGGTTGGAGCTGCAGTAAGTAAGTTTCTTCGTAGCTAACTACACAGGTTATCGGCCCGAATGGAAAGACTGTTATGCTTGAAGTACACGCTACACTCATAATTCTTGTTTTACTAAACTCGCCCAGAAGGTTCTATGCCAGATATTCTACTATTTACGCAGGCTCTCGCCCGAGATGCCGGCAAGTTGATCGTCGATGAGCGCGCCACTGCTAGTCTGACTCACGAGTATAAGAACGGTGATGAGCTAGTTACCAACGCGGATATCAAAGCGGATCAATTCATTTGTGCGGCTATTGCACGGCAGTTTCCAGGCCATCAAATTCTTTCGGAAGAATCGTCACCAGATCTGGGTGCGGTTCAGAAAATCACGACCCCCCTGTGGATCATCGATCCTATCGACGGCACAGTAAATTATGCGCACGGGCATAATCATTCGGCAATCTCCATAGCCTATGTGGAAGATGCCCAGACTAAGGTGGGTGTGGTGTATAACCCATTTAGCGAAGAGCTATTCTATGCAGAATCGGGCAAGGGGGCTTTTCTTAATGGCAAGCCGATTTCTGTATCGAGTGAGGCCGAGCTTAGGCGCTCTTTGATCGCTACTGGGTTTCCCTATGACAAATCAACTCTAGCGCCAATGATCCCGCGTTTGCACGCGGTGTTGGCTAATTGTGCGGACATCCGCCGCATCGGGTCAGCGGCATTGGATATCTGTTTCTTGGCTATGGGCAGGCTAGAGGGCTACTACGAAAGCCTCAGCATTTGGGACTTTGCCGCCGCGCGTTTGATAGCTATCGAGGCTGGTGCCGAATGCGGTCATTTCAGCGAGGTGCCGCCTGGCATCGATCCACAGTTCTATGAACGCGACATCTTAATCGCCAATCCCACTATCTATCCACTGCTCAGGGCGCTTCTGCAAGAGGCTGATAACGCTTGAGATAGCCGCTGAAAAAGGGCCGGGATAAAGTGCTTGATGAGCGACCCGATTAACTCGATGAAGCGAATTGGTTTTCGTTGACTAAAATCAGCTAAATTCGTAGAGTTAGTCTTACGTTCGACGAGTTTTTTCTCGTTGTACCGTCTCGGAGTACGGAATCCTTATACCATGAGGCCTTCAGAGGTAACTGATAAGTGAAAGTTGAGGAGAAAAACAAGTGAAAACCGTCAAACTGGTAAAGGTAGCAATTGCAGCGCTTCTGTTGAGTCCCGCAATAAGTAGTGCGGCGGAAAGAGTGGGAGATTTTTCACTCCTTGACCAAAATGGTTATCACCACAGCATGAGCTGGTACGACGACCATAAAATGATTGCCCTACTGGTGCAGGCTAACGACAGTAAAGAAACAGCAGAAGCATTGCCGTCCTTCGATGCCTTGAAGGCAAAGTACGATGGCCAAGGCGTTGAGTTCATGATGATCAACCCTATGGGAGAACTTAATCGCAGCGCTGTACAAGCCCAATCGTTAAAATACGGCGTCGACATTCCCATTTTAATGGATGATGCGCGCGTTATCTCCGAAGCCCTCGGCATCGAGCGGGCCGGTGAAGTACTTCTTTATAACCCACGCTCCTTCATGGTTGAGTACCGAGGTAGCGTCGAGCTATCAGAGAAAGCCATTCAAGAAATTCTGGCGAGTGAGGACGTAAGCGTAGCCTCGGTTGCAACAAGCGGCCCGGCAATTAGTTATGCTGCTACTGCAGTGCCTTCCTATACGGCGGATATTGCACCGATACTGGCAGAGAACTGTGCAACCTGTCACCGCGAGGGCGGCATCGCTCCATTCGCGATGGACAGCCATACAATGGTTCAGGGTTGGTCTCCAATGATTCGCGAAGTCTTGATGACGAAGCGCATGCCACCGGGTCAGATCGATGGTCACATCGGTGAGTTCATCAACGATCGATTGATCACTGACGAAGAAGTTAGAAATGTAATCGCATGGGCCGACGCCGGCGCACCTAAAGACGGCGATACCGATCCTTTGACAGAGTTAACTTGGTCTACGTCTAAGTGGAGCCTGAGTGATAAGCCTGACTTGGTGCTCAAAGTACCTTCGCAGCAGGTTCCAGCTACCGGTGTCTTAGAATACAGAGATGTTGCGGTGAAGATCGATCTTGACGGCAAAGACCGCTGGGTACGTGGCACCGAGTACATCCCGGGTGATCGTACCGTGCTTCATCACACTATTAACTCTCTGAGCTTTCCTGAAGAAGTTGGTAAGCGACGAGGAAGGAATAACCCAGACAAGGCCAGCATTACTGCCTATATCCCGGGCGGCACGGCGGCATTTAACCCACCTAACACTGGGGGCCTTTTGAAAGACGGCTCAGTCTTGAATCTTAATCTTCACTACACAACCAATGGTCGCGAGACTGTCGATGAGAGTGAAATAGGATTGTGGTTCTACCCAGAGGGTGAAATACCGGCAGAGAGAATGTCAGGTCGATGTGCTTGTATTTTTCCTAACACCTGGACAAATATTCCATCAAATGACCCTGCCTTTGAGCAGACGGCGACGATAACCATTGGCAAAGATGCCAACATTTATAGTTACTTGCCGCACATGCATTTCCGTGGGAAGTACATGCGTTTCTACGCAGACTACCCAGATGGCTCAAGTGAAGAGCTAATCAATATTGCGCAGTTCAACTATGCTTGGCAGATGAGCTACACCTATGCCGAACCAAAATTTGTGCCAGCGGGTACTAAGATTACCGCGGTAGGCGCCTTTGATAATTCTGCGCAGAATCCTGCGAACCCTGATCCGGAGAGAACGGTACCCTGGGGACAGCAGAGCTGGGACGAGATGTTTTTCGGAGCGGTTCAATGGAAAAACATCGACCAAGGCGGCAATTAGTACACGTTAGATAACTTGGTTCTAGATCAAAGCCCGGCCACTTAAGTGACTGGGCTTTTTTGTGGGTGGACGCAGCTCAGTAGAGCGCGAATTGCCGCGTTAAATTTTTTCTCTGGCTCGTTATTTACAAATGTAAACGCCTCGCCCGAGGAGAAATTTGCCTTGCACTTCGCGCTCTACTGAACTGCTCGAGATGGCGGGTGTGTGCTAGGCTGCTGCGATGGTAATTCTTTTGTAGTTTCTGCAATAAGAAAAAATATTCGAGAACAAAGGGATCGGGGTAAAACTAGTTTGATATTAAGAGCTGGTGCCATGTTTGGTTTCGCTAATTCTTCTAGCCATTTCAAAAATTGGTTCTGCTAATAGTCGATTCGTGCGACTTTTACCTGGGGAGTAGTGCTAATGTCAGTCCAAGTCACATACACTGAATTGCCTACCGCTTCGATGATCGGAAATCCGCTGCGACGCGATGCACTGCTACTAGCAACTTCGGTAATATCTAAAAAATTACCCTTTATGTCGTAGCGCGAGAGCACAATTTTCGCCCCATCTGTGGTGTCCATCCAACTTACGACGACCTCGTTGGATTCCAAAATAACCGTGCCAACACGGCCATTCGTATTCGGACTCTCGACAACTATTGGGTCAGAGAAGCTCTGGCCACTATCGCTGGACATCACTAGTTGAATTTTTGGTGTGTCGTCTTTAGCGCTAAACCAAGCAACGGCAACTCTCTCTTTCATGGCTGCAACCGAAGGGCCATTAACAGGACAGCCGGCAATCTGCCAATTGTCATTGTGTAGTGGCTGCGGCAACGTCCAGGCACCTTCTAGTAAACGTGTAGCATAGATATCTCGCACTTCTTCGGAAGAGCGGTCGCGGTAGACAACGATTGGGCCTTTCTCTGTCATCGCTGAACTGGTCTGGCAGCAATCACAGACGCGATGATCTAGTTCCCATTCGCTAACATTGGCGCCAGACTTATCGAAAATACCAGCACGAAGAGTCATCGCGCCTAGCGGATTACCCTGTTTAGTTTCCCGTCCGTCCAGCCAAGTGATTAGTGTAGTTCCATTGTCAAATGGCAGCATCGAAACGAAACCGTGTTCGGCGCTAATACCGTCTGTGTGGATCGTGCGAGCTTCTGTCCAAGTCGCGTTGTCCTTGGGATAAAATCGCGCGCGAATATCGTAGTCGTAAGTACCCTGCGCACTTATTTGTAACCAGTGTGCAACCATGCCGCTAGCATCAACCGACAACGCCGGGAAATCCGCCCAGTTTACAAACCAATTGTTACCTTGGCTAATCACCTTGGGAGTATCCCAGCCCTCACTAGCAAGTCGAGAGAACGCGAGTGTTGCCTGCTCAGTATCCTGACTTACCCAAGAGAGATAGATTTCTCCGGATTCATTGGCGACAACACGGGACAGGCTGCTATTGCTCGAAGCGGGTGATGGCAAGTGTTCTAACCGTCCTTGTCCGGCCGCGCCCGAGGCAAAGCCCAAGCTCCATGCAAAGAGGAAGACAAGCAGAGCTGTATTTGGAGAACCGATCGATCTAATCATGTCACTATGCTCCAGCTGGTTCTAAGAACTGCTTAATCGGTAAGCGGAGTAAGTCCCTGAAGTGATAATGCGTCAAGTATCTCCTGCTCGCTTTGCATGCCTATTAGTTTCGCCATGACTTCATTCGAGGGCGACAATAGATAAGTGGTAGGCAGAACGTCAGGGGGTTTCATCCCTAGCAGATCGACCGTTTCCTGGCTTAACACAGTAAATTCGATGCCCATCTCTTCGGCAATCTCAAGCGTTAACTCTCTGGGATCTTCATCGAAGTTCACGCCCACAATTTTTACCTTGCTATTGGCCAAGCGCACACTCAGCTCATTGAACATGGGAATCTCTACTCGGCAAGGCGCGCACCATTCAGACCAATAATTCACAATGCGCCAATTGCCATCGTTAGTTTCAGCTGCTGTGAGTGGATACGAAAGCGTCGTAATAGCCACAAAAATCAACACGAATAGACTCTGTGAAATAGATGGTTTCTTAGGCTTAGGCATTAATGTGCACCGTTATCTCTGTATGAGTGAGTCATGACTTTGCCTCTAAAATTCTAAGCTGTCCCTGTTTTTCTTATCTGTTTTTATAGAAGCTAATAGATATCAAGAGTAAATCGGGCTCAGCCTGTATGTTGATGATGTAGATAGCAGAGTTAGCTGCGCGTGGGTTTTTAGTAGGCAACATGACCGATTACGTATTCAAATCATAAGTTAAAAAAGTTAGCTATGAAACCTGTTTGTTTGGTTATAGGCGCAGGTGCAGGAATTGGCGGCAGTGTGGGCAAGCGCTTCGCCTAGGAGGACTATCACGCTGTACTGTGTCGACGCAGCAATGAAAAAGGTCTAGCTAAGCTGGTTTCGCAGATTAAGGAAGACGGTGAAGAAGCATCGGGGTTTCTTTTAAACGCAATGAACGAAGGCAGTATTGAAGACTGTATAACGGCAGTAGAGTCGGAGATCGGGCCGATAGAAGTGGTAGTCTTTAATCTTGGTGCGCAAGTCGGCAATCGTTCTCTGCAAGACACTTCAGACAAAGTGCTCGAACTGGGTTGGAGGATGTCAACGTTCGCTTTGTTCAGAACTGCACCCACTGCCGCTGTTCGCGGTAATGCTCAACAACATTGCCATGCCGCGGCTATGGGCGGACAGCGTAGGCTCTGTCAATCATTGAATGCGGAATACGTAAGCAAAGGCATTCATGTGGCACACGTGGTTATAGATGGGTCTGTTGATGCTCCTGATACGCTAGGGGAAATACTGGGCGCTAAAAAATTTCAGCAGCTAAGAGAAGAGAAAGGCATGGGGCATGATGGCTTGATGTTGCCAGAAAAAATTGCAGAGACTTACCTGCATCTACATCAGCAAAACCGTTCCGACTGGACTCACGAATTGGACTTGCGCGCTTACTCAGACCCAGCTTGGTGGAATCACTAAACTATGGATTGGGATGCAATGTGATGAGATTCTTCTGACGTTGTAAGATGCCTAATAATTAGTAAATACCAAGCTAGGGTTTATGATCAAGTCACACATCATTTTTTGGGGTGTCGGCACCAGTCGCACAATCCAGCCCATCTGAGTTGCGGAAGGGCTAGGCTTGAGTTATGCGCTGAAGCCTAGCGGACCAAGAACCGCTCAGCGGTCGACTTGGAATGCA
>Ga0209223_10002102_pt1 | contig 20534 bp, 23 predicted proteins | sample COG_06_FD_184750 | JGI IMG/M metagenome (GOLD analysis project Ga0209223, IMG submission 184750) | Pelagic Microbial community sample from North Sea - COGITO 998_met_06 (SPAdes) (version 2) | ecosystem: Environmental > Aquatic > Marine > Neritic zone/Coastal water | place: Helgoland, sampling...
CAGCAGCTTTATAATGTGTTCTCCTTTTATCTCTTCTTGTTTTAGATATTTTTCTTTTAGGATGTGCCATTTTATGTCTTTTTTTCTGTGATTAAACTTTTTAATTTATCCCATCTAGGATCTGTAACATCTTCATTTGATGAAGATTTATTTTTTTTAATTTCTAATTCTCTTAATTTATTTAAAGCTTCAGAGTTCATAGTACCATCTAGTACTTTAGGATGAACTTTTTTTGTTGGTACAGAAAGTATTATTAATTCATAGATAAATTGACTTACATCTAATTCATAATATTCATTAGGAATAATAATCATTTCATCATTATCGTCATTATATTCCTGTCCAAACTTAATAACCAAAGGTAAATTTCCATTGATTTTTTGATTGAATGGTTCTAAAGAGGTATCACAATCAACATTTACAGTTCCACTTACTTCAAAATTTAATTCAAAAAAAGTTGTTTTTTTTTCAAAAACTAAAGCTACTTGTAAACTACTATTATTAAACTCATTAAAGCCAAAAGCTTCAAAGAACGTGTTATCAATTTCATAATTAAATAAATGCTTTCCTTGCTTTAATCCTATAAAAGGAATAATATATTGTTTCAAGTTTGACATTATCAGCTAATGAATTTGAGCGTGCAAAGATATGAAAATGTTTTAATTAACTATTGTTTTTTTATCAATTTCTAGACTGTTTTTTTAGCTTTAAAACATTTTGTGTGAGTTCTTTATGCTCTTTTCTGTTTTTGAATATTTTAATGCCTGTAAAAACAGCTTCTTTGAATGAATCTGAGTTAGCAACACCTTTACCTGATATGTCAAATGCAGTTCCATGGTCTGGAGATGTTCTTACATGACTCAATCCGGCAGTAAAATTTACTCCATTTCCAAAAGTTAGTGCTTTAAAAGGAGCTAAGCCTTGATCATGATACATTGCTAATACCCCATCAAATTGCTTGTAAGTTTCGGATCCAAAAAAACCATCAGCAGCATAGGGTCCAAAAACTAGTATTCCATTTTCATTTATAGATTTAATAGTAGGCTTTATTAAATCATTTTCTTCCTTACCTATTACTCCATTATCTCCAGAATGAGGATTTAACCCAAGGACTGCTATTTTTGGCTTATTAATGTTAAAATCTTTTTTTAAGGATTGATTAAGTATTTTAACTTTACGTTCTATAAGTTCAGGAGTAATAGTATCAGCAATTTTAGAAATAGGGATATGTCCAGTAATGAGACCAATTCTTAAAAAGTCATTCATGAGTATCATTAAGCTTTCTCCTTCCAAATTATGTTCCAAGAATTCAGTGTGGCCAGAAAAATTAAATTCATCAGATTGGATAGTTTCTTTATTAATTGGTGCAGTTATTAATACATCAATCTTTTCGTTTTTTAATGATTGAGTGGCTTGGTTTAATGATTTATATGCATATAGACCTCCAGTTTTTGTAGCACTTCCAATTTCAATTGCTACATCTTCTTTCCAAATAGTTAAAATATTTATTTTTCCATGAATTAGTTGATCAATTGAATGAATTTCATGAACAGTTGTTTCTATGTTCAATATTTTTTTGTGTACAGAAATTATTTTTTTAGAACCGAATAAAACAGGCGTGCAAAATTCTAACATTCTCTTATCTTCAAATGTTTTTAATATAACTTCAATACCAACACCATTTACATCACCTAAAGATATGCCAACTACTATTTTATCTTTTTTATTCATTTCTAAAGCTTAATATGTCTATTTTTGTTTAGTACAAAAGTAACTAAATTTATATTCATGTTTACCGGAATTATAGAGACATTAGGTCGTGTTAAAAAGATTAAAAAAGATCAAGGGAATACTCATTTTACGATTCAAACAACTATTACTAATGAGTTAAAAATTGATCAAAGTGTTGCGCACAACGGCGTTTGCTTAACAGTTGTGGAAATTTTTGATGATAACTATGTTGTGACCGCAATAAAAGAAACTCTAGATAAAACAAATCTTGATAAGCTGTCTGTAAACGAGGAGGTAAATATTGAAAGGGCCATGAAATTAGGAGACAGATTAGATGGTCATATTGTTCAGGGGCATGTAGATCAAATCGCTGTGTGTACTGAAATTATTGAAAATGATGGAAGTTGGATTTTTACTTTTTCTTACGATTCTAATGCCAATAATATTACTATAGAGAAAGGTTCAATAACTGTTAACGGAGTAAGTCTTACTGTGGTAGGATCCAAATCAAATCAATTTAGTGTAGCAATTATCCCATATACTTTTGAAAATACTAACTTTTGTAAACTAGAACAAGGTTCTGTTGTTAATCTAGAATTTGATGTCATAGGTAAATATGTAGCTAGGCTTCATAATTTACAAAACTAGTCTTTAACTTTTCTTATTCCATAAGCTACACCAAGCAACAATAAATAAACAATTCCACTATCAATTGGTAAACCAGGTGGTGTCGGTGGCGGTGGAGGTGGTCCTTGAGCCATTGTTATAAGGGGGAATAGAAGTAATATTATAGCTACTATTTTTCTCATTTTTATCTAAATTAGAGTTTAGAATTAATAATGGTAAATATAAAAAATTTTTTTTTAATGTGGACCCAGAAGGGCTCGAACCTTCGACCCCCTGATTATGAGTCAGGTGCTCTAACCAACTGAGCTATGGGTCCATAAATATGGACGGCAAATGTAATACTTTTTTGCAATTTTATAACACCAAAAAATAAATTTTATTTATTTCTACCCATTAAAAAAGCTCCAAATGAAATGAGCTTTTCTTTATTGGATTCACTGATGCTCATTTTTTCTAACAAATTAAATGAAGATGTAGTATAATCTTCAATTAATTTTTGAATTAATAGAGGAATATCACATCTTTCAAAAATTCTTTTTACTTCATAAATTTTAATAGAATTGTCTTCTAGTTTTTGTTTGTAGAAAAATTCTAATTTTTTCTTATCCTCAGGGCTTGACAACTCCATAGCCTTGATGTACAGAAATGTTTTTTTGTTTTCAATAATATCACCCCCCACTTGTTTTCCAAACGTCTCAGGGTCACCAAATGTGTCGAGATAATCGTCCTGTAGTTGAAAAGCGAGTCCTAAATTTAAACCATATTCATATAATAGATCCGCATTTTTTTCTGATGACTCTGCTACTATGGCCCCCATTTTTAATGCAGCAGCAACTAAGACAGAGGTTTTTAAGCGTATCATGTTTAAGTATTCATTAATTGTAACTTCTTTTCTAGTTTCAAAGTCTATATCTAACTGTTGACCATCGCAAACTTCTAGGGCAGTTTTACTAAAAAGGATTGCTAGTTTTTGAAAAACCGTTGGAGGATAATTTTCAAAATATTGATAAGCTAAAATTAACATAGCGTCTCCTGAGAGTATCCCTCTGTTTAAGTCCCATTTTTCATGAACAGTTTTTTTACCTCTCCTTAAAGGGGCATCATCCATGATGTCATCGTGTACAAGCGTAAAGTTGTGAAAAACTTCAACTGCTAATGCGGCAGGAAGTGCTTTTGTAAAGTTTCCAGACAAAATATCAGCTGCCATTAAAGTCAAAATTGGGCGAATACGCTTCCCCGAAAGTTGGATAATATACTCTATTGGTTCATAAAGATTCTTAGGTTCTCTAATCCAATTTTTCTTGTCTAAATATTCTTCAAACTCCGTTTGATATGATGTTAAATCCAAAGTTTCCATAAATTTTAACAAAAATAAGATTTAAGATTTGTTTAAATGTTAAGAATGTTAAAAAATGATTAAACTTAGGAAACTATTTTTGTTTCTAAAGTTTCCTTTATAAATTTGTACAACTTTAATTATGAAAGAAAAAATTTTATTTAACGCATCAGAAATGTTTTTGAACCTAGGTTTTAAGAGTGTTACCATGGATGATATTGCTAATAATTCTGGAATTTCAAAAAAAACAATTTATGCTCATTTTAAAAATAAAACAGAATTAGTAGTTGCGGTTACACTTAATATATTCGATGTTGTAAAGAAAGGAATAGATGTAATTCATGAACAACAACAGAATCCAATTATTGAGTTATTTGAAATTAAAAGATTTGTAATGGAACATTTAAAAGATGAAAAATCATCACCACAATACCAATTACAAAAATATTATCCTAAAATTTTCAAGAACTTAAAAATCAAACAATTTGAGGTAATGCAAGGACTCATTAAAGAAAATTTAATGAAAGGAATCAAGCAAAATCTGTACAGAAAAACAATTGATATAGATTTTATTGGTAGAATTTATTTTCAAGGGATGACCGGCATTAAGAATAAAGATTTATTTCCCTTAAATAATTATTCAATGTTAACATTAACAAATTATCATTTAGAATATCATTTAAGAGGAATATGTACTTCTAAAGGTCTTGAAGAATTAAATAAACAATTAAAAAATAAATAAAACCATTTATCAATAAATACCTCTAAAATGAAAAAGCTGATTCCTATAGATCTAAACACATAAAATAATTTTAAAAAATTTACAAAAAAATAAAAATGAAAAAATACATCATATTAACCTCCATTCTTTTTCAAAGTTTAGTTATTCATGGACAAGAAAAAAGTATGATTATCTCTCTTGAAGAAGCTGTAATCTTTGCATTAGAAAATAATTACAATATCAAAGAATCAAAAAATAGTGTTCTCTCGGCAAAGGAAACTGTATGGGAGACAACAGCGACTGGTCTGCCTCAAATTAATGCTACCATAAATTATCAAAACTTTATAAAACAACCTGTTTCATTGTTGCCAGCGGCAGCCTTTGATAATACAGTTTCAGTTGTTCAGACTGTTGAAGATTATTTTGACATACAATCTAATAGAGATCCAACATTACCTCAGGGCTTTATTCCTGTAGTTTTTGGAACTCAACAAAACTTAAATGCTTCTGTAACGCTAACCCAACTCCTGTTTGATGGCTCTTATCTTGTTGGCTTGCAGGCTTCTATAGCCTATTTGAAAATTTCAGAACAAGCCAATGAAAAAACAGAAATTTTAACAAGAGAAGCTGTAATTAACACCTATGGTAGTGTCTTGGTAACAGAAAAAAGTATAGCCATACTTAAAAGTAATCTTAAGATTTTAGAAAAGAATTTAAATGATGCTAAAAAGATTTATGAAAATGGTTTTAATGAACAAGAAGATGTTGAGCAATTGGAAATTACTTATGGAACCCTAAAAAATCAGTTAAATAATATGCAAAGAATGAAAATTATTGCATATCAAATGCTAAACTTATCGATGGGGCTATCTATAGATACTGAACTTATTTTGACTGATAGTTTAGATTCATTAGCAGAAAAAAACATTGATTTAGGACTTATTTCAGAATCATTTAACCTATCCAATCACATTGATCTTAAAATTGCTGAAAATGATAGAGAGTCTAAAAGATTAATGATGCAATTAGAAAAAAGTAAGGCGTTACCAAGCTTATCTGCTTTTGTAAATTACGGAAAACAAGCTTATTCAGATTCATTTACCTTTTTGAGAGGAAACCAGCAGTGGTTTGGCTCATCGTTATTAGGAGTGAGTTTAAATGTACCTATTTTTAGTAGTTTAGGAAGAAAGTCTAAAACAGCTCAAGCAAGAATAGCATTAGAATCTGCAGATGTCAAATTAATTGAAATTAAGCAACGTCTAAATTTAAATGCTCAGAAAGCAAAAAATGAATATCAACTAAGTATTCAAAATTATAACACTGCAAGAAGAAATGTAGATTTATCTGAACGAATTGAGAAAAAGCAACGCACTAAATTTTTTGAGGGAATTTCTTCAAGCTTTGATTTATTACAAGCTCAAAATCAATTGTATACACAACAGCAAAATTACGTTCAATCTATGCTAGATTTGATAGCCAAAAAAGCAGCTTTAGAAACCGCATTAAATATACCCATTAAATAAAAAATCATGAAAAATACATACTTACTAATTATAATCACTGTCTTCTTAAATTCATGCAGTAATAAAAAAGAACCATCATTAGAGGAGATTTTAGCAACTAATGATGTAGAATTATTAAAATCTAGAAAATCTGAGATAGATGCGAAGTTAGAAGAGCTATCGTTAGACTTAAACCAACTGAATAATAAATTAAATGTTCTTAATAAAGATAGAAATACTCCTTTAATTACAACGATAACAACTAGTGAACAGCAATTTAACCACTTTATAGAGCTACAAGGAAATGTAAAAACAAAACAAAATGTTTTGGTGTACCCAGAAATGCCTGGGATCTTAAATAAAGTTTATGTAAAAGAAGGTCAGAAAGTCAAAAAAGATCAGATTTTAGCCACTATAGACGATGGAGGCTTGTCTCAACAATTGATGTTATTAGAATCAAATGAACAATTAGCAAAAACAACATTTGAACGTCAAAAAAGATTATGGGATCAGCAAATCGGTTCAGAAATACAATATTTACAGGCTAAAACTTCATATGATTCACAAAAAAATACCACAAGACAACTTAAAAAGCAGTTAGATAAGTTTACAATTAGAGCTCCTTTTTCTGGAATTATAGATGATGTTTTTAAAGAAAAAGGAACAGTGGTAGCTCCAGGACCAGGAGCAGAAATATTTAGAATTATAAACCTCTCCAATATGTACATAGAAACAGATGTGCCTGAGAGTTATATCTCTAGTATTAAAAAAAATAAAATGGTAGAAGTAAATTTCCCAATACTTGAGAGATCTTATGATTCTAGCATTAGACAGGTTGGAAATTTTATCAATCCAAGTAATAGAACTTTTAAAATAGAAGTAGGAATTCCAAATATAGATGGTGAAATAAAACCAAATCTTACAGCTAAATTAAAATTAAATGATTACTCAAATTTAAATGCAATTTTGATACCTCAATCAATTATTTCAGAAAATTCAAATGGTCAGCAGTTTATCTATGTTGTTAAAGAGGATAAAGAAAATAGACAAGTTTATGCAGAAAGGCTGGTTATTGAAACTGGAAAAACTGATGGAGATTTTATTGAAGTAACTAAAAATCTGGATGCTAATGTAGAGGTTATTTTGGAGGGAGCAAGAAGCGTGAATAATGGTCAGGTTGTAAAAGTCATAAATAAAAAGTAATTAAAAATGTCTAAGAATAATAAAAAAATAGATAAAGAGTTTAGACTTTCCTCGTGGGCAATTAATAACAAAACTACTATTTATGTATTGATGTTTTTAATTCTTTATTTAGGTATTACATCATATTTCACAATGCCTAGAGAGAATTTTCCTGAGATAAATGAAACAAAAATATATATCAGCTCAGTTTACCCTGGAAATACAGCAGAAGATGTTGAAAAACTAATTACGAACCCTTTAGAAGATAAGTTAAAGTCTGTAAGTAACGTAGTTGAAATTACTTCAACATCTCAGGAAGATTATTCTATTATAACCGTAGAGTTTGACGAGAATATTCCTGTAGAAAAAGCAAAACAAAAGGTTAAAGATGAAATAGATCAAGAGGTTGCTGGTGAAGATTGGCCAACATTTAATGGTGCAAAAGTTACGCCCAATGTTTTTGAATTAAGTATGTCTGAGGAAGTACCTATTCTAAACATCAATATTTCTGGTAATTACCCAGTCTCTAAATTGAAGGAATTTGGAGAGTATTTACAGGATGAAATTGAGGATTTATCAGAAATTAAAAAAGTAGATATACGTGGAGCTCAAGATAAAGAAATTGAAGTAGCTGTTGATATCTTTAAAATGATGGCTGCAAAAGTTAGCTTTGATGATATTACCAATTCAATTAATCGAGGGAATGTAACCATGTCAGCTGGAAACTTTGTGACAAGCCAGCAAAGGAGAACAGTAAGAATAATTGGGGAAATAGATTCTCCAGAAGAGTTGCTTGATTTTGTAATAAAATCAGAGAAAGGGAATTCAATCTACTTAAAAGATGTCGCAAAAATTTCTTTTAAAGATAAAGACAAAACAACCTATGCTAGAGAAAGAGGGTCTGCCGTTGTAATGCTTGATGTTAAAAAAAGAGGTGGCGAAAATATGGTGGCTGCTGCAGATAAAGTAGGAGAAATTGTAAGATTAGCAAAAAAGAATAACTTTCCTCAAGACCTAGATGTTACCATCACCAATGACCAATCTCCAAAAACAATTGGTCAAGTAGACGATTTGGTAAATAATATCATTTTTGGTGTTGTTTTAGTAGTTATTGTCTTAATGTTTTTTCTAGGATTCAAAAATGCAATTTTCGTTGGTTTTGCAATACCGATGTCTATGTTTATGTCACTAATGATTTTAGGAGCCCTAGGATATACCTTAAATACCATGGTGCTATTTGGTTTAATTATGGGGCTAGGAATGTTGGTTGACAACGGGATTGTAGTGGTAGAAAATGTGTACCGTTTAATGGATGAGGAAGGGTTAACAAGAATAGAAGCGGCTAAAAAAGGGATTGGTGAAATAGCTTTTCCTATTATTATCTCAACTGCAACAACAGTTGCAGCTTTTATTCCCTTAGGTCTTTGGCCAGGAATTATGGGGCAATTCATGGTGATTCTTCCTATAACCTTATCGGTTGTTTTAGGTTCTTCTCTATTTGTTGCCATTTTTTTCAACTCTGTCTTAGTTTCTCAATTTATGAGTATAGAAGATAAAAATATGCCTCTAAAAAATATTATTAGAATAACAAGTATTATGGCGGTTATTGGACTCCTTATATTTTTCTTAGGAGGTGAGTATAGGGGGATAGGAACATTAATTCTATTTACAGCTGTTATGTTTTGGGTCTATAGATTTGTGTTGAGAAAAGCAGCAAATTATTTTCAAAAAAACACATTAGTATTTTTAGAAAATTGGTACGAGAGACAATTAAAAAGAGCTTTAACTAGTTGGAGACCTTATGTGTTGGTAATAGCAACATTTGCAATTTTAATTGTTGCTTTTGTAGGTTTTGGATGGTCTCTTGCAGAACAAAGAACTAAAGTAGAATTTTTTCCAGACAACAAACCCAATCAAATTATTGTATACATTGAATATCCTGAGGGTACAGATATTGAAAAAACAAATGAAATAACCTTAGATATTGAGCAAAAGGTTTATGAAGTATTAAATCAAAAGAAATATACCGATGATGGGTATAATTTTCTAGTAGAGAGTACTGTTTCTCAGGTAGGAGAAGGTGCAGGAAATCCAGAAAAAGATGGGGGTTCTTCAGCAGAAATGCCACACAAAGGAAAAATTACTGCTTCTATGCGTGAATTTAAATACAGAAGAGGAGAAGACAGTGAAATATTACGTCAAAAAGTACAAGCGGCATTAGTTGGAATTTACCCAGGTGTTCTAATTTCTGTTGAGAAAGATGCGAATGGACCTCCTGCAGGGTCTCCAATTAATATTGAACTAAATGGTGAAGATTATGAAGAGCTAATTTTAACTGCCGAAAGAATGCGAGATTACTTAAACACACAAAGCATATCTGGAGTAGATGAATTAAAGATAGATGTAAATAAATCTAAGCCAGGAATGCAGGTTTTAGTGGATAGAAAAAAAGCTGGAGAACTAGGGGTTTCTTCAGGTCAGATTGGTCAACAGCTAAGAGCTTCCATTTTTGGTAATAAAGCTGGTATTTATAAAGAAAAAGGAGAAGATTATGATATCTATGTTCGCTTCAATAAAGAAGATAGATACAACAAAAGTGCTGTTTTTAATCAAAAAGTGACTTTCCGTGATCAAGCAACAGGTAAAATTAAAGAGATTCCTGTTTCTGTAGTTGCCTCTCAAATGAATAGCTCTGGATTTAGTGCCATTAAACACAGAAATGTAAAAAGAGTAGTAACAGTTTACTCTGCTTTATCACCAGGTGAAACAGATGCAGGAGCAGTTGTTTCTAGGATTCAAAACTCTATGAAAAATTTCAAAAATTTTCCTAAAGGTGTTAACATAGATTTTACCGGTCAAATAGAAGAAGAGAAAAAACAAATGAACTTTTTAGTAGGGGCATTTCTTACTGGATTACTGTTAATTTTCTTTATTTTAATTTTTCAGTTTAATTCAGTTTCCAAGCCAGGTATTATTATGTTGGCAATTTTTTTAAGTCTCATTGGAGTTTTTGGAGGATTGGTAATTTCTGGAGCACCTTTTGTTATCATGATGACTATGGTTGGAATTATTGCTCTAGCAGGAATTGTAGTTAACAATGGAGTTGTATTGTTAGATTATGCTGAATTATTAATCAGTAGAAGAAAATTACAAGATGGAGTCTCTGAAAAAGACTATTTACCTTTAGAAAGTTTATTTGAAACGGTTGTAAAAGCAGGGAAAGCACGTTTACGACCAGTTTTGCTAACAGCGATTACTACCATTTTAGGGCTGATACCTCTAGCTATTGGATTAAACATTAATTTTTTCACATTATTTTCAAATTTTGATGCAAATATTTATATGGGAGGAGATAATGTTGTTTTCTGGGGCCCACTTGCTAAAACAGTAATTTACGGTCTATTAATAGCAACATTTTTAACACTAATTGTTGTCCCAATTTTATTTTATTTAATCACTAAATTTAAAATGAGGATGAAAGGTTTGTTAAAAACCACATAAATTATTTTTCATTTTAAAATTAAATTTAAAAGAGGGTATTTCAATATGAAATTATCCTCTTTTTTGTATTTTCGACATCAATGTTTCAAAATAAAAAATCTTTTACCGTAGATGAGCTTCAAAGTAAAATGGAGCAATATTGTGTATACCAAGACAGGTGCCATCAAGAAATTGAGAGAAAAATGAAAGAGTACCAAATGATCCCTGAGGCCAAAGAAAAAATTCTTTTACATCTTATGCGTCATGATTTTTTGAATGAAGAACGGTTTTCAAAAAGTTTTGCAAGGGGAAAATTTAGAATTAAAAATTGGGGGAAACAACGAATAATTAGAGAGTTAAAAATTAAAAACATATCTAGTTATAATATTAAAACAGCTTTGAAAGAAATTGACGAAGAATTGTATGTTAAAACAATAGAAAAAATAGCCGCTTCAAAAAAGATCACAATTAAAGAGTCTAATTTATTTAAAAAGAAGAAAAAAATTTACGATTATCTCTATAGAAAAGGGTATGAATCCTCTCTAATTCAAGAAACTATACAAAAACTATTTAAATAAAAAATATCTTTATGGCTATTCTTCTTTACTATTAATTTTTATTACCTCATCAATAACATCGTTTGGAACAGTAAGTGAGAGTACATAATGTTTTATTTTTAATTTTTTATCTACTAGTTCAATTACACCTGATCCTCTACAAACACCCATCCAGGTATCTAATAACTCATCAAACCAAATAAAATCTCCAGATTTACTGGTGTAAATATGTCGTTCTAAAGTTTTAAAATCCCAAGCTTTCCCGTCATCAAAATAAGGCTTACTAAACTTTTGAAATTGATTTTTAGACCAGTTTTCAGTTGCATCTGTTCCAATAAATACTGAAATACTATCCATTTTACTGAAGTAATCACTATAATTTGCTTTTGATGCTGCTTTATGCCAATCATTTAAAAATATGTCAATATTTTCTGTACTAACTTGCTTATTTGTATCTATGTTTTTTGAGTCACCTTTTTCACAAGAATAAATACCCGCAACCATAATTAGTAACACTGAAATATTTTTAATTAGTTTTTTTCTCACCATTTTTTTTTCTTTTGCGGTTATTTTTTTTCTCCTCCAATAAATCTTCCTCAAAAAGCATTATTTTTTGAGATTTTTTTGAGAAATTTTTATTTAAGTTTCCTTTTGATTTGGTCTTCTTTTTTGATCTAGGAGTAAACTTTTTACTATCAAACTCTGTAGTTATTTTCTTTTTTGGAATCTTCTTTTTAAAACTAATATCTTCAACAGTTAGCTCTAATTCCCTTTGTTTAAGAGTCGTATTAATTTTTGAATTTATAGATGAAAATGCGTTTAAAATTTTATCTATGTGGTTGTTTACCTCATTAGCTTTTATTGCTGGAATAGAGGACATATCGTACAATCTGAGTGTTTCGTTATATAATAAATTCACTCTAGCGTTAAAAGCAGGTGTTTCAAAAATTGCTGGTTTAAGACTATCGACAAGGCTTTTTGTAATATCATTTAATTCTCTTGAATTATTTAGCGCATCATTTGGTGATATGGAGGTGTATTGATTTAAAAAAACACTTAAATTCTCGTACTCTTGCCATTCCTCAATTTCTGGTTGATAGTTGGCTTGTATTTTAGAAACCTTTTTATGCTTTTTTATTTGACTAGATTGAGGCTTTTTAATTGTTTGTTTAGAATTTTTTTTACCATCATTACATGATATAAAAATGAAAGCACAAATACTGTAAATAATATATTTCATTGTTTGTTAAAAGAATGCTTAAAAATACATAAAATAGATTATAAATAATAGAAGAAGAGATGTCTGTGTTTTTTTATTTTTATTACGGATAGTTTAAATAATTGTTTTTAAATAATTGTTTTTTATGAATAGTTAAATTATTTACCTTTGATTTTATGAAAAATATAAAATAAATATGATTCCAACTATACTTATTCTTGGTGCTGGTGGGCAAATTGGAAGTGAATTAACAGAAAAGCTTCGCACTATCTACGGAAGTAATCATGTTATCGCTTCAGATATTAGAAATAATAACACTCAACTGATGAATTCTGGACCTTTTGAAATCATAGATGCAACAGATAAGGAAGCCATTTTAACCATTGTTAAAAAGTATGGAGTTACTCAGATATACCTCTTAGCAGCCATGCTTTCGGCTGTAGGAGAAAAATTTCCTCAAAAAGCTTGGAATTTAAATATGACTTCTTTGTTAGCGGTGTTAGATATTGCAAAAGAAAAACATATTAATCAGGTTTATTGGCCAAGCTCTATTGCTGCATTTGGACCAACAACTCCAAAAATAAATACCCCACAACAAACTATTATGGAGCCTTCTACTGTTTATGGAATTAGTAAGCTTTCAGGAGAATTTTGGTGTAATTATTATCACAAAAAATATGGAGTAGATGTAAGAAGTCTCAGGTATCCTGGAATTATTAGTTGGAAAACAAAACCGGGGGGAGGAACTACTGACTATGCAGTGGATATATTTTTTAGTGCCATAGCGCAAAGGAATTTTGAATGTTTTCTAAGTAAAGATTCTTGTTTGCCTATGATGTATATGGAAGATGCTGTTAATGCAACTGTTCAGATTATGCAAGCAAAATCTGAGCAAATAAAAATTAGAACTTCTTATAATGTATCAGCTATGAATTTTACACCAAAAGAATTAGCCACAGAGATACAACAACATATCCCAAAATTTTCAATTACCTACAAGACCGATTATAGACAAGCTATTGCTGATAGTTGGCCTAATTCAATAGACGATTGTAAAGCTAGAGAAGACTGGGGTTGGTCTCCAAATTACACGCTTTCTAAAATGACAAAAGATATTCTTGAAAATTTATTGACTCGATAAGTTTATAATTAAAAATTTAAGACTACTTTCAATTGCTATAAAAAAAACTAATGAAAAAATATATTAAGGAAGGGCTTCAAAAAGCAATTTCTTATTCATCCTACAGAAAACTCATAAGTGATTTAATAGCATCCGGAAAATCAAGTGGACCAATACAGTCTGAAGATTTATTGAATTACAGTAAGTTAAATGATCGAAGAATGACGAGACTTGATAAAACAATACAACTTAGTCATGAAACACTTCTTGCATTAAAAAAAAATGATAAACCAATTACTTGGTTGGTATTAACAGAGGGCTGGTGCGGAGATGCTGCACAAGCACTTCCTTTTATTAATAAAATTGCTAATGAAAGTGATTTAATTACTTTAAAAATTATTTTTAGAGACGAGCATGAGGAGTTAATGGGTCATTTTCTAACCAATGGAGGAAGATCGATCCCCAAACTACTTGTTTTAAATTCTGAAAATGATGTGCTCAACACTTGGGGGCCGAGACCCAATATAGCAACAAAAATGGTAAAGGATTATAAAAATACACATGGGCATTTAGATGCAGCTTTCAAACAACAGTTACAAGTATGGTACAATAAAAATAAAGGTATTAATATTCAAGAAAACATGGTAGGTTTACTATCAAATTAATTCGTCCTAAGGGGTTCTTTCTTTCACTATATTTGTGCTATGATTACAGAATTTAATTTATTATCTGAGGAAGCAAAAATTTGGATATATCCATCTAGTAGAAAATTTTATGCCCATGAAATTGATGAAATTGAGTTAAAAATCAAAAATTTTGTAGGTAGTTGGAAAAAAGAGGCTATAAATTTTAAATGCTCCTATCAATTTTTATACAATAGATTTATAATCATTGCTGCAGAAGATGAGACTTTTTCAGTTACGAATTTAGACATGGATTCTCAAGTAAAATTTATTATTGATCTTCAAGATATTTATAAGGTATCCTTATTAGACAAAATGAATGTTTGTTTTAAACAAGGAGAATACGTTCAGTATAAAGAATTAAAAGATTTTAAAAAGCTTGTCAAGAATAAGGCTGTAACTTCCAAAACCATCATTTTTGATAATTTAATATCAAACAAACACGATTTTGAAAACTTTTGGGAGATCCCTATAGCAGAAAGTTGGTACAATAGGTTTTTCTAGTTAAAAATAGTAAACCCAATTCCTAGTGATATGTTATCATAATTACCATTTTCAAAATTTTTAATTTTCTTGCTATGGTAAATAATTTTAAATGTTGGTTTTAATTTGCTGCCCGATTCAAATCTCCACCCAACTCCTAATGCCCTATAGTCACCGTCTGAAAATCGCTCAGCCAGCCTCCATAATCTTCCTGTATTAAAAAGCACATAAAAAGCATCGTCTTCTTTTGTCCAAAGATTGTATTGAAAAGTAAAATATGTTGGAATTGTTCCTATGAAATAATCAAAATGGTAATCGAAACCTGTATTAAAACTTATGGTGATTTTCTTCTTATATTCATAACCAATACCAAAACGAATTAGTATTTCTGAGGGCACAAAGAAAGGTTCATCATTAGTATTACCAAATTCAAAATTTTCATTTAATTTAAATGTCAAATTAGCATTGGTATCAAAAAAAGAGACTCCATTTTTTTGCTGGGAGAATGAAATTAAAATATTAAAAACAGTAAGGAATAGAAAAATAAATTTCTTCATAAAATTGGTTTAACCTATGGTTACAATAATTAGTCCAATTCTAATTTTTTAATAAAATCGTCAATAGAAAGTGAATTGTCAACAGAAAATTCACCAATTTTAGTTCTCCTTAAACTAGAAAGGTGCGCACCAGAGTTTACAGATAAACCAAAGTCGTACGCTAAAGATCTTATGTAAGTTCCTTTGCTACAAACTACCCTAAAGTCTACTTCTGGCAATGTAGTTCTTGTAAGTTCAAACTCAGAAATTGATACTTTTCTTGTGGCTATTTCGGTTGTTTCACCTTTTCTTGCCAATTCATACAAGCGTTTTCCATCTTTTTTTATCGCTGAAAATATAGGTGGCTTTTGATCTATTTCACCAATGAATTTTTGGGCAGCTTTTGTTAAGACTTCGCCTGTGATATGATTTGTAGGAAACCTTTCATTTATTGCAGTCTCTAAGTCATAGCTTGGTGTGGTAGCACCAATGGTAAATGTTCCCGTATATTCTTTAATTTGTCCTTGATAGGTAGCAATATTTTTAGTTTCTTTTCCAGTACAAATTATGAGTAAGCCAGATGCTAAAGGGTCTAAAGTTCCTGCATGCCCAACTTTTATTTTTTTTAATCCAAATTTTTGCTTGATGTGCCAACGTATTTTATTTACAGCTTGAAAAGAAGTCCATTCTAAAGGCTTATCTATTAGCAATACTTGACCATTTAAGTAGTCTTCTTTATTCATGGTTAAAAGGCATATATAATCGCAATAGTTCCGGCAATTGCACAGTACATAGAAAAATAGATTAATTTACTTTTTTTAACCAAAGCGATCATCCATTTACATGCTAGTAATCCTGCTACAAATGCAGCAAAAAAACCAATAATCATTGGAGTTATATCTGATGAAATACTGTTAATTTCTCCACTAGATATGTCTTTAATCACTTTGCCAACAATTAAAGGAACTACCATTAAAAATGAAAACTTAGCAGCTTTTGTTCTGTCTATTCCTAATAAAACAGCTGTAGAAATTGTAGCTCCAGATCTAGATATTCCTGGTAAAATGGCTATAGCTTGAGATATTCCAACCACAATTGCATTTTTAAAAGTTACGTTTTTTGTGGTATCTTTTGCTTTGTCTGCTAATAAAAGAAGCAGAGCAGTTATGAGTAACATACATCCTACCAAAAGAATTTGTCCTCCAAACAGAGAAGCAATTTCTTCTTCAAAAAAAAGACCAATAAAAACGGTAGGAATCATTGAAACAATAATTTTCAAAGAGAACTGAGTCTCTTCATTCCATTGAAATTTAAATAATCCTTCAAAGATTTCAAAGATTTCTTTTCTAAAGATTACTAATGTACTTAATGCTGTGGCAAAGTGTAATACTATTGTAAATAAAAGACTTTCTTCAGGAATAGAGTTATCTCCTAAGATAACTTTTGCTAATTCTAAATGACCACTAGATGATACAGGTAAAAATTCGGTAAGTCCCTGGATAATACCAAGAATAGTAGCTTCAATAATGCTCATATTTATTTCTGAGGGTTAAGGAGTATGGCGTAAATTTCTATTCCTAGGCCAATAATAACTAAAGTTGGTGCAAGCCTAATTCTTTGAAAATTATACATCGCTTCATTAAAAACCGCAGGATCATCACTGCCTCCTCCGGACATCATAATAAATCCAACAGCTATAAAAGCAATTCCAATAAACATGAAAAGATAATTTTTCTTTCCAAAAAGGAAAACGGGTTTGGAGGTGTGTTTGTCTTTACTCATAATATAACTAATAATAAAGTTCTTCTGTTTGTAAATTTAAAAAACGTTGCGTAGCAAAAAACGTACTCAACCATGAAATAATAAATGCAACAATTACTATTCCACTACTAACATAGATCATAACGGAATAATCTGACAATAATTCTAATGTTGGTATTTTTTTATCTATGTAATAGATTACAATTCCCAGACCAAGAAATGAAATAAGTGCACCAAGAAACCCTAATTTAACACTTCTCCAAAGAAATGGTTTTCTGATAAATCTTTTAGTAGCACCAACCATTTGCATGGTCTTAATATTAAATCTTTTTGAGTATATAGAGAGCCTTATAGAACTATTGATTAAAATTAATGCAATTAGACCAAAGAAAGAACTAATGATAAATAACCAAAAGCTTACTTTCTGAATATTTTGTGTTAAAAAAGTAACTAGAGTTTTATCATATGAAACCTCAAACACAAAACTATTTTTTTCAAATCTTTTTGAAATTTGCTCCATTTTTAATGGAGTTACAAAATCTGGTTTCAAATAGATGTCTATGCTGTTTTTTAGTGGATTTGTACCTAGGTAAGCGATAAAATCTTCTCCTAGATCTTTGGCATAAAACTTTGCAGCCTCTTCTTTATCTATAAACACAATGTTACTAACAAACTCCTCCTTTTTTAAAGAATTTCTTAAGTTTTTTATCTGTTCTTTTGATGTTTCATTTTTAAGAAACAATGTAATAACAATTTCTTCCTTAAAATGGTTGGCAACTTGAGATGACTTCAAGAGTACAAGACCTAAAAAACCCACCATAAATAACACTAAAGCAATACTTATTACTACAGAAAAGTAAGAAGATCGTAAACGGCGATTTTGGTAAGATTCAAATTTCGATGACATAATTAAAGCATGTAGGCTTGCAAGATACAAATTAGCACTTAAAAATTTCACTATTTAAAAATGGAAAAACTTAATTTTATCCCAAAAACAATATTCTTTTTTCTAAAAAAACTGAATAAAACTATCTAAAATTATTCAATATCTTGACAGAGTTCAACCAAAACACCATTGCTAGATTTTGGATGTAAAAAAACAACAAGTTTATTGTCTGCTCCTTTTTTGGGAGTATCATTTAAAACAAGAAATCCCTCGCTTTTAAGCCTAGTTATTTCTGAATAAATATCGGTAACTGCAAATGCAATATGGTGGATGCCTTCTCCCTTCTTTTCAATGAACTTAGCAATAGGGCTGTTTGGGTTTGTAGCTTCAAGTAATTCAATTTTATTAGGTCCAGCCTTAAAAAAAGAGGTAGTTACCCCCTCACTAAGCACCTCTTCAATTTTATAATGATTAGTACCTAGTAGACTTGCAAATAATTCATTTGATACTTCTAAATTTTTTACGGCTATTCCAATGTGCTCTATTTTATTCATTAGTCTTTAGATAGGATTCATTATTTAAAAAACAGATTCAACCAAATAATACTTCATAGATACTGCTTCTTTCAAAAGTAATGAATGTTTTGTTAATTATTGTAGATTTGCAGCATGGAAGAAACAAACAGACAACGAAAAATTGCGGGTGTTTTACAAAAAGATTTGGTAGAGGTTTTGCAAAAAGCTGCTCAAGATGGAATGCAAGGTGTTATTATATCTGTTTCAAAAGTTTCTGTAACCCCAGATTTAGGAGTCGCAAAAGTATATCTAAGCGTTTTTCCCTCAGACAAAAGGAAGGCTATTATTGAAGGTGTAAAATCTAATTCACCACTCATTAGACATGAACTAGCTAAAAGAACACGAAATCAACTTAGAAGAATGCCAGAATTACTTTTTTTTGGCGATGATTCTTTAGATTATATTGAAGAAATAGATAAGTCTCTACGAGGAGAAGATGTAAACCCTATTGAAGACCCTAGTATCTTGCCAAAACGAAAAAAACAATAACTATCATTTCATTTGAATTTTCCATTATACATAGCCAAAAGATATCTATTTGCTAAAAGTGGAAATAACGCAATTAATATTATAACCATTATTGCATCTATTGGAGTTATTCTAGGAACTGCTGCATTGTTTATCATTCTTTCTGGGTTTTCTGGTTTACGAACATTTAATTATGCTCTTTTAGATAGTTCTGACCCAGATATTAAAATTACCGCAACGAAAGGGAAAAGTTTTTTTTACGAAAATGCCATCAAAAACGTTGTATTGTCTTCAACAGACATTGTTGCTTTTTCCAATGTAATAGAAGAAAGAGTATTTATAAAAAACGGTGAAAAACAACAAATAGCATTTATTAAAGGAGTTGATGAAACCTACACCAATGTAGTGCCGCTAGATGATGCAATTCAGATGGGTACATGGTTGCAAAAAGAATACACTAATACTAGTGTGATAGGAAACAGTTTAGCCTATAAATTAGCTGCTGGAGTTGAAAATTTTGGAGAATATCTGGAAATTTTAGTCCCAAAAAAAGGAACTGGATTTATAAATCCTGCACGAAGCTTTAGAAGTATTAAAACCCAAATAGTGGGCACGTATTTTGGGACAGAAGAGTTTGAGAATACCTATATTTTTGTGTCCAATTTTCAAGCACAACAATTAGTAAACTATAAGGAAAATCAGTTTACAGGGATAGAAATAAAATTAAGACCAGATAGTAACCCAGCTAATTTTGCAGCATCAATGCAAGAGAAACTTGGAAGTAAATATAAAGTTAAAACCAAAGCTCAGCTGAATGAGCTTTTTTATAAAGTAATTAATACAGAAAATTTTGTCTCGTACTTAATTTTTACGTTGATTGTTATTATAGCTATGTTTAATATAGTTGGTTCTATTATTATGATGATAATTGATAAAAAAAAGAATTTAAAAACATTGTTAAGCCTAGGTGTTACACTATCTGAAATAAAGAAGATTTTTGTGCTACAAGGGTTTTTATTGACAATCATATCTATGGCTGTTGGATTATTTTTATCAGTGATCATAGTAACTATTCAACAAAAATTTCAAATTTTTATGATCACATCTTCAATTCCTTATCCAGTAGAGTTGAGGGGTTCAAATTTTTTGATTGTAATTGCCACTATTACAGTATTAGGTTTTTTAGCAGCAAAGGTAGCTAGTAGTAGAATTTCATTAGGTTTTATTGATAAATAAAATACTTTTAGCTATATTAAAATAAAATTGAAATCTTTGAAAACTCCTTATCTATTTCTGTTTATTATCTTTTTTTCTTGTGCTTCCTCTAAAAATACCACTAGCACTAAGTTGTACCCAAATAACGGTGAGAATTTGCTAAAAAATTTAGGAGTATCCATAGTTGAAAAAGAAGATAATCAATGTTTAATCTTGTAGTATTCCATATCTAATTTTTCTTTAATTAGGCACCAAAAACAATTCATAAAAATTAAATAATAATCCTCGTCTAGGCATATGTTTTTATTTTTTTACTTGCAAAAGTAAATTAAAACTCAAAATTACAAGAAAGCAAATCAGTTTCATATACCTATAAATAGGGAGTTAAAGAGCTATTTTAATGATACGAATCACCATAAATGGGGAGTTAAAAATTTCACCATTTATAGGGA
>Ga0209223_10002105_pt1 | contig 20511 bp, 19 predicted proteins | sample COG_06_FD_184750 | JGI IMG/M metagenome (GOLD analysis project Ga0209223, IMG submission 184750) | Pelagic Microbial community sample from North Sea - COGITO 998_met_06 (SPAdes) (version 2) | ecosystem: Environmental > Aquatic > Marine > Neritic zone/Coastal water | place: Helgoland, sampling...
CTAGTTTAATGGAAAATTTAATAAAAAGATTAATTGATTTACAAATATATAATGATTATTTTGGTAAAGATAATAATTATTTAGGTAAATATAATTATTATATATACCAAAATATAAATGTTGATAATAATAATTATAATAATAATTACTATCAATATAACATGTATTATGCTAATAATAATAATAATAATAATAATAATAATAATAATAATAATAATAATAATAATAATAATAATAATAATAATAATAATCCTAATAATAATCCTAATAATAATAATAATCCATAATATTTTTTATATATAATACTTATTATAATTAAATAAAAATAATTTAATAAAAAAATTATAATATTATAAAATTATAAATTAATTTAAGAAATAAATAATAATAAATAATAATAAATAATAAAATGATATGTTTTAATACAAAATACTGGCCTTTGGTTTATTTTTATAAAAATGATACAAAAATGAATGAAACCGCATTTGAAGATTATAAAAAAACATATTTACAAATCTTATTAAAATGTAAAAAAGAAAAATGTCAAATTATTTTGATTAGTGATTTAAATAATCAAAATAAACTTGATATAAAATATGTTATGAAACAAGCATATTTTAATCTAAAAATAGAAAAATTTAATAAAAAATATGTTAAAACAGTATGCGTTTATATGAATGATAAGAATTTCAAAAAAATATTAGATATGTATTTTAGTGTTTGTCCTCCATATTGTCCTTATAAAATATGTGAAACTTATGAAGTAATCAATCAATTTATTAAAGAAACAAATAATGAAGTTTATAATACATCCATTTTTTCAAATTTAGAAATAAACACAATAAATTTAGAGCAAAATGATGAAGAATATAAAAAAATCAAAGAAGAATTAAAAAAAGAAATAGAAGATGAAATGAAAACAAAAACTGTAAATAAAAAAAATATAAAAAACGAAATAAGTGTTTAAATTTTTTATCTTTATTAAATATAAATGGCAAAAACAGAAAATAATATATTAATAAACCCTTTTGTTATTACAATTATTATAATTATACTTTTGATTATAGTTTTATTTATTATAAGATTAGCAATACCAAGTTTTAATGCTGGAATTCAACTTCATGCAAAATTAGGAAAACTTGATGGAAATATAAATTTAGAAACATTTAATAATTGTTCTTCAGAATCTGATTCTAATTAATAATTATAATAGTAAAATTTTTTAAATTAATTACATAAATTATTTATATATTTATTTAATATATGAATAAAGAAATAACTAGTTCGTTAAATAAAACTGTTAATCAAACAATAAATAAAATAAATAATCAAGATTCTTCTAAAATACAAAATATTATTATTATAGCATTTATTATTTGCGCATTATTTTTTATTATTTACTATATAATTAATCATACAAATATTTATAATAAAAAAGAAACAGAAACACATACATATAATATTACAAAAGGAAACTTAGCATCTCCTTATTTAGATGTTTGTAAAAAAGGATGCACACGAGGAGTTTGTAGAACAAAGAATTCAAATTCAAAAGAATTATGTAAATATGATTTCCAATGCAATTATTGTAAAGATAGAAATACAAAAAATTTTTATGTAGATTTAACTAATTATGAAGAAGTACAACCAATATATAGTGTTCAAGAAGAATTAAATAATAAACAAAGAAATTCATTAAATGTTGAAATTGAAGAAAATAATGATTACATAGATGATTTAAATGATAAAATAAGAAAATATAATGAGTCAAATTAATTTATAATATTTCTCCTAAAAAATATTTATTTAATTTCTTTTGTTTAATATTATTTATTATTTCCATATATTCTAATAAATCATCATAACCACCAATTTTTTCCATTTTAGAAGTTTCATTTTTTTTGTATATAATTTGAGGAAATGTGCTCATTTTATTTTGTTTTTTTAATTTATTTTTAACTGTTTCATCTTGAGGAACATCTATTTTCATAAAATTTATTTTTTGTTTTTTCAATAAATCATTAGCACAACTACTATAATAACAATCTTTTAATATATAAGCAATTATCATATATATTTATTAAATATTAAAAAATTGATTTATATTAGTAAATTAATTTATTAATTTAAATTATTTTTATTATTTTATTAATTTAATAATCAATATAAATTAAAATACTAAAATGAATGATGAAACATCAAAAAATATTAAAATAAATGAAATTATCTATTATTTTGAATTAAATCATCTGAATAATGATATATATAATACTAATTATATAAATGAATTAAAAATAATAATAAATAAATTTTTATTAACAAAATATTATCAAAATAATTCATTAATTATATCTTCAATATTAATTCAAGATATTTTATATAAAAGTATAAAAATTAAATCCATAGAAAATCATAAAGAAATTTTAAGATTTATGATAGTAAATATTGATAAAATACTTAATAATATAACAGTTATTTATTATCAATATTTACATGATTTATTTACGTAAAAATGATTAAAGAATTATATATATCAAAATTTACACCATTGAAGATTTACACCTAAGTATTTAAAAAAATAAAATTAAATTATATTATATAATGTCATCTAGTACACAAATTATAGCAACAACTTATTTTGACCATCCGTACATAAAAGGTAATATTGAATTTTATGAAGATACAACTAATAACCAAGTAAATATAATAGGACAATTAAAAAGCACTAAATATAAAGATTCAATTCATGGTTTTCACGTACATGAAGCCGGTGATTTATCTGAAAAATGCATGGGTGCATGTGCCCATTTTAATCCATATCACAAAAATCATGGAGGACCTAATTCATATGAGCGTCATGTAGGTGATTTAGGAAATATTTATTTTGATAAAAAAGGAAATGCACAAATAAATGCGAAAGACAACCAAATTAAATTAAGAGGTACAAAATCAAATATTATTGGACGTTCATTGGTTATTCATGAAAAACCAGACGATTTAGGTATGGGAGGTCATGAAGATAGTTTAACTACTGGACATGCTGGAGCGCGTATTACTTGTGCTGTTATTGGATATTCTAAAAAAATGTTTAAAAAATAACTTACATAAATATAAAAATAAAATATTAAATATTAAATATTAAAAAATAGATAAAAAATTGATTTCTTTACTAAAATAAATTATAAAAATGGAATTTAAAGAAAATTGTTTAACTAAATCCACAAATTCAGTTAATATTAAAAAAAATGTTAAAGTTAATTTTAGTTTTTTTGATTTATTAAATGAATCAGAAATCAATATAAAAAATAATATATTGGTTGAACTAGAAGAATATAAAAAACAACTTAAAGATGAACTTAAACAAGAAATACTTGAAGAACTAAAAGAAGAAAATTTTAAAAAAGATTTATTAATGAATGAAACCATTCAATCAATGAATAATTCAGTTCAACAATTATTAAAATGTATTAATAAAAATACTGATAAAATTGATAAAATTAATATTATGAATGATAATTTTATTCAAATGTTTAATTATGTTTTGGATGAATTAAAAATATTAAGAGAATCCAGTGAATCAAGTGAATCAAATGAATCAAGTGAATCAAATGAATCAGAAAATTAATTAATTAACTTATTGTAAATTCTTCCTTCAGCTTTTCCATAATTCACATAATGGTCAATTAACTGCATACAAGTTAAATTACTTAAATCTTTATAATTTAATCTATAATATTCTAAATTGAAATCGGGTATTAAATGTTCAATTTTAAAAGGTCGTTTTTCTTTTAATCCAAAATCTATTAAATGTCTTGTAAATGCATCTAGTTCATCACCTAAATGTTTTTCCAAACTTTTATTTAATATTTTATACATATTTGGATGAGTACATATAGCATCAAATGTTCTTTTTAATTCAACTAAATATTTTTTTATAATTAATTTGTCTTCCCTAAAATGATATAAATCATGATAATTTGGAGGCATTTGTCTTTTATCACCCATCATTGCCCGACCTCTATTAATTTTTTGTTCAAATTCTTGATATGACCTTCCCCAATAATGATTTACTTGAATAATTCCTATACTAGCAACAGCAGTTTTATTATTATAATAATTAACATTATCAAAAATTAATTTATTTTTTAGTGGATCAACATATCCTTTATATTTTAATTCATTTTTATCTTTTAAAATAACAAAATGCGGATTATATATTTTTTTCACATCGCATGGACGACAAAATGATTTAACATGTCCATCAGGTTCTTTTTGACAATAGGTATAATTTTCAATTAAATATCCTTTTTGTTTAAATTGATGATAACCAGAACCAAAATTAATCCAATTCAATGCTACAGCCGAGTAATCATTATACTCATTAATAAAATCTAATAAATTATTATGTTTTTTTGGTAATACAAATTCATCACCATCTACTATTAATAACCAATCTGTTTCCTTTCCATAATGTTGAATACAATGATTATACGCATCCATTTGTTTTACTGAACCAGGAAAATGAATAAATGAACAACATTTATGATAATAATAATGATTTAATCTTTCATTTACAGGAAAAGAAGATTCATTGTCATAAATATAAAAATGTTCAACACCTAATAGTCTATGATAAATAATAAATTCTTCTAAGTAATCCTCGTTTTTAATGATGCATAATAATGATAATTTGTATTTCATAATACTCATTATTAAACAATAATACAAAAAAATATTTATTTTTCCTAATAATTAAATAATTTTTATTATTTTTATTAATTTTTAAATAAATTTCATTAATTTTTATTATTTTTATTAATTTTTATTAATTTTTATTAATTTTTATTAATTTTTATTAATTTTTATTAATTTTTATTAATTTTTATTAATTTTATTAATTCATAATGTATTTCATTTATTTTCTATAATTATAAACTAATTTTCTTAAGTCATTCATTTTTGAATCAGTAATTTTTCTTTTAAATATATCAAACATATTTACACCATTTAATCTTTCTAATATAAAATTCATGGAATACATTCCACATTCACTTCCACCGTATTGATGTCTTTTGTCATTATAAATAACAGTAGGTTGAATACCTATTTTTTTATATTTTTTTACTAAACTCATGATAAATTCATGAATAAGTTTAATAGGTTCTGAACCATAACTATCATAATAATTTATTTCATTATTTTTATTATCAATATAAACAGCAACCCAGTGAGTTCCAGGACCACTAGAAACATCTAAATTATAAACCATACCAATTTTATTAATTTTATTTTTCTTTAATCCACTTAAATCAATATTGGATAATTCACAATGAATTTTTGTAGGACAATCAGAAGGAACAACACCTAAAAATTTAAAATCATTAATTTTTTTTTCATATTGTTTCATAACTCGCAATATATCATATGTATTTAACCAAGTGTGGCTATCTTTTTTCCATTCTTTAGGATATTCAGGTTTAAACGTAAATTTATTAATTTCAACATCATTTAATTTTTTAACAACTTCTTGATTTTTCCAACAATCTTCTTTTTTACTACATGTACTACTAAATTGTTTTTGAATCAAATCCCATAATTGCTTTTTATTTTTTTTTTCTATATCCACTTGTAAATGATTTTTCTTCTTTAATTCATTAGCAATTTTTTTCAAAGAACTTAATGAATAACATGTTTTAAATGAGCCTGAACCATCAGCTGAAGGACTACATGGAGATTTTGAAATTTTATATTTATACATATATCTATTTTAATACAAGATTTTTTTTTTATTATATTAAATTAAATGAATGATATAATAATTATTGGAGGAGGAATAGCAGGTTTATATTGTTTTCATCAACTTCAAAAAAAGTTTTCAGAAGAAAATAAAAATAATCAAAATCAAACTTATAAAATATCATTATTTGAAAAAAATGATTATTTCGGAGGTAGATGCTTAACGACATATAAAAAATTCAAAAAAATCAAAATAGACAAAATCAGTAATAAAATTATTCAATATGAAAAAGGTGCTGGTCGTCTTAATAAAAATCATAAACTTTTTTTATCTCTTATACAAGAATTAGATTTAGAACAAGATTTAATAGAAATATCAGGAAATACAGAAATACTTCCATCCAAAAATTATGATTTAAAACCAATATTTAAAAATAAATCAAGTTTTACTTATATTAAAAAAGTAATTAAACAAGCAAAATTATTTATAAAAAATAAAAAAAATATTCAAAAATTACAAAAATATACTTTTATTGATTATGCAAAAACTATATTAAACTCAGAACAAATAAATTTTTTATTAGATTTTTCAGGTTATTATGGAGAATTAGTATATGAAAATGCATATGACGCAATTCGATTATTTGAAGAAGGAATATCAAATTCATTAAAATATTATGTTTTAAAACATGGATTTTCTTCAGTAATTGATAAACTTGTATGTAAAATTAATCAAACATCAAAAATTCACAATCAAGTACATAATCAAAAATTATTTTTAAATCAAGAATTATTAAAAATAAAAGAATTAGGAAATACTTATGTATTAAATATAAATAATAATATTTATCAAACAAAATATTTAATTTTAGCATTGCCAAAACCAGCTTTATTAAAATTTAATTATTTAAATATATACAATCCTGAATTAAATTCAGTTTCATGCAAACCTTTATGTCGTATTTACAGTATTTTTCCAAAACCTTGGTTTCAAAATCTAGAAAAAAGTACAACAAATATAAAATTAAGATATATAATACCTATTAATAAACAAACAGGATTAGTGATGATATCTTATACAGATTCTAAATATGCATTATATTGGAAAAAGTTTTTAAATAAATCCAATAAAGAATTGAATAAAGAGTTACTAAAACAATTAAGTTTATTGTACTCTACAGAAGAAATGAAAAAATTAAATATTAAAGCACCTATTTATAATTCAATTAATTATTGGAACTGTGGCGTAGGTTATTGGAAACCAAAAGTGAATTCAATAACTATGAGTAAAAAAATATTAAAATTAAATAAAAATAGAAATTTATATATTATTGGTGAAAATTATAGTCAAAATCAAGGATGGATTGAAGGAGCTTTAGAATCAGTTCATGAATTATTTAAAAAATATTTTGATTAAAATAATATTCATTATTTATCTTTTTTAAATTAAATATTATTTTTTAAAAAATTTATATTTAATCTAATTAAATAATATGGCAACCTGGGGATTAGGGTTAGAACATGAATTTATATTACAATTTGAAAATAAAAAAATGATAGGAAATACAAATTATAATCATTTTATAAATTCAGTTTTAGTTAGAGACTTATATAAAAACAATAAAATCAATTTTTATAAAAAATATAAATCATATATCAAAAATAGTAATGATTATAAAGATTATATAAAAAATTTAGAAGAATTAATTATAATTGAAAATTTAGCAATAGAAAAAAAGAAATACCCTTTAGAAAAAAAAGAATTTTTTGATATAATAACAACAAAAGAAAATAATAAAAATTTTTATGTATTATCAAATAATACTCTTAATAAATTACATAATTATATATATTTTTTTGTAATTCATCATATTCCATTATTGGCATTTACATATATATTTAATAATGAAGAATTTGAATTAGATTTAAAAAATGAAATAATAGAATCATCATATAATAAAGAAGATTTAATAAAAAAAAATTATGATTTAATCAGTAATATTTTTGATAGTGTATATATTAAAAATCTTGAAAACAAAGTTTTCAATCATTTACTATTGAATTCAAATTCATTTTATCAATTAAACAGAATTTTATCATTTAATAAACTAAAATATAAAAAAATTACAAAAAATACAACAAAAAATACAACAAAAAATACAACAAAAAATACAACAAAAAATACAACAAAAAATCAAGAAAATTCAAACAAAAATTCAAATTCTATTCAATCTATACAAGATTTTAAAGAATCAGTAAATAATCAAGTAAATAAAATAAAAAATTATTTATCCAATAATATAGAAATTAATCCTAATATAATTAAAAACATATTTTTTTGTTATAAAAATGATATTCCTCAACTGGATTCAGGTTATGGTGCTTCGCCAATTTTAGAAATGATGACTATTGACTATAAAAATAAAAATTATGAATCCACTTATAAAGAATTTATTAAATATGAATCATCTTTTGTTGAATATATGAATACAATCATAAATCATTATTTAAAAGTACCTAATAAAGTAATAATTGCAAATATTGGATCAAGATATAAATCTATTGAATTAATTGATATTTTTAATCAGCGTATAAATGATGATTTATGTAATCGTGTATTAAAAGACGAATCTTATAATGGAAGTTATCACATTTGGGTAACAATACCATATGATAAAAGTCTTTCAAAATCTAAATTTTTAGATATGCATGCTACTTTGGCAAATAAACTTCAATTATTAGAACCATTATTTGCTTGTAATTTTTCATCACCATCTTATAAAATTAAAAACAATCAAAATTATCCTTCTAAATTAAGTTTAAGACATTTATTAAATGCATATGCTAATTATGGAACAACAGATGTATCTTTAATCAATAATGGTTCAGATTATTCAAATGTATCTAATATATTTTTTGATAAAACAAATCATCCAAAAATAGAACAAATAAAACCATTAAGAAAAAAAATATACAATCAAAATAATAAATTAATAAAAAATTATGGAATATTAGAAGAAAGATTATATTCGAATAATGTTTTTAGTTTTATAACTCCAAAAACAAATAATTCAAAAAATAATGTAAATGTAGAAAGTTTTTATGAATTATTATTTAAAAACAAACCAAAGTTTTTTAAAATATTTCAAAAATTATATTCTAACAAAACAAATTATTCTAAAATACCAAAAACTATTGGATTAGGTGCAGATATTAGAACAAGAGATAATAATGATTTAATGCATCCATTAGATGAAAATATACAAAAAGTATATTATCCAAAAAATAATAAATACATTGAATATTATTATGATACTACAACAAATAAATTATTAACAAATAGAAAATATGATAAAAAAAAATATGATGAATATTTAAAAGACCAAAGAGTTGGATTTGAATTTAGAATATTAGACCATTTTCCATCATTATATTTAGATATGATTTTAGGATTATATCCATATTTAGTTGTTAATTCATATGATATAAATTTAATTCAGAACATTGATGATACACATGTATCAAAACAATTTTGGCATAATGAAATGTTTAAAGTGATTAATGAAGGATCATCAGCATTATTTAGTACTACATACATAGCAAAATTAAATAAAGAGTTTAATATAAATTTAAAACCTAATAAATTAACAAGTGAATCAGTATTAGAAGAATTATATTTTAAATTAAAAAAGAAATATAACAATTCAAAAAAACATAAACAAATTTTAGATAAAATAACATTCAAAAATGATCCAATATATTTTAATTTTACAAATTATGCTACAAAATTTATACAATCTAATAATTAATTTAATTTTATTTTTATTTATTTTTATTCTATAATTTTATTTATTATAACATTTTATTTATTATAACATTTTATTTATTATAACATTTTATTTATTATAACATTTTATTTATTATAACATTTTATTTATTATAACATTTTATTTAAGAAAAAGATAATAAAATAATGTATAAAACAATGTATAAAAAAATATTTCAATTTAGCAAAAAATTAGTTCCGAAAATCTCAGAAACTGAATCTATTGCATTAAATAGTGGAACAAAATCAGTTGAAAAATATTTTTTTCAAGGTAAAATCCAAAATAATTATTTAAAAAATACTTATAAATATCCATCTTTATCATCAACTTCTATACTTCATACTCACGTTGAAAAATTATGTTCAAAAGTAAATGACTATGAAATATTTCAATCAAGAAAAGTAAATGATGAATTAGTTAATCACATAAAAAAGGACAAATTATTTGGAATGATAATACCTAAACAATACGATGGTCTAGAATTAAATCATCATGAGCAATCTCAAATTGTTCAAAAAATATCAACAGCATCAAATCCGCTAGGAGTCATGGTAATGGTACCTAATTCATTAGGACCTGCTGAATTATTATTAAAATATGGAACAGAAGAAGAAAAAAATAAATATTTAAAAGGTTTATCCAATGGAGCATACATTCCATGTTTTGGATTAACAGGACAATATAGTGGTTCAGACGCAGCTTCCATGTTAGACAGCGGTGAATTGTTTGAAAAAGACAATAAAAAATTCATTCGACTCAATATATCAAAACGTTATATTACATTGGCACCTATTAGTAATTTAGTTGGAATTGCATTTAAATTAAATGACCCAAATAAATTATTAACTATAGGAAAAGAAGGAATTACATTGGCTTTATTGGAACCGTCCAAATACAATTTAGAAATTGGAAATAGACATAATCCATTAGATGTTCCTTTTCCAAATGGGACAATAAAAGCCAATAATTTAGAAATTCCTATTGAATCATTAATAGGTGGAGAAAAAAATGCTGGAAATGGTTGGAAAATGTTAATGGAATGCTTAGCCGTTGGAAGAAGTATTTCATTACCTGCTTGTGCTGTTGGAAGTGCAAAATTAACAACAAATTATGTTGGTGCTTATAGTGTTTATAGAACACAATTTAAAACCATATTGGCAAATATGGAAGGAGTACAAGATAAATTATCAAAAATAGCAACTGAAACTTTAAAAATAACAAGTATTCAATATTTAACAAATGCTATATTAGATAATCAAGAAAAACCATCTGTTATTAGTGCAATTATGAAATATGAAACAACAGAAAGAGCAAGAGACATTGTTAATCATGGAATGGATATTGTTGCTGGAGCAGGAATATGCAAAGGTCCGCGAAATTTATTAGGAAACGCTTATCAAGCCAGTCCCATTGGTATTACTGTAGAAGGGTCTAATACATTAACAAAAAATCTAATTATTTTTGGACAAGGATTAATGAAAAGTCATCCATATTTATATAATTTAGTACAATCCATTGAACAAGATAATCTTCAAGATTTCAAAAAAAATTTAAATGGAATGATAGAGCATAGTATTAAAACAACTACAATTGGCTTTTATTATGTTTTCATATCAAACTTGTTATTTACAAGTCAATGTCAAAATCTTATTGAAGAAAAATATATTAATAATTTCGCTTTAACATCGAATTTAGTGTTATTAATGGGAAAAAAATTTAAAACAAATGAATTAACATCTGGAAAAATGGCTGAAGTATTAGGAAGTTTATATATACTTCATGCATTAGATTGGTTTAATCAAAATAATGAATATCAATTAACAGATTTAGTTAAACATGCAAAATATGAAGAATATAATAAAATACAAAAAAATTTGAAACATATTAGTGATAATTTTCCTATTCAAGGAATAAAACAAATTCTTCAAATCATAAATAGTGAAAGTTATTGTGAAAGAAATTTTAAGATTACAGACAATATGATAAAAAAATCATCAGATTGTATAACAAAAAATAAACAAATAAGAGAAATACTTTCAGAAAATATTTATCAAACACCAAGATTAAAAATAATGAATGACAATTTAATGAGTATATTACATTATAATGAAAGAAAAGATAAAACATTTAAAAATTATGAATTAGAAGAATTAATTGATGAAATTACAAAAGTCGATGAATTTGAAAATAAAAAATAAAATTTTTTTTAATTATTTTTTATTCATTATTTATTATCCATTATTTATTATTTATTATCCATTATTTATTATTTATTATCCATTATTTATTATTTATTATTTATTATCTATTATTTATTATCCATTATTTATTATTTATTATCTATTATTTATTATTTATTATCCATTATTTATTTTTCTAAATTTTAAATCTACTTGCTATAATTTTATTATGACTTTCTATTTTTTTTAATACAAATCCCACACAATTATCATATTTTAATTCATCTTTTAATTTGTCTTGTTCTTTTTTATATAATTCAATATCTTTATAATGTTGTTGAATTAATTCTTTATGTAAAATAGAATTTACATTTGTTAAATCTAAATCCATGATTCCTTTATATCCTTTTACAATTTTAGATTTTATTTCAAAAGTTTTTTTAAACATAATGAATAGTTATAAATATTAATTTATTAATTTAATTTTTAATTCATTAAATATATTTTAATTTAAAAAATATATTTTTATTCAATTTTTATTTTTTATAAATATTATTTTTAATATTATTTATCAAAAATAAATAATTCAAAATCCAAAAAATAAATAACAATATTTATTAATGGAAATACCCAATAAGTATTTAATATGTGATATAAGAACATCAAAAGATTTTAAAGGTGCAACTATTTCCGGATATAAAAAGTCCGATGTAATTAACGCATTTCAAAATGCTATTATAAATAATCGTATTGAAGAAGCTTTATATTGGAATGTAGAATTACATAATTCAACTTATACAAAAGAAATATGGAATTCAATTATGAATGTATATATAAAATATATTCATATTAATAATCCTAAATTATTTTTTTATATACTTCAACGTGAAAATGATTATAATAAAATAATTGAACATTATCCTAAAAATCATTATTTATTTACTAGAAATAATCAAGAAATAAGGAACATATTTTGCGATTTAGTATGTACTTTAACATTATCTAAAAAAAATAATATATTTTTAGATAAATCTTTACCAAAAGTCAATTTAAATAAAATAACAAAAGAAGAAATTAAAAATAGAATATTAACAGAAAATTATAATATTATTCAAGATTTAAATTGTGATTCTTTAAATAATACAGAAATTCTTTGTATCAATCAAATTTTCCATAATTTAAATAATCATCAAGGAACACTTAAAAATTGCTTTTATTGGTATTTATTACTAGAAAAATCATCTAAAGAAAAAGATAAAATTAGCAAAGAAAATATTAATGAAATTATTCATTTAGCAACAAATATTGATAAAAATTCAATGTTAAATTATGTATCAAAAGAGAAGACACATTGGAGTGAATTAATTTTTAAAATGTTAGAAAAAATATTAATGAACAATCAAAAAAATAATATGTTGATTCATAAACTAAAATCTTATTATCAGATTCATTTTAAACCAACAAAAGTATCATCATTAAAATATATATATTTTATGATATTTTATATAACAAAACATGATATTAATTGGAATCAATCATTAATTAATAAATATTCTATTTATATTCAATGCTGTGCAAATATTAATAAAATATATTCAACTATTTCACAAAATATATTAAATAAATTAATTAGCTTTGATAGAGAGTTATATGTAAAAAAGTTTTATGAAGCAAAAGAAAAAATGATAAAAAATAATTCAAAAGAAGTAACAAAAATATATGAAGAAAATAATAATATTAATTTAAATAAAATAATAAAAGGAAATCCTTTAAAACCAAAATATACAAATGAAGATGTACATGATGAAAAACAATTAATTAATAAAAATAAAACAAAAAAAGATGTTATTGACGCAAAAGAAGAAAAAACAATTAAGAAGTTAGATTTTTTTCATCAAATGATTGTTAAAAAAAGAGAAAGTAAAATGATAAATCAAAATCAAAATCAAAATCAAAATCAAAATGAACAAATTAGGGAATTATTTATTCAGAAAAAAAAAAAATAAGACTAAAAATAAACTAAAAATAAAATCAATAATTTTAATATTCATATATAATAGTTATGGGAGCTAATAATAGTACGCAAAATAAAAACTCAAACAATACAGTAATTTCCGAAAATCAACAAAATCAACAAAATCAACCCAAGAAACAAAAAAACTTTAGTAAAAATAGAATATTAAATAATGTAAAAGAAGAAGAAGAAGAAAGTTATTTAAAATTATTTGGAAATATTAAAAATTTTATTTTAGGAACAGCAAATACATTTAATAAAAATAATGTATTATTTTATTTAATTTATTTTTTCTTATTTTTCTTCCTTTATTTTACTTTAACAGCAAAATATATAAATAGTTATTTTGAAAATTTATTTGAAAGAAATAAAAAAAATAAAAGATTTTTATGGTTATATTATGGTATAATATCACTATTAATAATATTATGGGGATTATATTTAGCATTTTCATTTAAAAATTTAGATAAAGAAGGAACACAATTAAAAATCATTAGTAGTGGAATATTTTTAATATTTTTATTGTGTAATTTTTGTCAAGTATTTTTTAAATATATCACGATGTATTTACCAGATGTTGTAGTAAGAGTATTATTAGGTATGTTTTTAGTTATGAACATTGTATTTTTTATATTTTATGTAGCTATGTATTTTTTAAATGTAAATAAATTCCTAAATATTGAAGCATTTATTGCTTTTGAATTATTATTTTTATTTTATTTTATTAATAGTTCCAATGTTTTATTTAACGAAAAAAATATTTATGATACTTTAAATAAATATGATTTTAATTTTCAAAGTATAAATTGCTTACAAAATAACGAACCTGAATCTTATGAATCTAATAATGTAAATAATATATTTTATATTAATCAATTATTAAAACAAAAAGGATATGATTATTTAGAATTTAAATATAATATTCCAATTAAATACAAAAATAAAGAAACACAAAAAATGGAAAATTTAACATTAGCCGATTTTTATTATCCTGGTTCTTATAAGACTTATTTGGCAGATACCCCTCTTAATGGTAGTCCTAATGAAGAAGCTTTAATTAAAGCATTTACATTTTTTAAAACAAGAATTATAACATTAGATATTTATAGTAATATAAGTGATGAATTTTCTAATGATGCATTACCGGTAGTAAGACCAGAAAATTTAAAAGAAGGAACTATTCCATTATATTTAGATAAGTGTTTTGAAATTATAAATGATTATGCTTGGATTCCTAATAATAAAAATGAAATAGCCTATCCTTTTTTTCTTGTTTTAGAATTCCATTTTGATGATAATAATAATATATTATATGAAAAAATAAGAAGCTTACTATTAAAATATTTCAAAAAATATTTAATGTCTTACAAGTATGATTTTAATGGTCATAATGGAACAGATTATATTAATAGTGCTCCAATAGAAGAATGTTTAGGCAAAATAATTATTATAACAAATAAATATCCAGTTGGTCCATTAAATGAATTAGTAAATTGTTCAATAGGAAAAGAACCACCAAATAATACAAATAATGCTATATCAATGGATTTATATACATCAGATATGGTTAATTTTGAAAAAGTAGGGGTATCTCAAAATTATAATAAAAATGAATTAACTGAATATTGTGAATCAAAAATAAAGTTTTTTTATTCAATTCCTAATAAAGAATACAAGAATAATGAACAACCAAAAGCAGGATTATTTAATCCAAGGTTTCAAGATATTGCACAATATGGAGTACAAGCTAGTTTAATGTATTTATATTTACCAGATCCTAATTTAAATAAATGGTTTTTATATTTTAAAAATAAATCTAATTTTGATCCTATATTAAAAGATGAAAGTTTAAGAAATACAAAAATAAAAGAAACTAAAATAGAACCACAAAAAGAAATACAAGGAATAGGAAAACCACAGAAATATTGTTTGATGGAAGGAAATGATGGAAAATGTAATTTCTTAAATACAGAAAAATCAAATATAGGAAATGGAACACAAAATAATTCTTTTAAAAATTAAAAAAAAATATTCTTAATTATTATATATGAATTCTAATAATAGAACTAGAAATAATAACAACAATTCAGGAAATAATAATAACAACTCAGGAAATAATAATAACAATTCAGGAAATAATAATAATAACTCAGGAAATAATAACAGCAATTCAATAAATAATAATAACAATTCAGGAAATAATAACAGCAATTCAATAAATAATAATAACAATTCAGGAAATAATAACAGCAATTCAATAAATAATAATAACAATTCAGGAAATAATAATAACAACTCAGGAAATAATAATAACAACTCAGGAAATAATAACAGCAATTCAATAAATAATAATAACAATTCAGGAAATAATAATAACAACTCAGGAAATAATAACAACAACAATTCAGGAAATAATAATAACAACAATTCAGGAAATAATAATTTAAAAAATAAAAATCAAAATCAAAATAAAAATAATAATTTAAAAAATAAAAATAATTTTTTATTAGGAATATTAAATAATAACAATAACAATAAAAATCAAAATCAAAATCAAAATAAAGAAAATGAAGAAATATCAAGTTTTATTAATAAATTTAATGAAAATAAAAGAAAAATTAATGGTGATAAAAATGAAATTGTTGATTCGTTTCAACAAATGAATGAAACATTTGAACTAAAAAATAATAAAAAAAATAATTTATTAACTCAATTAAAAAAAATAGAAATGAATATTAGAAGTTCTGATAATGAAACAAATAAAAAAAAATCAAAAATTGTTCTTTTAAGTTTAGTTGATAAAATGGAAAAAGAAATAGAAAATATTAATTTTAAAATATCAAAATATAATAAAGAAAAAAAGAATATTATTGAGTTAGATACTAAACAAATTAAAGAATTAAAAGAAATTATCAAGAAATTATACAAAATAATTATGAAAATAGATAAATCATACAATATTATTAATAAAAATGAAAGAGTTAAATTAATAAAATCTATTAAAAATAATATTGAAAAAAATAATAGTTTTTTAAATCAAGTCAATAAAATTGTAAATAATCAACCTTTCATGAAAAATAATGAAACTAAAAATAATAAAGTATTTATAACAAATCTTAAAAAAAATATAGAAAATCAAAAAAAAGAAGAAGAAAATAAAAATAAAAATAATGAAAAAAAAAATGAAAAATCAAATTTTCTATCAGGATTAAATTTCTTTAGTCAAAAAAATACTAATACCTCCAATAATGGACAAACAAATAACAATGTTAATAATTCCAATAGACAAGCAAATAACAATGTTAATAATTCCAATAGACAAGCAAATAACAATGTTAATAATTCCAATAGACAAGCAAATAATAATGTTAATAATTCCAATAGACAAGCAAATAATAATGTTAATAATTCCAATAGACAAGCAAATAATAATGTTAATAATTCCAATAGACAAGCAAATAACAATGTTAATAATTCCAATGGACAAGCAAATAACAATGTTAATAATAGAAAAAAAAATGGCAATGCTAATGCAAATAATAATGAAGAATCAAATTCCAATAATAATTTAATGAATGGATTAACAAATACAAATTCAAATTCAAATAATAATATAAATGTTAAAAAAAATAAAAAATTAAGTATGAATAAATTAATTCAAAAAATTAAAAATCAAGAAATTAATCAACAAATAGCAAATAATAGCTTAAAAAGTTTATTAGCAAAATAAACTTAATAATAAAAAAAATATTTATATTTTTATTTTCATATAAGAATTCATTTAATTTATTTAATTAAATATCCATCTTGTTTTTCATAACCATTTAAATGGTTTAATCCTTGTGCATCTAAAGAATCTTTGTATGTAGAAACTGTATTACATAAATTACTTAAACCTTCATATTTAGGCATGTAATTATTTAAGCAATCTGTTTTAGAGGGTTCATTAGATTCTGTTTCTCTCATTTCATTCATAAATAAATTATTAGAAAATGATTCTTTAGATTCTTCATTTTGCTCCATATTAGTATGTTCCATATTAGAATGATTCATATTTTCTTCTTGCATATTTTTATTTTTTTCTGTAAAACTTTCATTCATTTCATTATTTACTTCAGCAAATGAATTTTCATTAGAATTATATCCAGAAACAAAATTTTCCATAATAGAATTATAAGTTAAAGAAATTACAAATGATAAAGCTAATAAAATACCTATTAAGGTACTTTTTCTGCTTACATAAATAATTAATAACAAAACAATAACTTTAACAACAGAATGTTCATAAACATTGCTACCAAAATTATTGATATTAGAAAATAAGCAGGAGTTATATAAAAATAATATAAATATAATTGAAACATAAACTATTTTATTATCTAAAAAAACTAAAGAGTTTAAAACACATTTATCCATTTTTTCTAAAGTAGTTTCTATATTTTTCATTTGATTATAAATTTAAATTAGATTTTTTTTTTATAAAATATTAATTTTTTCTTATTTAATATCAGTAATGAATCAAAATATTTGGGGGTCATCTTTATGGTTTTCACTTCATACAATAACCATGAATTATCCTAATATTCCTACATATGTTGATAAACAAGACTATAAAAATTTCTTTATTTCACTACAATATGTTATACCTTGTTCTGTATGTCGTAAAAATTATCAAAGGCATTTAAAAGAACTTCCTATAGAAAATGCCTTAGAATCTAGACAAAAATTAGTATATTGGTTAATTGATATTCATAATTTAGTAAATGCTGAAATAGGAAAAAAAATTATGTCTTATAAAAATGTTATTAAGAAATATGAAAAAATATATAGTAAAAAAATATTTGATGATGATTTTATTGAAAAATTTGAAAATAATAAAATAATAAGACATAATTATTACTTATATATAGCTTTGTTTATTATAATATTAATTATAATATTAATTATAATCATATATTATCAAATTAACTCAAAAAAAAAAATAAAAAAATAAAAAAATTAAATTCTAATAATCAATAAGAAACTTGATAATTTTTCAACAATTAAATTATTTATTTTTAAATCATGATAATTATAATTAAAAGGAGCCTTTAATATAAATTTCTTTTGTTTCTTTAAACATTCCTTAATATTTGTACTTCCTAAATATAATTCCATAATATTTTCAATTTTATAAAATATTCCTGACCAAGGAGGGTCAAAGAATACTAAATCATTCGAAAAATGATTTTCAATTTTTAAATAATCATCACATATAACTTTAATATTTTTTCTTCCATAAACTTTTATATTATTAACTAAACATTTACATCTTTCTTTACTAATTTCAATTCCATAAACTTTAGAAAAAGAATAACTTAAAGCAATTGTTGAAACTCCAACATTTGCACAAGCATCTACTATAACTTTTTCTTTATTAAAATCAATATATTTATTAAGTATATGCAATGTTTCATTATAATCTTTAACATATGTTACACTATAAAATGAATCATAATATAATTCTAATTTTTTATAATTTAATTTTTCTATAGGATAAAATATTTTTTTCAAAAAATGAATAGTTGTTTCTTTTTTCAATTTTTTTTTATAATAATTATTAATAGAAAGATTATTTTCATTGCACCAATCAACGCCTAATGATATTTGATAATTAATAAAATAATTCATTCCTTTTCTTTTTAAACTATTTTTAACATAATTACATTTTTTTAAAAATAAATTATAATTATTATATTTATTTTTTTGTATTTTATCAATAAATAAAACAAATTTATCATTTTTAATTTTATTTGTTTCTAATAAAACATATTCAAAAAATCCATCTTTATATGTTTTACAACCTTTAAATTCTTCAAATATATAAAATCCTCCTTCTAATGTATTTTTACTTAATTGAGAACTAATAAATTTATAAGATTTAAAATATGAACTTAATATTACCATCAAATTTAAACTTTTTTCCAAAGAACAGTTAAAATATTGTAGATATAAAGAACCACCTTTTTTTAACAATTTTAAATTTTCTTTAAGTACCAATAATCTTTTTTGAAATAAGCTTAGTTCATTATTTCTATTATTTTTTTGTTTCAAAATAATATCATATTCTAAAATAAATAAAACATCAAATAATTCTGAATTTGTTGTTTTACCTTTGCTTAATTTTGAAAAATCAATATAAGAACTTTTAACATTGTTATTTTTTTTCAAAACTTTATTTAATGAATTTAATAATAATATAGATTTATTTCCTTTATATTTTTGTAAAACATGATAGCTTTTATTCCTAATTAATTTAATTAATTTAATATTTTTTTTAACAGGAAAATTATCCAATAAATCTATAAAATAAGTTTCATCATAACCAAGTAAATTTAAATTTACAGTATGGTGTATAGGATGAATTTTTTTATTCATAAATCTATTATAATAAAAAGTAATTAAATCATAATCATCTGCTAAAGATTTAATAATATTATCATATTTTAAACTTTCTTTAAAATAATAAGCATCAGATTCAATCATGTTTATTTAATTAATTATAATGAATATAATTAAATAAGAAAAGATGTAAAAGAATATAATTAAAAATATACAAATAACTACACAAAACTACAAATAACTACAAATAACTACAAATAACTACAAATAACTACAAATAACTACAAATAACTACAAATAACTACAAATAACTACAAATAACTACAAATAACTACAAATAACTACAAAAATTGTAAAAAATCATTTAATATAT
>Ga0209223_10002115_pt1 | contig 20459 bp, 23 predicted proteins | sample COG_06_FD_184750 | JGI IMG/M metagenome (GOLD analysis project Ga0209223, IMG submission 184750) | Pelagic Microbial community sample from North Sea - COGITO 998_met_06 (SPAdes) (version 2) | ecosystem: Environmental > Aquatic > Marine > Neritic zone/Coastal water | place: Helgoland, sampling...
GAGCCAATTTAATGGCTTCCATACAATCTAAATCAATATCAACAATGTTATTATCCCCAGTGATGATGTGATAATTTTTATATTCATCAACATCATCTACTGAATTAATTATTTGCTTACGTCTTTTTAACCAACTGGCTTTGACTGTTTTAGTTCCATAGTCATATGCAAAAACAGTTACATTTGCAGTGATAAGAGCTGATAATGCTTCTTTATTTAGCTTTAAAGCTTCTTGCATTATTTGTCCTCCTTATGATCTTGAGAATTTTTATCATCTGATTTTGCATAATTAATTTCATAATCCGCAATATCATCTCCAAATTCATCTCTAAATCTTTTAATTTCATATTCACTAATTTTATGATTAGGTTGATGCGAATATGCTAAAGGTTTGAGAGCGTCTATAGTAGCTTTGATGGACTCATTCTTATCAGTTGCACACTGAAGATTTTTAAATCTGTCTGCAACTCTTGTACTTACTCTTACATCTTCTAGGTCTATACTTTGAAGATCTAACATAAAACTAATGTTGTCACACATTTTGTCTTTTAATCTTCGATATGCTTTTTTTAATTGTTGCAATTCGTGGCTTATGTCCTCGCCAATTTCTGTAGATAATGATCTGTTTGAGTTGTGACCAATCTTAACAACGTTTTTATTTCGATCCATTGGACCTCCTGATTATGCAACAACACTTGGGCTGGTTAGACCCAAGCGTGTTACGTTAAGTTCATCAGGCAATTAATGGTTCGATGAATTCTGTATATAAAATGATTTGCGGATAGTGGAGTATTAAGGCGGCCGCCAATAATCCCATGAATTCTGTTGTGATATTCAATATCTATTTCGCTTTCGTTAATATTACTCATGTAACCCTTTAATTGCCGTTATTTTAAAACCATTGGATTATTTTTTTTAGCTAAATCCTGAAACGCATTCTCTATATTCGTGTTTCGTGTTTCGTGTTTCGTTGGCAATTGGGCATCAATCATGAGCAACTTACGTATGTTAAGCTAGACCGAATAAGGTTAGATCCCTTGTCAGCAATAGTTCCAATCAAAACCTTATTAGAAAACTTATGCTCTAGTTACTTTCGCCTGAAAGCAACATAATAAATATATAACAATTTTATTTATTATTCAATATGTTCAAAATCTGACTCTCTACCTTGCTTATTTCAATACTTGGTGGGATGATATGGGAGGAATTTATAAATAATCTTTTTCTAATTGATCTATTTTTTTAAGAATTTTTTTCATTATTAAAACTTTAATTTACTTTTGGAGCAGATATAGTTTCTTTCACCAGCCTCTCTACTGTCATCTAAAATATTATACACTTCAATCAATCTTCCATTTTGTCTGTTAAGAATTGCAACTTTTCTTATAGAACTATTTTTTCCTGTCCAACTAACCTCAGCACCATCAAATATTATTGTAGTTTTAGAACCAAATAAACCATAAACGTTAAAAGGAGATTCGATAACTTTTTCTTTATCAAAATCAATTTTTAAATATACATCAGATAGATCTCCTTCTTTATATAGAATCTTTTTTTTTCCAGGAGCAACTTTATCACCACTAACAAATTCACAATGTAATTTAGTTTCTTTTGCATAAGCATTCCCACTCAACAGCAAACCCAGAACAATGATCGATAGAAGTTTTTTCATTAATTACAATAGATATTCGTATAAATTCCAAACGGTCTAGCCTGACAACTAAAGTTATTTCTTGGAGGATTCAATAGTTTCATACTTTCATTTAGTATTAACAAATTCTCTAAAGTATCATCATCTTTATAATTTGTATTTTCTTGTTTAGCCAAAGCAATTTGCATTTCTGTTTTTTTTAGTTCAAATACACACTGTGCAAATTTATCAGTATCAGGTTTAAAACCAATTATAGAACATTCATCTTTATATCTCATAATAGATTCCTCAAAATATGAGGTCTCAACTATTCCACTATTTGTCTTCAACGTAGAGGAGGCACTATAGAGTTTGCATACGTGACCAGTTTTTAGATCATCATTTCTGATTGAAAGTTTGCATTTGTTTAAGGCATTCAATTTTGCTTCTTCCATTGTATTCCCATAGGCTACGTGTGGAAGATTAACTCTGTTATAAGTTGATAAACCTAGTGACAAAATTCCTAAAATTGTTTCATCCGTACCTCCAACATTTCTATATTCTGCAACGTAATCATATTGGTTATCCATTTCTGTGCTATAATATGCTGATCGTGGTGTCGTATGCGTGCATGAATATAAAAAAATAGATATTAAAATTAATAAAATTAGTTTTTTCACAATCCAAGACTAACAAATCCTGAACACTTACTCAAGTTGAGTTAATTAATTAGACTCAATAACAAGATATGCCATTTAAACCACCACTTCCTGTTAAAGCTGTTGATGTCATCATGCATGTGACCCCTGAATTTACTGTATTTGGCTGAAGAGAAGTTAAAGCAATTTCTAATATTAATAAAGATGATAATACATCAGCTACACTGATAAAAGAACTCGATGAGTTTTTTTTTTGTATAATCTCTCCTCTAATCTTTTCAAAATGATTAACACATTTCAAATGATTTGGATGTTCGACTATTCCTAAATCTAGACATTTTCCTGTGGAGCTATAATATATTTCTGATTCATATCTTTCAGTGAGAATAACTTTGCATTTTTTTATTTCAGGCTTCTTGTTTGATTTATAAAATCCAAAGGTTTTTTTATTTTTCAATAGATGTTTATTTTTTTCACAAAATTCTAAGGCTAATTTCTCAGAATCACCAGGATCATAACCGTATCCTATATAATGACCTGTATTATCGCTTTTATCTCTATTAAACGCGGAGGCATAAGAGTAAGAATAAGTCCCAGCAGGAGCATAAGAATTTGCTGTTTTTTTTATTTTTTCAATACTGTCAAAAAAAGAAACATATAACTGTCTGTAATTTCTTTTGTCATCCTGAAGAATTAGTTTTTTATTAGGTGGTGAGTTCGCTGTATAAAGACAAGAATTAAGTATAAATAATAATGAAAGCAAAAACCATAAGTTAAAAAATCTCAACATAATCCAAGACTAACAAATCCTGAACCATGAGTCTATTTGCTTGAAATCTATCTTTCTATGCTACAGCTTAGCTAATTTATTAGCTAAATCCTGAGGTCTTAAATTTGCATATACTCTCATTAATGTTCTAGGCTCTAGGTGTCCTGATATAAGCTGAACTTCTGGCACGTTTAAGGATTTTTCGTCAAACATTCTACTCAAAGATTCATGGCGTAAATCATGAAAACGAGCATCTTCTATCCCATATTTTTTTGTCAACCTCACCCAACTTAGACGTATAGCATTTGAACTCATTTTTATTGGCAGGTTATTCTGCAAGAGCTGTACTGCTTTTGGTGTTAATGGGATCTTTCTAGGCTTAGTTTTTGCTACAGGAATAGTTAACAAGTTACCTTTGACATGCTCAGGTTTGATATTTGCAATCTCTGATCTTCTCATACCTGTTTCAAGAGCCAACCTAATTATAAACTTCATGTGTGGGTTTGTTCTATTACAGGTAAAGATCTTATCTAGTTCTTGCTGTGTAAATCTTCTATCCCTTGGTTCAGGGTTTGTAGGTCTACGAATAGACAAGACAGGATTTGCAACATCATAACCCCATTCTTTTTTACAGATTGTGAACAAATGACTAATGATTGCAAGTCGTCTATTTACAGATGAACTTTTAAGAGAACGTAAAGCTCTATCTCTGTATTGTGCTATCAAAGATCTATCCACTAGGTTTACAGCATAATTTACAAAACCCTCTGCCAAGATATATTTAATCAACTTTGTTTCCATCTCTTTGGATCTCTTATGAGCTGTAACTTCATCTCTGTATCTGATTAATGCATCACGCATAATTGGAAATTTCTTTTTAGCTATGTCGTGCTTCTCTCTAAAAAGTTTATTTTCTAGATCTCTAGAATAACGTTGAGCATCTATTTTTGTTTTGAATGTTTTTGTTATTGGAGGATATCCCTGCACTCTAATAACAGTTTGCCATGAGCCTTTTCGTCTACGAATATAAGCCATTTTTTATCCTTTCTCAGTATCGTGTGAGTACCTGTGTGAGTACCTGAGAATGAATTGAGAAAATTATTGTTGCTTATCAAGGGAAAAAACCAAGGACACCGACATTATGAGTTTACTGCTCTAACCAACTGAGCTACGGGCCCTTTAAAATAATGAAGTTTTACAAAAGAAATTAATATTAAACATAAAATTAATATTTTTTTATTTAAAAAACTTTATCTTATTTTTTAAGTTTAATTGAAATATTTTAAAAATTTTCTAAATAAAATTTTTTAGAAAGTTCGTCAATATGTTCATTTCTAAACAGGAATTGATTTAAATAATTTTCAGGAACACTATATTCGTTAAACTCACAAGATAATAAAAGTGAACAAAATTTATTTTTTATCTTCTTTTTTACAGCCAATTGTCTCATTTCAAAATATTGTTTATTTTTACCATTTGTTTCTGGAGAATATTCATTAATTCTTAAAAAACTCTTAACACTATCTAAAATTTCATGTTCATCATTTTCAATCAATACTATTTCCCTATTCCTGTTTTTATTTATGACATCGGTATAATTAAATAAATCCAATTCAAATAATTCTTCAATTGATAAAATTTTTCTTCTTTTTATATCAAAAATTTTTTTAAATAAGATTACATTTTTTTTTGAGTAACTATATGAATTATGTAAATGATCTATAGAATTTATCAAGCATTTTTTTTTATCAAACAATTCTACAGACTCACCGTGTGAGGCTCCAGACCCAATATAATAATCACTATTTTCTATTATTGAATTAAATTTACTTAAATAATTTTTTGATTTTGTTAAATCTTCATAATTTTTATTTTTATAATTAAAACTATTCATCATTGGCTCACCTATTCGTTTTATAGAAAAACCATTATTAATTAAATAATCCAATGACAACTTTGTAAAATTTATATCGGAATAATATGCTTCTGAAATCTGTTTTATTTTAGAGTAATTTTCATCTTTTATACAAAAAGCTATTTTTTTTTCTTTTATTTTTTTTTTATTTTCAAAAAAATCAACTTCATTTAAATAAAGTTTTGGATCTAGCTTAAGTTGATAAGTAAAATTAAAATGATTTTCTAAATTTTCATTAGTAAAAACTTCTCCATAACCAAAAAATTTTGGTACTAATTTATATGAAAAGTTTCTAAAAAAAATAATATTAAATAGTGATGTAATTTTTAAATAATACAAAATATGGAATGGCAATATCATTAATGTTAATAAAATTGAGAGGATTATTTCATCAATTTGTAATTTACTAATTATTTTTAAAGTTAGTTGTAAATTATAAATTTTTTTTTGATTAAATTTATTGTGATAATCTATAATTGAAAGACAAATAATTTTTTTTTTTTTTAAAAAATTTGCAATTTTAATTCCATTTATAAGTGTTGAATAAAGAGCACCAAATGAATAATTTCTTGGCGTTATAATGAAATATCCTAATTTTAAAAAAATATTAGAAATTATAAAATTTAAATTCATTTATTATCTAAATAACTTTGATTTGATTTATAGTAAATATATATATTGAAATGTATACCTCTAAAAAAAAATGGATTACAACAAAACAATAAACTCTTTAAAAAATATTTTTTTAAAGAATCTCTATATTAAAAAAAAATTTAATAAAAAAATAACTAGGGCAATTTTAAATTTTTATACCAGTTCTTTTTAAACCCATAACTCTTATCGTCTATAAAAAAATCATAAGATGGCTTTCCAAAAATAAGTTTATCAAACTTTAATTGCCATTTGTATAGCTGTTTACAGGTCTGCTTATATCCCTGTTTTTTTGCCAATAACACATTATCATTATTACGACCCATATATCTTGCGGTAAATATTATAATATAATATTTTTCTGACAAATTGTTTATAAAGTCTATAATATTTTTTTTTGGTTTTGCTTTTTTATACTTATTACCACTAGTAGTGCAGATGACACCATCAAGATCGAAACATAGTTTTTTTTTCATAAAATTTTCTTTAAGTGTTTTATTTGATCTAATTTAGCAATGTCACTAATAATTTTTTTCAATTTAATTTATGGTTTTTATTATCAACTCTGATATTTAAATATCATAGATGAAAAAAAAAGTAATTAAATTTCCCACAAAAAAAAATTATAAAAGTAGAGATTTTTTTTTAGAATACACTTCTGTCTTAACAAAAATCTTAAATTCTATAGATTTAAATCAAATAAAAGAAATTTCTAACATTGTGTTAAGAAAAATTAAAAATAATAATCAGATATTTGTCGCAGGTAATGGTGGGTCAGCTGCAATAGCAAATCATTTTCTTTGTGATTTCAATAAGGGAATAAAAATATCCAGCAAAGGAAGGCTTAAGCCAAAAATTATTTCCCTAAGCTCTTCACCTGAAATTATTACCGCTATTTCAAATGATATAAATTTTAACGAAATTTTTAAAAATCAGATTGATAATTATATTCAAAAAAATGATACATTAATTGTGTTCTCGTGCTCCGGTAAATCAAAAAATATAATTAATTTGATAAATTTTTGTTACAAAAAAAAAATTAAAATTATTTATATAACTGGTTTTTATAAAAAAATGATTAATAAAAAAAATATTATACACTTAAACTTAAATTGTAAAAACTATGGAATTACCGAAGATGTTTTCTCATCTATAATGCATATTATTTCTCAATATATAAGGTTTCAGTATAAAAAAAATGAAATTTTATAAAAATACCTGCTCTATATGTATAAAAAATATTTTAAAAACCAAACAGTATGTGTAACAGGTGGTGCAGGATTTATTGGAAGCCATCTAGTTAAGGAGCTCTCTGGTTATGGGTGTAAAATTATAATAATAGACAATTTATCTACTGGTAGATTAAATAATATTAAAGAATTTTTAAAAGATAAAAATATTAAATTTATTAAAAAGGACCTTTCTAAAATAAAGAATTTAAAAACTATCTTAAATAAAACAGATTATATTTTTCATTTAGCGGCTCTCGCTGACATTGTTCCTTCAATAGAAAACCCTGAAAAATATTTTCAATCAAATGTAGTTTCAACTTTTAATTTATTAAATAATCTCAATATAAATAAAGTTAAAAAATTTATATATATAGCTTCATCAACTTGTTATGGAATTCCTAAAAAATATCCAACAAAAGAAAATGAAAAAATCAATACAAAATACCCTTATGCTCTGACCAAAAATATTGGAGAAGAATTAGTCACACATTGGTCTGACATTTATAAATTAAAAGCTATTACATTAAGGTTATTTAATGTGTATGGAACTAAATCAAGAACATCTGGAACTTATGGTGCAGTTTTTGGAGTTTTTCTAGCACAAAAAATAAAAAATTTTCCTCTAACCGTGGTTGGTAATGGGAATCAGTTAAGAGATTTTACATATGTAACAGATGTAGTTAACGCAATTCTAATAGCGGCTAAGTCAAAAAAAACTAATCAAATTTACAATATTGCTTCTGGTAAACCTAAAAGTGTTAATGAAATTGTTAAACTTTTAGATCATAATAAAATAAATATTAAAAAAAGACCTGGAGAACCTGATGTTACTTGGGCAAATATAAACAAAGCAAAAAAGGATTTAAACTGGAAACCAAAAATATCATTTGAAAAAGGCGTTAAAATATTACTAAAAAATATAGATTACTGGAAAAATGCCCCTGTTTGGACAAAAAGTAAGATTACTAAAGCTACTAAAAATTGGTTTAAATATCTAAAATAAAAATGTCTAAAATTATTAAGATTAAAGATTTAATAAAGAAGCTACAATCTAAAAAAGAAATTATCGCTCTCAGTCATGGCGTGTTTGATTTAATTCATCATGGTCATTTAAGACACTTTGAAGAAGTAAAAAAAAACTGTGATATATTAATTGTTTCAGTAACATCAGATAGATTTGTAAAAAAAGGTGATAATAGACCATATTTTTCAATTAAGGATAGATTGTATGCTTTGTCAAAATTAGAAAATATAGATTTTGTAGTAGAGAGCGACTCGTTAAGTTCTTTAAATGTAATAAAGAAAATTAAACCAAACCTCTATTGCAAAGGTCCTGATTATAAAAATTTAAAAGCTGACCGTACAAAGAAAATTTATTTAGAAAAAAAAACAGTAGAAAAATACGGGGGAAAACTTTTTGTAACTTCTAGTAGAATATCTAGCTCAAGCAAATTAATTAATTCTGAATACATTTTCAACAATGATCAATTAAGTTATCTAAAAAATATTAAAAAAAAATGTAACATAGAATCTATAATTAAAACCTTAAAAATTTTTAATAAAATTGATATATATATATATGGTGAAGCAATTATTGATGTTTATAATAAACTAAATGTTTTAAATAAATCAGGAAAAGAAAGTGTTTTAAATTTTTTAGAAACTAAATCTTCTACTTATTTAGGTGGGGTTCTCTCAGTAGCAAACCATATTTCAAAATTTGTAAGTAAAATTTCTATCGTAACATATTTGGGTAAAAAAAAAGAATATCTTACGTTCATAAAAAAAGGATTATCAACTAACATAAAAATGAAATTTTTTTTAAAAAAAGACTCCCCCACAATTGAAAAGAAGAGATATATTGATGATTACTCAAATAAAAAAATTATTGGTATTTATAAACTTAATGATGGCTTTGTAGACGCGAATCTAGAAAAATATATTATTAGAGAAATACAAAAAATACCTAAAAATAAATTAATTTTATCATTTGACTATGGTCACGGTTTTTTTACCAAAAAAATAATCAAAGAATTATCTAAGAAAAACAATTGTTTTAAATCAACCAATGTTCAATTGAACTCCTCAAGTATTGGTTATCACTCTATAGGCAACTATGCAAAATCTGAAATGCTATGTATGAATGAGCTAGAGTTAAGACATGATTTAAGAGACAGGACGGGTGAAATAAATATTTTAATAAAAAAAATATCTAAAAAGAATAGCTCTAATTATTATTTAATTACAAGGGGAAAACAGGGTGTAATATTATTTAATAAAAAAAAGAATAAATTTTTTAAAGCGCCTGCTTTTGCGACTCAAGTTAATGATAAAGTTGGAGCTGGAGATTCCATGATTCCAATTATTGCTCTATGCTTAATGAATAAAGTTGATGAGGATATTTCATTATTATTAGGTTCTATTTTTTCAGCAGAAAGTATAAAACATGAAGCTAATAATTTTAAAATGACTCAAGACTTACTTTTAAACTCAATCGAAACAATGTTAAAAATATGAAAGAAAAAATTCTTATAGTTGGTGGCGCTGGATATGTGGGTTTCATGCTTACTAAAAAACTACTTAACTCTGGTTATAAAGTTAAGATATTTGATTTATTTATTTACGATGTGGAATTTGAAAAAAATGATGATTTAGAGGTCATCAAAGGTGATGTTAGGAATACTATCTTATTAGAAAAATCTCTTGACGAAGTAGATCATGTAATACACCTTGCTTGTATATCAAATGATCCAAGTTTTGAGCTCAACCCTGCCTTAGGAAAATCAATTAATTTTGATGCGTTTGAACCATTTGTTAAACTGTGTGTTCAAAAAAAAGTAAAGAAATTTATTTATGCGTCATCCTCAAGTGTTTATGGTTTAAGCAAAAAACAAAATGTCACGGAAGAACATGTGTTAAAACCACTAACAGATTATTCAAAATTTAAAGTTGGATGTGAAGATATATTATCACGATATAAAAATTCAGACATGTCGTGGACCGTCATAAGACCAGCAACTGTTTGTGGTTATTCGGTTAGGCAAAGGTTTGATGTAGTTGTAAATCTATTAACCAACTTAGCATATAATAAAAGTGAAATGAGTGTATTTGGTGGGGAGCAACTGAGACCTAATGTTAATATCAACGATATGATAGATTCATATCTATGTGTTTTAAAATCAGATTATAAAAAAATTCAATATGAAGTTTTTAATGTAGGTTATGAGAATTTAAAAGTTATAGAAATTGCAGAATTGGTAAAAAAAACTATCAACAAAAAAGTGATAATAAAAGTTTTACCAACAGATGATAATAGATCTTATCATATAAGTTCAGGTAAAATTGAAGATAAATTAGGTTTTAAAATGAATCATACTGTCGAAGATGCAATTCAAGAATTGGTAAAAGCATTTGATGATGAAAAATACAGAGATCCCTTAGTAAATGAAGATTATTTTAATATTAAAAAAATGCAAAATATAAGCTTAAAATAAATCAAGATATTAACTTAAAGTTACTCATGAAAAAAATTTTAAATATTTATAAAAAATTTTTGTTAATACGATTTACTGATGAAGAAATTGCTAGAAAATATGATGAATGGAAGATGAGATGCCCTACTCATTTATCAGTAGGACAAGAAATGGTTTCAGCCTGTTTAGAAGAATGTTTTAAAAAAAATGATGCTGCTGTAAGTTCACATAGGGCTCATGCTCATTATTTAGGCAAAGGTGGAAATTTAAATAGATTGATAGCTGAAATTTATGGAAAAGAAACAGGCTGTTCAAAAGGAAAGGGCGGTTCTATGCATCTAATTGATACAAAATGCGGCTTTCTAGGTAGTACAGCTATAGTCGGAAATTCAATACCAGTGGGGGTTGGTCATGCTTTGAGTTTTAAAATAAATAAAAAAAAAAATCTCTCTCTTATCTTTTTTGGTGATGCTGGAATAGAAACAGGTGTTTTTTATGAATCTTTAAATTTTGCTATACTAAAGAATTTACCGTCGATTTTCATATGTGAAAATAACTTCTATTCTGTCTACACACCTCTTAATCAAAGGCAAAGTACAAAACTAAATATTTCTAAGCGTATATCTGGCTTGGGTATTAAAACTATTAGAGTAGATACCTTTAATTGGAAAAAAGTTATTAAAACACTAGAATATTCAAAAAAATTTGTTGATGAAAAAAAACAACCTATATTTTTAGAGTTTCTTACTTACAGAAAATATGAGCATGTTGGTCACCTTAAAGATGATCATTTAAAATATAGATCTCAAAAAGAAATCAAATATTGGAAAGGTAGAGACCCATTAATACTTATTCATAAATATTTATTAAAAAATAGAATTAAACAAAGCTCTATTGATAAAATCAATAAAGAAGTAATGCTGAAAATAAAAAAAGCCTTTAGATTTGCTGAAAATTCAAAATTTCCAAATCCTAATGATTATAAATTACACATTTTTAAAAATAAAATATGAAAAGAAAAATAAAATTTAATCAAGCTATAAATGAGGCTATTTACCAGGCGATGGATAGTGATAAAAAAATTGTGTGTTACGGTCTAGGTGTTACAGATCCAAGAAGAGTTTTTTATACTACTGAAAAACTAGTAGAAAAATTTGGCAAAGATAGAGTTTTTGATGTTCCAACCTCTGAAAATGCCTTAACAGGAGTGGCTATTGGCCTGGCAAACCTAGGTTCAAAAGTTGTTTTAAGTCATCAAAGAGTTGATTTTTCATTTTTGTCCATGGACCAAATAATTAATAGTTTATCAAAATGGCACTATATGTTTGGGGGGGCTAGAAATCTTTCAGTTACTATAAGACTTATTATTGGAAGAGGCTGGGGCCAAGGACCAACACATTCTCAAAGTTATCAATCAATGTTTGCAAAAATACCTGGTCTTAAAGTGGTCATGCCATCAGACCCTTATAATGCTAAGGGATTATTAATGGCCAGTATAAAAGATCCAGATCCTGTAATATTTTTAGAACACAGATGGCTTTATGATATATCTGGAAATGTTCCATTAAACAAATACAGCCTTCAAATTGGTAAAAGCAAAATTATTTCAAAAGGTGAGGATATAACAATTGTTACAATGTCGAATACAACAAAGGAAGTTAAAGGAATGAAAAAGTTTTTTAAAGAAAATAATATATATCCAGAGATTATTGATTTATTATCAATTAGCCCCTTAGATATGAGAACAATAACAAGGTCTGTTAAAAAAACAGGAAAATTAATGGTGGTTGACACTTGTCATAAATCATTTTCAACTGGTAAAGAAATAATATCAAATATTAGTGAAAATAATTTAAGTTATTTTAAAGTAAAACCAATTTTATTAGGTCTGCCTAATACACCTACTCCCACTGGTTTTTCACTTACAAAAAGCTACTATCCATCTCAAATTGATATTGCTAAAAAAATTTGCAAAATTTTAAAAAAGAAAATCAACTTAAAAGGTCTTAAGACTGACAAAGAACATGACAAACCACAAAAATATATTGGTGCATTTTAATGAAAGAAAAAAATATTTTTACTTCTTTCCATAAAAAAACTAAAAGAAATTACGTGGGTAGGATGATGGATAAAAAAATTCATTGCATGGATAAAGCTAGAAAATTTGAAAAAGATTACTGGGATGGACCAAGAAGATATGGCTATGGAGGATATAAATTTATTGAGGGCTTAGTGACTCCAATAGCTAAAAAAATCATTAAAGATTACAAATTAAATAATAATTCTAAAATACTAGATGCTGGTTGTGGTAAGGGATTTTTACTCTATGAAATCAAAAAATTATTACCTAATATTAATATACAGGGTTTTGATGTTTCTAGATATGGATTAAAAAATTCAAAAAAAGAAATAAAAAAATATTTAAAATTTGGGGATATAAAAAAAAAATTCCCCTTTAAGAATAATTATTTTGATTTAGTGGTATCGTTTAATTGTCTTCATAATTTAGAAATATTTGAATTAGAAAAATCTTTGAATGAAATAGAAAGAGTTGGTAAAAAAAAATTTATTGTAGTTGAAAGTTATAGAAATTCAAAAGAATTATTTAACCTACAATGTTGGGCATTAACTGCCAATGCTTTTTTTAGTAAAAAAGAATGGATTTGGATTTTTAAAAAATTTAAATATTCGGGTGATTACGAATTTATATATTTTGAATAAAATGGAAATTTTATCTACCAAAGAAAAAACTGCTATTAATAAATTTTCTAAAAAAGGATATTATATTTTTGATATAAAAAATAAAAAAATTTTAGAAAAAATTAAAAAAAAAATAATTAAAGAATCATCAAAGTTATTAAAAAAAAAACTGGTTAGTAATAAGTTTTTTAATTATTCTCACGATTACATTAAGACGAATAATTTGAACTCTTTTAGACTAAAAATCTATAATAAACTTAATAAAGATAAAAATTTCCTTAAAGAATATTATATGATGGGTCGTGAGTATATCGATTTATTTTGCGGCAATGAATTAGCAATACAAAAAAAAATAAATCTTAGTATTCAGCTCCCAAATGATAGTTCTTCTTTATTACCTATACATACAGATGTTTGGTCTGGAAACTCCCCTTTCGAACTAGTGCTTTGGATACCATTAGTTTCAGTTAAAAATACAAAGTCTATGTTTATTCTTTCTCCTAATCAAAATGAATTTTATTTTAAAAATCTAAAAAGATTTAAAACATCAGAAAAAATTTATTTACATGCTAAAAGAAAACTAAACTGGTTAAACATTGAATATGGACAAGGATTAATTTTTTCACAAAATTTACTACATGGGAACGTTGTAAATAAAGAAAAAACTAGTAGATGGAGTTTTAATTGTAGATTTAAATCGTTATTTTCACCTTATGACACAAAAAAATATGGTGAATATTTTACATCAATCAATATGCGACAAGCATCAATTATGGGAATGAATTATAATGAACCAAAAATCAAATAAAAATTGGTATATGGGCTATATTTCCTCAAGAGAAATTGATGGAAGTATAATTCCACAGAAAGTTCAAAATCTTGTAATAAGAGATTATGCTCAAAGGTTTAATATAAATCTAATTTTGAGTGCCACAGAGTATAAAATGAAAAGTTCATTTTTAATTTTCGATTCTTTAATAACTAAAAAAACAAATAAATACAAAGGTGTTATTATTTATAGTTTATTCATGTTAAAAAGTTATACAAAATTAAATGATATTTTAAGAAATATTAAAAAAAATAATATTCGCTTAATTTGTGCATTAGAGGAAATTGAAATTAAAAATAGTTCTGATTTCAAATCATTAAAAAAAATTTTTTTTATAAATAAAATTAAAAAAAAAAATGATAAAAAAAATTAATATTTCTCAAAAATTTCTTAAAAATGGATATGTAATAGCTAAAATAGAAAATATTCATAACTTCAACAAAATAGAAAATGAAGTTTATAAAATAGTTAAAAAATATTTGATGCTTAAGAAGAATATAAATAAAAATTATTTATTTAACAATCTTCATAAATACTTAAATTTTATTAAATTAAATAAACTTAGACTAAAAATATATAATGAGTTGAACTCAAAAAAATGGTTTAAAGAAGCCTATTTTTCTTTGGCCTCAAAAACAATTGAAAGCATTGTAGGAAACGAACTTGCAATACAAAATAATATAAATTTTTCTATACAAATGCCAAATGATGAAACTTCTAAATTAGAATTACATTCTGACAGCTTAAGTGGGGAGAGTAAATTTCAAGTAGTTTTATGGATACCATTCATGAAGGTTTATAAAACAAAATCAATGTATATTTTTAATAAAGAATTTAGCAAAAAAACATTGAAAAAGTTAAAAAACTATAAATATCAAGGCATGTCTTCGATTTTTAAAAAAAATTTAAATAAAAAAAGATTTTTAAAGTTAGAAAAGGGACAATTTTTAATATTCTCTCCCAATCTTTTGCATGGAAATGTAAAAAATTTAACCAATGAAACTAGGATTTCTATGAACGCGAGATTTAAAAGTTTTTTTTCTACTTATGGTGAAAAATCTCAAATTGGAAAAAGATTGGGGTATTTTTATATTCCTTTTAAGCTTAAACCTGTTACAAAATTTGCAGCAGAATTTGATATACCTGATGAATTTTAAAAAAAAAAATGCTCAAGGATATGTTTTTTTGAAACCATTTAATGGTGTTTATCTACCAACTTATGTTCAAAATCTTTTGATTAAAAATTTATGTGAACAAAAAGGTTTTATCTTTAACTTATCTGTTAATGAACAAAATATAAAAAATTGTTGGATGGAATTATTTTCGATTATCAAAAAAAAAGAAATAAATATTGTGGTTATGGCAAGTCTTTACATGCTTCCAAATAATTTGAAAGATTTTAACATCTTTTGCAATTTGATTAAAAAAAACAAAAAACAGTTTTTTTTTATTTTTGAAAATATTTTATGTAAAAATTCAAATGATCTCATAAAATTAAAAAAAAAATTTAATATGTACAAAAAATTGAATAAGCTCGTTCAATGAAAATAATAGTTACTGGGTCTGATGGATATATTGCTAAAAATTTAATAAAAAATATTAAAAGCAATAATGAATTGATTCTTTTAAGTCGTAAAAAAAAAACAAAGTCAAATAATAAAATTAAAATTTTCAATTTTGATTTAAAAAAAAAAATAATTCCTCGATTAGATTGTGATGTACTGATACACGCAGCAGCAATCACGCCTCAAAAGAAATATTCGGATAAAGAATTTAATAGTGTTAATTTTCTTAGCCTTAAAAATATTTTAAAAAATATTACAATAAGAAATAAAATAATTTTTTTCTCTACAACTGATGTTTATAAAAATCAAAAAAATATTAAACCTGTTAAAGAAAACTTAAAAATAAATTTAAAGAAAATTAGTAATTATGCAAAATCTAAGCATGATTCCGAAAAGTTTTTAAAGTCTCTTAATAAAAAAAAATATCCCTTCCAAAAGATAATACTTAGACTCCCTGGAATAGTTGGAAATAATAATCATCAAAATTTTATTACACAACTTATTGAAAATACAATTAATAAAAAGGATTCAATAAATTTTTGTAAAACAAATTTTTTTAATAATATTTATCACATTGTCGACCTTATAAAGATAATTAAAATGTTTATTAGTAAGAAAATATCAAAAAATTTTCTAATAATAAATATTGGAACAAAAAATCCAATAAAGATAAGTAAAATTCTTCAGATTTTAAAATGCAAAACTAAAATGAGAAGTTCTAAAGTTTCTAAAAAAGACTCGTTTACAATTAATGTGACGAAACTAAATAAATATTATAAAAGAAATCAAGATACTAAAGCTGTAATAAAAAAATATTTTAAAGAAAAATTATATATAAAAAAATGAAATTAGCTATTAATGGTGGGAAAAAAACTAGATCCCATAAAATGCCTCCTAGATTTTCTTTTGGCAAAAAAGAAAATTTAGAAGTAAAAAAAATGATTTCTTACTACAAAGCAAAAGGTGAAGATCCCAAGTATTCAGGTCTTTGGGAAAAAAAATTTTGTAATGAATTTTCAAAATTTATGGGAAAAGGATATTCTGATGCAGTTGCAACTGGAACGGGGGCGATCTATGTAGCTATGAAAGCATTAGAAATTCCAAAAAATTCAGATGTAATTTTATCACCAGTTACTTGTTCAGGAAATTTTTCTTGTATAACTGAACAAGGTCACAACCCAATACTAGTTGACTCTGAAATTGAAAGTTACAATACAAGTCTAAAAAAAATCAAAGAGAGAATAACAAAAAAAACTAAACTTATTCAACTAACACATGTGGGAGGCCAGCCCGTAAAAGATGTGAAAGAAATTGCAAAATTTGCAAAAAAAAATAATATTTTTTTACTTGAAGATTGTAGTCAATGTGTTGGTGGAAAGATAGACAATAAACTTGTTGGATCTTTTGGAGACATTTCAGCATTTTCTACAATGTATCGAAAAAATTTGGCAGCTAATTCATCTAGCGGAGTTGTTTTTACAAAGAATTATAAACTTTTTAAAAAAGTCTTGGCTTATGCGGATAGAGGTAAGATTTCTTGGAAAGAAAATCTAGATTTAAGAGACCCTAAATATTCATTATTTCCAGCATTAAATTGGAATACAGATGAGTTTTCATGTGCCATGGGTTTAGCAAGCTTAAAAAGATTGAAACTTACAAATAATAAAAGAGTGAAATTTGTTTCTAATTTAATTAGTTTTTTTAAAAAAAATAATATTCAATCTTGTAAAATAAAAAATTTTCATAAAGGATATGCGCCTTTCTTTTTGCCCATCTTTTATAATAAAAATTTTCTAGGAATTTCAAAACAGAAATTTGCCCTCGCTTTACAAGCAGAAGGTATCCCGCTAGGAATTGATTATGGCTGCATAGTATCTACGTGGCCTTGGGCAAAAAGCTATTTTAAAAAAAAATACAAATCTGTTAATGCTCTACAGACGCGTAACAATTGTTTTCATTTGTATTTACACGAAAATTATAAATTAAAAGAAGTTAAAGATATTGTGAACGCGATTTTAAAAATAGAAAAATATTATGTCAAAGCTAAAAATTCTTCTCCTAGGAAAATATATAAAAAAAAAAACTAAAAAAAAATCAGTTTTTGATTTTTTAAAAAATACTTATGAAGTAACTTTCTTTGACGAACATCAGAATATCAAAGTTAAAAAATATGACCTTGTTATAATTTATGGTTATGGAAAAATACTCAAAAAAGACGACATTAAAAAACTTGGGTGTAATATAATAAATCTACACATTGGATATCTTCCTTTTGCACGAGGTATATATCCACTAATTTGGTCTTTAATTTTTTTTAAACCTATTGGTTTTACAATTCATTTAATATCCAACGAAATCATTGATGATGGTCCAATTTTAAAAAAAGGGAAAATTAATATAAAAGAAACTGACAACATTAAAAAAATTCATTTTAACTGCAGAAAAGCAATAGAGAACTATTTCTTTCAAAATTTTGAGAAAATACTTAAGTATAAAAAAAAAAAATTAAGTAAACCTAAAATTATCAAAAAATATTATTTTTCAAAAGAATTATCTAAAAAATTGATGTACAGATTGCCATTGAAGTGGAATACGAAAGTAAAATATCTAATGAAAAATTCAAAAAACTTTAAAAAACTATATAAAGATCATTCAGCTCAAAACCATATTAAATGATCTATTGTATCAATTTTCGAATTCATTATAATTAAATTAATGATAAACTTACCAAACGAAATAAAAGAATTTGATAAATACATTTCGTCTCCAATTGTAATTCTTGAAAAAAAAAATTTCTTAAATAAAGAATTTTATAATAAATTAAGAGAGGCATTTCCAAAAGAAGAGTTAATGACTAAAAAAGAAAGTAATGGGCTCAAAGCTGCTCTTAATAATAGTTGCCCCACTTTCCAAAAAGTAATATCAGAGAATGAACCTTGGAAATTTTTTTATGATTATCTTAATTCAAAAAAAACAGTTTTTTTGTTCTACAATTTAATAAAAAAAGAGTTAGATAAAATCGAAGAGAGAAAAAAATTAAGAAAATTTTTTTTCACAAAAGCAGAGCATAGTGAAAATAGAAATAAGCTGATAGCTAAAATAAAGAGGAAAATTGTGTCTCAATTTTATCAAAATATACAATTAAGTTTTGAATTTTCAATCATAAGTAACAATTGCTATATACCGCCCCATGCAGATGCAACAAAATCTATTTTATCATGGATGTTATATTTTCCTGATGAAAGTTATAAAAATATTGATCTAGAAAAAATTCATAGTTTAGGCACAAATTTTTATAAAAAAAAAGATGAGCTAAAAGATAATTATATTAATGGTTGGGAAAAAGATAAACTTTTATCAGGGCAAGATTTAGTTTTATTTAAAGATTATTATAAAATTTTCTATAAGACAAAATTTGAAGAAAATACCTTCTATGCATTTATCAAAAATGATAAATCTTGGCACGATTTTAGTGCTTTCAATTTTGATAAAGATTTTAAAAGAAAATCTATCAATATTAATATTAATTTAGTATAAAAATTAATGTTTAAATTGTTTCTTAGGTGGAATGTAGTCGATAATTGTCTTATAAAAAAACTTAGAATTTAAAAAAATCTATAAAGGTAATAAATGAAGAAAGTATTGATTATTGGAGGTGGTTTTGCAGGTTGTTCATCAGCTGAAATAATTTCAAATATTCCAGGCACAAAAATAACAATTGTAGAAAAAGGAAATAGCTTAGGTGCGGGAGTTAGAACTCATTTTAATGGTGGTCACCCTTTTACATATGGCCCAAGACATTTTTTAACTACAAAAATAGAAGCGTATAATTACTTAAAAAAATTTCTCAAATTACGAAATGTAAATTATCATAAATTTATAAGCTATATTCGCCAAGATGATAACTTTTACAACTACCCACTCAACGTTAAGGATATAGAAAAAATGCCTGACAAAAAAAAAATTAAGGCAGAGATTAAGGCAGCCAAAAATGTTGATAAGTCAAAAAATCTTGAAGAATTTTGGGTTAGATCTGTTGGTAAAACTTTATTTGAAAAAACAATAAATAATTATAATAAAAAAATGTGGCAAGTCTCATCATGTACAGAAATTGATAGTTTTATGTGGTCTCCCAAAGGGTATACAATAAAAAAAGGTAAAGAAGCAGCTTATGATGATAGAATATCAATGTACCCAACTGAAAAAGATGGTTATAATTCTTATTTTGATCTTATACCTAAAATTAAAAATGTTAATGTAAAATTTAAATCAGTATTAAGCTCGATAGACCTTAAGAAAAGAATAGCTACCGTTAATGGAAAAAAAATAAAATTTGATATTTTAATAAATACTATAGCCCCCGACACTTTATTTAATGATAAATTTGGAAAATTAAAGTTTATAGGTAGAGATCTACATACGTTCGTTCTACCTGGTAAATTTGCCTTCCCTAAAGATGTTTTTTTTATATATTTTCCAAATACTGAAAAATTTACAAGACTTGTGGAATATAAAAAGTTTACTCGACACAAATCAAAAAATACCTTAATTGGAATGGAGATACCTTCAAATAATGGTAGATTTTATCCTGTACCATTTATAAATGAACAAAAGAAAGCACAGAAATATTTTAAACTGTTTCCAGATTGGACATACTCAATTGGTAGGGCTGGAACTTATAGGTATGAAGTTGATATAGATGATTGCATACTACAATCTCTTGAAATTGGTAAACAAATTAAGAAAAATAGCTACAAAGGTCCACTTGTAAGCGGAGATCAATTTAAAATATAATAATAAAAACCCACAATTTCTTGTGGGTTCTTTTAAATTAATATCAAATCTTTGAAGTAAAAATTTTTTTCAGTGCATAAATCAAGCCAATTGAGCTATTAGTACTGGTCAGCTACACGCATTACTGCGCTTCCACATCCAGCCTATCAACGTGGTGGTCTACCACGGCTCTATAGGAAGAACTAGTTTTGAGGTGAGTTTCCCGCTTAGATGCTTTCAGCAGTTATCTCTTCCATACTTAG
>Ga0209223_10002116_pt1 | contig 20456 bp, 16 predicted proteins | sample COG_06_FD_184750 | JGI IMG/M metagenome (GOLD analysis project Ga0209223, IMG submission 184750) | Pelagic Microbial community sample from North Sea - COGITO 998_met_06 (SPAdes) (version 2) | ecosystem: Environmental > Aquatic > Marine > Neritic zone/Coastal water | place: Helgoland, sampling...
AGTTTGTAATTGTACTTTCGTTAATTCAATCATCTCTCTTGTTTTTTAGATTTGTATTTGCATACTTCTAAGATAATAATTGAGATGATTCTTTTTTTAGAGACACACTTTTGTGGTCGGTATCAATAAAAATGAAACCATTGCACTTAATGATGGACAGGATGCAATTTTTACAGATCCTGAGTGGAGCAATAGCTATTCTGAATATCAATACATAACAAAAGTAGGTCAACCTGTTGGAATGATGTATGGTTTAGAGTTTGATAGAATTTATCAAGTAGACGACTTCAATTGGGATAATGCCTTACAAACGTATATTTTAAAAGAAGGAATTCCTGATAATGGTACTTTACCTGTTGCTCCCGGAAGTGTTAAGTTTATCGATCAAAATGGAGACGGAACTGTAAATGACCAAGATAGAGTTGTCATAGGAAATCCACATCCAAAACATTTTGGTGGACTTTCTAACACTTTCGAATTTGGAGATTTTGACTTCAACTTTCTTTTACAATGGTCTTATGGTTATGACATATTAAACGCTAACAAAACTGTTTTTGGAGTACCTGAAGCTGGTAGAAGAAATGGATTTCCCGATTTAATCAACGCTTGGTCTCCTAACAATACAGATACAAATGTAGGAACAATAAGATATTCTAATGTTTATGGTGCTGCACCTAAAGGTAATAGAATTGACAACAGGCATATCGAGGATGGATCGTATTTAAAACTGAAGGCCGTATCATTCGGATATAATCTTCCTTCTGTTTTTGCTAAACAGTTAAAATTAAAAAGTTTACGTGTTTTTGTAACTGGTCAAAATTTATTTACATGGACCAATTACTATGGTTACGACCCAGACGTTTCTGTGGGGAAATTTGGGGCTTTAACTCCAAACTTAGATTACTCAGCTTATCCACAGAGTACGACAATCATGACAGGACTTGATATTATATTTTAATGAAAAATTCAGAAATCTAAAAAATCTAAAAAATGAAAAAATTATATAAAATACTTTTAAGCTTGTTCGCTATAGCAGCGATGAGCTCGGGTTGTTCTGATTTTTTAAATGAAGAGCCTCAATCTACATGGGGTATCAACGACTTTTACTCAAACAGTACCGAAGCAGATATTGCTCTTGCGGGAATCTACTCACAATTTGCGAGCGACCCCGTTTATGGTCAAGCCATGTCAATCACCATGGAGTCTGGTACAGATGAAGGTTATTATAACAGAAGATACAATGAAAACTGGACCGTTGGTTTGTATCGACACACAGCAGCCGACAATGATATTAAAAACTTATGGTCTTATTTATATCAAATCATAAATCTAAGCAACATTTTCATTGAAAAACTAGATCCTTCAGGCTTCGAAGATGATGAATTCAACAGATACATTGGTGAGGCTAAATTCTTAAGAGCTCATGCTTTTTCTTTATTAGCTTCGTGGTTTGAAGAGGTTCCAATGCCTTTATCATCTACTCTTGATCAATCTGCCAATCATCTTAAACCTGTTAGTCTTGAAGAATTATATACTCAAATTATTGAAGATTATACATTTGCTTCAGAACATCTGCCATTGATTAGCGATGCTAGTTACATTCCTGGGAGAGCTAATAAAATGGCTGCTCATGGATTGATGGCACGTGTTTACTTAAAAATGGCTGGTTATCCTTTACATGACAACTCTAAATATTTGAAAGTTTTAGAGCAGTCCGAAATTGTCATTAACTCAGGTGAACACAGTCTTACTCCTTCTGTTGTTACAACTGATATTGTAGATGGAGAAGAGGTGATAACAATTGTAAGCGACAACTACAGGAAACATTTTCTAAACTATATAGAAAATGTATACGACTCACAAGAAACACTTTTTGAAATTTCTTTTAAATACTTGAGAGAATCTGGGATTGATGCTCATGGAAGAATTGGAGGAATCAATGGTCTTGCTTTTAATTATGGAGGAGGAGATGATGGATATCCTGGTGCATATGCCATGTTTAACACAACTCCTGTGGTAAGAGATTTATTTGTCTCAAATGATGAACTTTTAAGAAAAGCTTGGAATGTGCCAGCAATGCAGTACACTGCGAGTGGAGATGCTAAAGCTGTTACGAGTACACTTGCTTCTAATTATTGCCCTGGTAAATTTCGTCGATGGGAACCAGCAGATTTTGATGATTTAAATGACTCACCTCCTGCAGGAGAAATAGACCCATATATTTTACTCGAAGCCAACCCAACGCCCAATAGAAATTTTACAGGAATTAATATTCCTGTATTGAGATATGCCGATATTCTGCTAATGTATGCTGAAGCTGACAATGCCCTAAATGGACCTACGGCTTCTGCTATTGGATATTTAGATGAGGTAAGACGACGCGCTGGTTTGGATTATATTCAAAATACGGGAAGAGCAGGAGCTGTTTCGACCCAAGAATTATTTTTTCAAGAAATTGTAGATGAAAGATTACGAGAATTCTGTTTCGAAGGAAGAAGGAAACACGATTTGATTCGTTGGGAATTATTAGACACAAAATTAGAACTCTTAAATGCGGCTATAACTGGATCGCCTGATTTTAAACCTACCGATGAAAATCATAAAGCTTTTCTAAGATCTGGTGAGTTCTTTGATGCATCAAAACATATGTCACTACCCTACCCTTTACAAGAAGTTAACTTAAATAAATTTTTAGACCAGAAACCTGGTTGGTAACCATTTTCAAACTCATGAAACAAACCTAGTATTTCCTATATTTATTTGAAATCCTAGGTTTTATTGATTGTTAAACAAAACATTATGAAATTTAAAATTACCTCCTTATTTATTTTTATTCCGTTTATTTTTATCGCTCAGCATAAAAAAAGTCCCAATATAGTGTTGATTCTTACAGATCAACATAATGCAAATGCATTAAGTTACATGGGAAATACCAATGTGAGTACTCCTAACCTAGATCAACTTGCAAAAACAGGAATGTATTTTAACAATGCCTATGTGACTTTTCCTTTATGTACCCCTTCAAGATCTAGCATGTTCACGGGAAAAATGCCACATGCGATTGGTGTCAACTCAAACAAAGATGGAGACAACCAAATCATTTCCAATGAAAAACAAAATGTATTAGGTACTGTCTTAACAAATGCGGGTTATGATTGTGCCTATGGTGGGAAATGGCATGCACATGAAGCTAGTATGTCTGTCGGAAATGGATTTGAATTTATCGCTCCTATGGGAGATATAGGATTGGCAGAAAAGAGCATCGAATATATTAAATCAAAAAAGGATTCTGAAAAACCTTTTTTCTTAGTAGTCTCATTTGACAACCCTCATAATATTTGTGAATGGGCTAGGAATGAACCTTTACCGTATGGTAATGTTACTTTACCAAATATTGATGATACACCTCAACTTCCTGTAAATTTCGAAAAGTCAAAAAGTTTTCCCGAGGTAGTACAGTTGGAACAAAATGCTAACAAAAAAGTATATCCTACTCGTAATTATACCAAAGAAGATTGGAGAAATTACCTATATGCCTATTACCGCCTTGTTGAAAAAGTAGATGTCGAAATTGGAAAAATTATAAAAGCTATAAATCAAAACAACCTTAGAGAAGAAACTTTAATTATATTCACCTCAGATCATGGAGATGGTAATGCAGCACACGGTTGGAATCAAAAAACTATCCTTTTCCAGGAAAGTGTAAAAGTTCCCTTTATAGCAAATCATCTTGGTACTATCAAGCCAAGCAAAAAAGCAAATACTACTTTACTTTCAAACGGTATTGACCTCTATCCTACCATCTGTTCTTATGCTGGTGTAGATAAAAATAATTTACCTGGTAAAAATTTAAAACCACTTTTTAAAAATTCTAAAAGAAATTTAGATAGAAATTTTGTCGTAGTTGAAACAAAATTTGAAGGAAAACAAGCATTAGGAACAACCGGTCGTTCGGTAATAACAAAAAAATACAAATACATACTTTATAACTGGGGAAAAAATAGAGAACAATTATTTGATTTAGAAAAAGCCCCCTATGAAATGAATAATTTGGTGAGTTCTAAAAAACATCTTAAGGAATTAGATGATTTTAGAGATATCCTTCACAACTGGTGTGTTGAAAATGAGGATCATATTTTTTTGAAGAAAGTGATACTTCCAAGGAAAAGTAAAATTTCATCGAGTACACTATTTATAACACCATATTAATCTCATATGAAATCTTTCAAATTCATTTATCCACTTATATTATTTGCATGCGCCTCTCCTTCTATAGAGAATTCAATTGCTCTAACCAGAGAAAATTGGTTGGTTGAACAGCAGGAAGGTGGTTCTGTTTTTTTTACTAAAAAACAGATGGAAATTATTGATGCAAAAGGCTGTACCGTTTGGTATAAAAACAAACTCCAAGCACCAATTCAAATGGATTTTGTGGTGGAGGTTATAGATAAAGGTGGTCCCTATGATCGTGTTTCTGATTTGAATTGTTTTTGGATGGCGAATGACCCAAGTTCTCCTAATGATTTCTTCAAAAACAGTTTAAATAGAAATGGTAAATTCAACAATTACCATAGTTTAACACAGTATTATGTTGGATTTGGAGGACATAACAACACAAAAACGCGCTTTAGAAGATACGATGGTGAACAAAATAGACCGCTCCTACCAGAACATGATTTAAATGGGGAACTTTATCAAATCACTGCCAATAAAAACATTCACATCACCATCAGTATCCACAACAATATAACTGTATATAAAAAAGATGGTAAAATAATTTTTAAATATTTTGATACAGATCCATATACTTCCGGATATTTCGGATTCCGAACTGTGAACAACCACATGATCATAAAATCGTTCAAAACAACAGCTCTTTAAAAAAACACCTCAGCCCCCTGTATTTGTTGAGATTCACACGATATCCCCCCTGTGGTTGAACACTAATTCCCCCTAAAACAATAGAAGTATTTTAGAACTTGCAATCAAATAACAGAACTAAATACTATTCAATCATTACAATATGAAATATCTAAAATTATCTTTATTGCTAGTCATACCCATTATTCTTAATTCATGTATGGCGACTTCAAAGAAAACAGAAGCCCCAGAAATTGCGTCTCAAATAGAGTTCGCAGACAAACAACTATCACTCTTATTAGCTGTTGCAGAACAGGAAAACAATATTCCAAGAACCTTAGATGCCAATGGAAATATGCATTGGATCCATAAAAGATTTGATTGGACGGAAGGTTTTTATCCAGGCTCCAATTGGTATTTATACGAGTTGACAAAGAATGAAAAATGGAAAATCGCAGCAGAAAAATTTCAATCAATTTTTGAAAGTCATAAAAACTATACTACAAATCATGATCTTGGTTTTGTATTTAACTGTTCCTATGGAAATGGTTATCGATTGACTGGGAATGAAGAATTCAAAAATGTAATGATTACCGCAGGTAATTCTTTAATCACAAGATTCGATCCAACGGTGGGATGCATCAAAAGTTGGGATGTAGAAAAAGGATGGCAATCCACAAGAGGTTGGAAATTTCCTGTGATCATTGACAATATGATGAATCTAGAATTACTTTTTGAACTTTCTAAAATCACAGGAGATACCAAATATCAAAATGTCGCTATTGCACATGCAGATACCACTTTAAAAAACCATTTTAGAAAAGATAATAGCTCATATCATGTCATTGATTATGATCCCGAAACAGGTGCAGTAAGAAATAAACATACAGCACAAGGTTATGCACATGAAAGTTCTTGGGCACGAGGTCAAGCTTGGGGGATTTATGGGTATACAGTGTGTTATCGATACACAAAAAACCAATTTATTTGAAACAAGCAGAAAAAATAGCCAACTTCATTATCAACTATACGGGTACACCAGAAGACGGAATTCCTTATTGGGATTACAATGCTCCTAATATCCCAAATGAGCCTAGAGATGTATCAGCGGCAGCAGTGGCTGTTTCAGCACTTATCGAATTAGATGGCTATTCAAAAGAATCGTATCTTCCTGCTATTAACAAAATCATGAACTCACTAGCCAGTCCAGAGTACACTGCAAAACTAGGAGAAAACAAAAACTTTCTTTTGAAGCATTCTGTTGGGAGTATTCCTCACAACAATGAAATTGATGTACCTTTAAATTACGCGGACTATTATTATCTAGAAGCTTTAGGTAGATATAAAAATTATTCTAAATAAATCAAATGAAAACAAAACACTTATATTTATTTTTCATCACCGTTTTCAGTGTGACTGCACATTATGGGCAAACTTCTCCAACATGGGAAAATTTTGTTACTGCAAAAAAAACTGGAAAAGAAGCAATTCTTCCCGATTTCTCATATGCCGGTTATAAATACAGCCAAGTAGAAATTCCAAATGTTACGTATAAAACATTTGATGTTACCGATTTTGGTGCTGTTCCTTCTGACTCCAAATCGGATAAGGAAGCCATTAAAAAAGCAATTGCAGCAGCTATCAAAAACAGAAAAGGAATTGTTTTTTTTCCGAAAGGCACATATCATATCAATACAGATTCTGATGACCAAAGTCAAATCATCATAAAATCTTCTAACATTATATTCAGAGGAGAAGGAGACGGTGAGAATGGCTCCATTCTTCATTTCATGAATGATTTACCTCCAAAAGACCCTAAAAAAATGTACAGTTGTCCAAGCGCTATTCAAACGAGTGCTGGAGGATCTGATAGGCTATTAACAGAAGTTACTTCCAATGCAAAACGAGAAACTTTCCAATTAAAAGTTAAAGATCCTTCAAAATTTAAAAAAGGAGACTGGATCATTCTTAAACTGATCAACAATGATAAAAAATTGGTGCAAGCCGACAATGCTCCTTTGGAAGTTGAAGATGCATGGAAAACTATTATCAACAAAGGAGTTCAAGTAAACGAACGCCATCAGATTGCTTCCATTAAAGGAAAAACAATTACCTTTTTTGAACCAATTCATTACAATGTTCAGAAAAAACATGGTTGGCAAATTTATAGCTATGCCCATTCTGAAGGCTTAGGATTTGAAAATATGCGCTTTGAAGGGAATTGGGACAAAGAATTTGTACATCATAGATCCGCTGAAGATGATAGTGGTTGGGGAATTCTAAAAATTTCTAGAGCTGTAAACTCTTGGGTAAGAAATTGCACGTTCAAAAACGTAACGAATCCTTTGGGGTTTTCACAAGCAGCATATAGTACTGCTATCAATATTACCATAGAAGGCAACATAGGTCATAGCTCTGTAGATGCAGGGGGTGGTTCTACGGGTATCCTAATTGCGAAAGTAAATGATAAAGCTGGGATGCATCATGCGGTTGGAGTTGGCGGAGGCAGTACCTCTGCGACTGTTATATGGAGAAGTAAATATCCTGCCCATACTTCTTTTGAATCACATGCCTCTCAGCCAAGATGCACCTTATTTGATAATATTGAAGGTGGATTTTTTGCTGGTCGTGCCGGTGGAGCTCGTCAGAATTTACCAAACCATGGACGTTATTTAGTTCTTTGGAACTACAAACAAACAAGCCCTGCAACTAACGATTTTCGATTTGTAGCAACTGATTCTTGGTATTGGCGAATAGTACCCCCTATTATTGTTGGGTTTCATGGTGAACCAACTACCTTCAATAAAAATGAAGTACAAATTGTAGAAAGTATAGGGAATCCTGTACAACCAGAATCTTTATTTGAAGAACAATTGAAATTAAGACTTGGGAAACTGCCAAACTGGATCAAAAAACATCAATAACCTTAACATATTTATATCATGAAAAAAATAGTAACACTACTTACCATTGCTGCATTTTCATTTGGAGCGCAAAGTCAAAGTCAAAAATTAATCGTTAAAGAAGATGCCTTTATTCAAGGAGGGAATACAGCTGACACGGCTTTTGGTGAAAGCACACCAAAAAATCTAAGAATTTTCAACTCTAATGCTGATTCTAAATACGCTCGTATCACATATTTAAAATTTGAAACGCCGAAAAAGTTAAAAAGTGTTGACAAAGTAACACTTCATATTCCCTTAAAAGTATATAAAGACGATAATCAGCCAGAAGCTACATTTAATTTAGAAATCTATGCAGTTGAAAATGATAAGTGGCGTGAACTTTCTATTACTTGGTCTGATGCTTTAGAATTAGTTGAATTGGTAGGAAGTATGGAAGTTCCTCAGTCACTTGATAATAAAAATCAAAAATTAGCAATTGACTTAGATGCAAAAATTGTAAGTGCCTTGTTTAATGGTAAAAAAGATCGAAAAATAACCCTCGCTCTAGTAAATTCTAATTTCAATAAAATTAGTTCTATGGCCCCATCTAAAGAGCAATCGCCAAAAGTTGCTTCTTATCTAATGATAGAATAAATTCAATTTTCAACAAGCTTTTGAAAAGGATGAGATTACTCATCCTTTTTACTTCAACTCAACTCCTATGTATTTAAAATATTTTTCACTTTTCACACTTACAATTTTAACTTTATCTTGCAGTTCTCAGAAAAAAACAAAGTTAGAGACATCAGATAAAAAGCCTAACGTGTTGATCATTTTCCCTGATCAACTACGTCGTTATTCCGCAGGATTTTGGTCAGAAGCCCCTTATAAAGATTTTGTCAAAGGGAAATCTGACCCGGTCGTTACCCCAAACATAGATGGTTTGGCTAAAAACGGTATTGTATTCACTAATGCCATCAGTAATTTTCCATTATGCAGTCCCTATAGAGGAATGCTTATGTCAGGTAGATATCCCGAACAAAACGGAATATGGAACAACTGTAAAGTAGGAAGAAAACACAGCTTAAAAGACGACATTAGCACGATTCCTGATTTGTTTTTAGAAGCAGGTTACAATACCTCTTATTTTGGCAAATGTCACTGGCTTAAAAACGATCCTTTATTTGATAAAAAAGGGAATTATATTGGAACGACAGAAGCCCCTGGAGGCCATCATGTAAATAAATATGATACATATGTGCCAAGTGATAAAAGGCATGGAATCGAATACTTTTATCAAGCATTGAAAGACGAACATTTCAATCCAAGAATTTATTCAAATGATCCCGATGCTATTGAAGGTAAGAAAGATGGGGAATTACATCTACCCAAAATGTTCTCTGCAAAAAATGAGGCTGAAAAAATTATTTCTTATTTGCACAATAAAAAATACAGAGATCCAAACAAACCTTTCTGTATGATCTGGTCCATGAATCCACCTCACAATCCATGGGATGATGCCAATACAGATATGGAATCTTTGCATGAACATTATGATACAGATAAATATCCTCATATTGATAAGCACTTAGTGGTTAGAAAAAATGCTGATATTGCTATTGCAAACTATGCAAGACATTATTATGCAAATGTTACAAGCGCTGACAAATATATCGGTTATGTATTAGAAGAATTAAAGAAAACTGGAGAACTAGATAATACTATTGTAATATTTAGCTCTGACCATGGAGAAATGTTAGGAAGTCATGGTTTAACCGGGAAAAACGTTGTCGAATTAGAATCTTTAGCGATCCCTTTTATAGTGCACTGGCCCGAAGGTGTTGATGCAGGTATTTCAGATATAATTATGAGTGTTCCAGATGTTTTACCCACTGTAATGGGATTAGCTGGTATTGATAAAGAGATCCCAAATGATATTGAAGGAACCAATTACGCATCCTTACTAACAGCGCCTTCAAAATCTGATCTAAAAAAAGCCTGAAGCGGCTCTAATTATGCTTGGCAATTCACGTGGCCTACAAACGAATAGATATACTTTCTGCGTACAAGAAAACAAAAACCCTTGGGATAATAAAAAAGCAACTTCAGTGGCATCCGTTTTCTTTTATGATAATGAAAAAGATCCTTACCAATTGCATCAAATTCTTGCTTCAGAACAACCTGAAATAACCGATAAACTTCTTACTACTTTGGGTGAGTTATTAAAGAAAACAAATGATCCTTGGTATCAAAACAAAAAATATAGTGACCTAATTCCATATCAATAAAAACTGTTCTCATGAAAATCTGGTTCATTTCCATCTTTTGCATATTTTTTAGTTGTACGAAACCTACAATAGATGGTTTTGAACCAAGAATTTTAAAAAAATTCAAAAAAGAAGGCATCTCATCTAATCTACCTGACTTCTCTTATGCAGGTTATGAATACGGAGAAAAAGCTATTCCCAAACAAGATGATTTACATGCCTTTAATGTCCTTGATTTTGGAGCTATACCTAACGATTCAATTGATGATACTAAAGCGATTAATGCAACTATTGAAGCAGCAGGGAGTAATAATGGAGGAATTGTAAAATTCCCTAGTGGTACATTTTTAGTTAATTCTACCCCTAATGAAACTAATATCGTACACATAAACCATAGTAATATTATTCTAAGAGGTGCTGGTTCCTCTAAAACGGGAACGGTCATTTTAAGTGGAAGCCCCACAAATCAGGAGGAAACGGATAGTCCTTGGTTGTCTCCTTTTGTTTTTCATAGTGGTCTAAATTTACATGATACCCATAGTTTTTTTCATGTTGATTCCATGCCTTCAACTACAAATATCACAACAAGCATTCCTAGCAATGCCACACTTATACCCGTAGGTTCAACTGAAAATATTTCAACCGGAGACTATATCATCATTTCTCTTCAAAACACAAGTGCAAATGGAAACTTGATGCACGAATTAATGCAACCTCTAGTATTTGAAGATTTTCAAAAAAGCTATACAGAAGCTGGAAAAGAAAAAGCTAGATCTTTTCAATGGTTAGTGGAAGTGGACCGTATTGTTGATCCTAAAACCCTGTTGATCAAACAACCTACAAGAAGGGAATTAAATAAAAAATTCAATCCCCAGATAACCGTTATACCTATGCTTAAAAATATAGGTGTAGAACATTTTTATTTCAAATCTTCATGGAATGGTAAATACAAACATCATCAAAACAGAGAGATGGATTACGGATGGGGAGCTATCAATTTACATAGAGTCGCAAATGGATGGATTCGAGACATTCACATAGATAATTATACACAAACTACACATCTTGTAAACAGTAAAAATGTCACCATCGAAAACATCCTTATCACAGGAAAAAAAGGTCATTATTCTCCTAAAATGTATCACTCTTCAGATAATCTTGTGCAAAACATTAACATTCAAAGCCAAATGACACATGGTCCTAGTTTAGAAGGTTGTTCCTTCGGTAATGTTTTTCGAAATATTCAATTCAAATACCCCTCTACGATTGACCTGCATGGAATTGGAAACCCCGGATTTTGTCCACCTATGTACAACTTATTTGAAAACATCACCAATATTGAAAAAATTGCTGGAGGAGGTGCTCCCCAAAATTTACCGCATGCTGGAGAATTCAATACTTTTTGGGATATTGAAATGCAAGGTTGGAAAGATGGAAAACACAACGAGCTTTTTTATTCTTGGATCTGGAGAAACCCTGAGCTATTTAATAACGAAATGCATATAGATTGTCACAAGCAATACCTTCGAAGCAACGTGGTTGCCATTAGATCCAAAACTCCAAATTGCAGATTAAGCATTGAGCATACCTCAAATAATCGAGAAGATGCTTATATTTATGTAGAGGCTTTAAACATTACTAAAAAAGTAATTCCTTTATACAGTACTCAGTTGGCGATTAGGCTCAGCAAATAAAAGTTTTCGAACATTTTTACCCTCCCATAAAGCCAAACTCCCCCCCAATTATGCGACCCATTACTTTTAATTTTATGGATTCAACCTTAATCGAACTAATTAAAAACTAAATGAAAAAAAATAATCTTACAAATCCTCTGCTTATACTCGTTTGTATAAGTGTATTTTTAGCAGACTTTAAAATCTATTCGCAAGATCAATCTTTTGAGACAACGGAAGTTCCAAATAATTGGTCCGCCTACTCAGGCTCTTTAACTATATCCGACAAACATTTTAAACTTGGTAAAAAATCTTTGCAATGGGACTGGAATGCCAATGATGTTTTAACCGTGTCTGACTTGCATCAAAATGGTTTGGTCAAAGAGGAAGTTTTAGAGTATTATAAAAACATGTTTAGAATGTGGATATACTCAGAACAGGCAATCCCAAATGAATCTTTTCAAATTGAATTTCATGACAATAACAATACTCCTCAATTCAATTATAATTTTCACATCAACTTTACTGGCTGGAGGGCTGCTTCAGCTAGTTATAAAAATGAAATGAGTGGTTCCAAAAGTAATGATGATATCAGAACACTTAAAATCAAAGCTCCCTCTACGGGTAGTGGCACCATGTATTTTGATTATATCGATTATACCATGGACAGAAACACTTCGAGAGCTCCAGATTATCAACTAAAATTTATAAACGCTAACAATAATGAACACTGGGGAGATATCGTTTATTTTCAATCTTTACCCAAAACGGTTCTTTTAGATGAAAATCCAACGGAACAGGAAAAAAATGATCTTGCTAAAGTAAAACAAGAATATGATGATTTCATTTTAAGTAACAAACCTGGAGATGACGCCGTAAACACAGCGATTGCGGCATATCAAAGTCAAGAAATCCAATATACTAGCGGAATCATAACAGGGATTCCTATATATGGAACAGATTATGCCGATAGTCAATCAATTGCTGTTGTAGATGATTTTATTCATGTTTTAGCAAGAGATTACAAGCACAATAAGACCAATACAAGTCTTACATATTTCTTGAATTCCATTCGATATTTATTAGATCAAGGTTATGCAGAAGGTAGTCTTGTAGAAACCATTCATCATATTGGATATAGATTTAGAAACGTTGCCAAATCTATTCATTTAATGAAATCTGAATTAGAAGATGCAGGGCTTTGGAATGCATCACAAAAAATCGTTGAATGGTATGCTGCTTTAGATATCATTTGGCATCCAACCGCGCATGATAGCAATATGGACGATGCGCTGACAAGATCTCTTCCCTTATTAGGGGCCTGCTTGTACAAATCAACGGAAGCGGAACAAATTCAATATTTAAAAGGATTTAGGAATTACGCTCAAAATTGGCTAACTACCTATGCCAAAGAAAAAACTGGAGTTAAGGTCGATTATACCGGTTTCCATCACAATGTATTTTATCCACAATATGCATTTGGTTCCTACAAAAGTCTTTCTCAAGCGGTAAATTATATTTCAAGTAGCACGTTTGGAATTTCTACTGAAAAAAGAGAGGTTTTCAAAAAAATCCTTTCAGTTGCCAGAGTTGTAATGTCAAAAGATAACTTTAGCAATTCTCTTTCAGGAAGATCTCCTTTAAATGATATTTCTATCACTAGTGCCTATAAGCACCTTGGTCTGATAGCCCCGGTTGATGAACAATTGGTTGCTGCTTATAATTATATAGAAGGATCCGATAGTGATACAAATTCTTACCCAACAGAAACGCCACCAAACGGATTTTGGCAAATAAACTTTTCCAATTTAGGGGTGTATCGTCAAGGCAATTGGGTGGCAGATATAAAGGGGTTCAACAAATATTTCTGGGGAACTGAAATTTACACCAAAGACAATCGATACGGACGCTACCAAAGCTATGGCGCCGTGGAAATCATGTATCCAGGAGGACATATAAATTCTGGCTTTGATATCAATGGATGGAATTGGAATATGCCACCAGGAACTACTAGTATTCATATGTCGTGGAACGACTTAAAAGCTGCCATAAACAGACAAGATGAAAAAACAGATTCTAATTTTGCTGCTAGTTTAAGATTCGGCTCTAAAGCAAATTATTATGTGGACAATAAATTAGAGGGAAACATTGGCATCTTTGGAATGGATTTTACCCAGAAGGATGTATTAGAGAGTAAAGAAGATGTTACATCAACATACAATACTACTTTTACCTTTAAAAAATCTACTTTTTGCTTTGATGGAAAAATCATTTGTCTCGGTTCCAATATAAATAACAACGATAATAGTAACATCACAGCTACAAACCTGTTTCAAAACAAATTAAACAGCACTAGTACACCTATTGTCATTGATAATAATAACACAACTACATTCCCATACGCACCTTCTCCATTATCTTCAGAAAACAATCATTGGATATTAGATGCTTTTAAAACAGGGTATTATATCAAAAAAGGAGGTGAGATTGTAATTGAAAGAAAAGCACAATCTTCCCCAATGGAAGATGGCCAAGAAAACCCTGATAATACACCAATAATGACCATCGGTAATTTTGCTTCTGCTTATATCAATCACAGTTCAGCACCAACTGATTAAGGATATGAATATGTTATCATTCCTGAAACAACTGCCGCTGATATGGAAAGTTTCTCAAATGAAATGGAAAAAGAAACTCCCTTTTTCTACGAGGTGATTCAAAAAGATGCAACTGCCCATATTGTAAAATACAATTCAAAATATGGATATGTGTTATTTAAAAATGGAACATATGGAAGTACAACTCCCTTAAAAAGTAATGATACTCCTTGTCTTGTGATCACAGAATCCGTTGGAAACAATCTAAACTTATCAATGGTACAACCCGATTTAAATTTCGCGAACGATAATGGCGCCAGTCAGTCAATTACGACCAGCTTGGTACTAAATGGAGATTGGACTTTAAACACAGCTTCTGGAGGAAACGTACAAATAACAGCAGGTGTGAATGAAACAATCTTACAAGTAGATTTAAAAGATGGGCTTCCCGTGGATATTGAATTGTATTCAGGTGTATACAACCCATATTACCCCTCCTTTTTTTATGAGGACTTTAGATACAACAGTGGTAATAGAGGATTTGATGTGCAGATTGTAAAAAACACCGATGGGCAATTAGAATCAAATCTTGGAAAAACCATTTCAGATATTGTTGATTATATTGATTCTAATGGAGAGTTTGATGAAGCGAGACCAACTGTTCGTATTCCGACAAACGAAAACAGGGATCAAAAAGCGATTTCTATTGTTGGGACAACTTCAAGTCAAAATTACGAATTGGAGGTATGGATTCCGTTAACTTCTGTGGATCTTTCAAGTAACAACCCTTATATTGACGAGAATGATACCAAAAAATATATTTCTTTTTGGAAGGAATCTAGATATGCGAATGGAGGCACCTCCTCGTTATCCGTCTTAACCTCCACTGATTATATTGATGATGTAACCACTGCAACTTGGACGGACGTTACCAATCAACTTGGGAATATTGCAAAAAATGATAATCAAGACAATCTTGTTTATTTAAAATCTCTGTTAGATATTTCTACTATCAACAGTTCTAATTTTACCTTGGCATTTAAATACCAAAGTAATAACACTGCTCATTCATCTAACAATAGAAATGGAATATTCTACATCTCTGATGTGAACTTTTTTAATAGTTCAGAAAACTTAAGTGCTAAGGATGTAATCTTGGAAAATCCCCTTATCATTTATCCTAATCCAACTAATTCTTTTATCAATTTAATGGTAAATGAATCAAACAATAAGGTTGCTATGGTAGAACTTTTCAATAGCTTGGGTAAAAAAGTATATCAGCAGAAATCATCAAGACCTATTGACACAAAAAACTTCAAAAATGGTGTTTACTATATTACCGTACACCTCTCCAATGGTTCTATTATGACAAAAAAGATTGTCATTAACTAATTTCAAAAAAGCCTCATTAAAAGACAACCGTTTTTATGAGGTTTTTTTTTGATTCGAACAATTCACCCCTCAAAAAGGAAGAATAACTCCCCTATCCGCTGTACTTAATTGAAATAATTTTACATCACATGAACCAATTAAGAACAACAATTATGAGAAAAATTACTTTAAACACAATTTTATTTTTTAGCCTCGGATTCATTTCCTTTATGGCTAATTCTCAAACTTCATTTTATTTTGAAGATTTTAGATATGAAAATGAAGGTAGAGGTTTTACAATACAAATTGTAACAAATGTAGGTCAAACAGCTGCTGATATAGGTAAAAGAGTTGGTGACATACCGGATACGAGTGATACCGATCCTATATTCACTTCTAGACCAGCAGATAGAATTCCAGAAGGCTCTGCTAGAGACCAACGAACTATTTCATTTAAAAATGTAACAGGAAGTCCTGCTGACACGAACCATGAAATTGAAGCTTGGGCTTTGATGACTTCACAAGATCTAACAAGTATCAATGCACCAAGTGTTTCTTTTAGAACTCAACAAAGGTATGCAGTAGGAGGCAACTCAAGCCTTACAATATGGGTCTCTACAAATTACACACATGGAAATGCTCCGAATACAGCAACATGGACTGATGAAACTTCCAATATTACGGGCGAAATCGCTACCTCAGGATTAAAAGGAGAGACTTTCGTGTTAGGTGAACTAGATCTTTCTTCTTACACCAGTAGTTCTAATGTAACTGTAGCTTTTAAAAATGTAAGCGACAATTCTACTTTTGTTTCAGATGTTAATACCCATGGAACTTTTTATGTTGCTGATGTTAATTTTCAATTGACACCCGTTGATGTAATTCCTGGAAGTATCACATTAAATACTAACGGTTCTGGACAAACTGCAATTTTTGATGAACCATATGCCAGCTCTGGAAACAACAACACAAACTTTAATCCAAGATATTTCGATCGTTTATTTGCTCTAGAAAGCTATGCTACAAGATTTATTTCTGGACAGACCATACCTGTGGAGGAAGGTCCTGTTTTTAAAGTTTCGGACGCCTACAATCCTGTAATTGTTTCAGAAATTAAATATACCGTAAGAAATGCAGCAAAATCTGGTGTTGATCCAACATCTTGGAAAATAGAAGCTAGTAATGATGAAGCAAGTTGGACAGATGTTGGTGGAGGAGCATTTACCCCAACTCAAGATTCAGCTAGTGATGCAGCGGAACAAATTAGAGCCGTTAACACAAGCAACGTACCTTACAGATATTACCGAATGGTTTTAGCATCAGAATTAACTGCAACGAACAATACCGGTTTCATCGAATTCCAAGAAGCAAATTTTACAACAATAGAAGCCACTGCGAATACTACAAGTGAAAAACTTAATACAAAAATCACCATTTACCGTAACCCCGTAAGCTCTATTTTAAACATTCAAGAAAGTTCAGTCGAATCTATCCGTAGTATCCGATTGATAGACATGACTGGTAAAACCATTTTTGAAGATAAATACAGAAAGTCTATTGATGTTTCAAATTTCAAAAAAGGAATATACATTCTACAATTAACATTATCGAATGGAAAAATTTCCTCTGAACGAATTGTGATTAATTAAAAAATAAAACGACCTCTCTTATGAAACTCCTTGATTTTTATCAAGGAGTTTTTTATTTTAGTGATCAAGCAGATTCTTTACAACCCCATAGATTCCAAAACATTAACATTATTTAGAACAATTCGCCCCCTTAGTATGAACAATTCATCCCTTATCATAATTTTAATAATGCATTAACTTTATAGAACAATCAATTCCATTATTTTATGAAAAAAATTACATATCCATTATTCTTTACTTTACTTCTTTCCATAGGAATATTTTCTGGCTTCGCTCAAGTTGAAAACATTGTGGAATACAATGATTTTCAATTCGATACTAATTCAGGTTTTACAAGTTTTGTAAGTCATAACCCTAACAATGTTGCTGTAGGAACATTAATCAAAAGAACAGCTAATTTACCAACCGATGAAGTTGATGCTCCAGGGACAAGTATTTTAGGATTTACCAGACCTACAAATAATATTGGTCAGTATACAGATGTTAGAACTCCTAAATCCATCAAATTATTTGGTAATAGTAGTACCGAAAACTACGAAGGTATCAGCTGGCTCGTCACTCAAAGTGTAGATATCTCTAAATTTCTTGAAATGTCAGTCTCCTTTGCTTCACAAAATCAATACCATGAAGGAGCTGATGATGAAGACTTTCAGGTATTGATTGCATTCAACTATACTGATGGTGCAGATCCCTCAACCGTTCCATGGATAGATGTAACGGCAAATATTACCGATATAAATGGAGTCTATGAAAACGACGGAAGTTGGGCCTATTCAAATCTGGATCTAGCCGATCACATCAGCACTTCAGGCTCTGATAAATTCGTATTAGCCTTCAAATATACTTACCACAATGATGGAAACCCTTTCAGTGGTACCGACAATAGAAACGGAAACTGGAATATTTCTGATGTTAAATATTCTTGGAGCGGTTATCAAGAAAGCTTAGAGAACTACACAGACCCAACAAACGAATGGTCTACCGAAAGTTACACCGGCGATAATGGATTTTCTTGGACTATAGAAGCGAAAACAACCACAAATAGAATTGGCCCTACAAAAGAGTTATACATGGTTGCTGATAAAACGGGTTTAACTTCTGGAACCATTTTTGGTGGGATCAAATCATTTGCCGTTTCTTGTAAAAATATATTCTCAACAAACTCAGCAAATTTAGAATTATTGATTAACGGAAACACTGTTGGAACAACTAGTAATACTACAAACGACGAAGAATATATTTTTAAAGTTGAAAACATTGACATCACAGGTGGTTTTACTATTGGTTTTAGAAATGCTGACACATCAAATGGTTCTGTAGCTTTCGACAATTTAATGTGGACAACATATAGTGGAGTTGCCAGTACAAAGTCTCAAGAAAAAATTAGTTTTAGTGCCTACCCTAACCCAGTAAGAAATACGTTATTTATAAAGACTCAGCAAAACACAACGATTGATACAGTTCAGTTAATTGACCTTACAGGAAAAATAATCTATGAGTCAGCCGCGGTTTCATCTATTGATATTCAATCTATAAAATCTGGTCTTTACATTCTTTTTTTAACCGCAAAAAATGGAATATCTTCCAGTACAAAAATTGTGATCGAGTAAATTAGTTTTCTAGTCAGAAAGCTTCCTATTATTTTTAGGGAGCTTTTTTTTTGAGTATTCTCCCCCTTCTCTGAGACCAAAAATCCCCGTTATTAAAATTTCTAATACTATTAATTTTATCTCGTACTTAATTAATATTAAATTAGAAACATGATTTATACCTTCCTAAAAACAAATAAGTTTTTTATCACTTTCATTTTTATCTCGCAAACATTTATTGCTCAAAGTCAATACATGCCAGCAATTGAATCTTTCGAAAAAAATGAAGCCTTAGAATATTACACTCCTTCTAAAGGATCTAATCTATCTACCAGCAATCAGCATCATAAATTTGGGAAACAGTCTTTAAAATGGGAATGGACTCAACCAGGGGCATTTACCACTAAAAGTCTCAGAGCATTGACTTTAGAGGAGAGTCCTTTAAAATATGGAGATCATTTTCCTGCGAGTCCTACCCTATCATTTTCAATCTACAATGAATTTGCTCAAAAAGAAAAAATAAAAATAGCTACTAAAACCAATTCTAATGAGGAAATCTTTTTTGAAATTGAATTAAGTTTTACAGGATGGAGAACCATTTGGGTTCCTTATTATGAAATGAAAGGAGCAGCACCAAATAAAGAAGAAGAGTTACAAATTATAGATTTTTCTATAAGTACAAAAGCTGCGAAAGGGGCCTTATATTTTGACGATATTGTATTTTCTCAATATCAGGATGACAGACATTCGTACCCAGATAGAATCGTTCCTTTTATAAAATCGGACAAAGAACCAGGATCAGACCATTGGATGCCTTTAATGACTAATATGGGTTTTATTAATAGCATCGAACCAACAAAAATAACTTCCGCACAAAAACAAGACCTCAAAACCATTGAAAAAAAACTAGACAACGCCATTGGTACGTATAAAAAAAGAAAAGTAGACCTTGAAAAAATCAAAACATCCTTTGAGAAATTACGACTATCGGATAACGGAAAAACCATTCTAGGTCCCCCAATGAATTTCAAGCAAGAGCAAATTTACTTTGATGCCAAACAACAGGGACCATTTCAAAGCAATGAGATAAATGATTTAGGAAAAATAATAAAAAACATTGGCCAAAGTTTTTCTTCTGCCTCGGTAAATGAAAAAAAACAACTTGAAAAAATGTTTCTAATGGCAACTAATTATTATTTAGATCAAGGTTGGCAAGAAGGAGCTTCTGGTGGAACTAGACATCATATTGGTTATAATGTTAGAGAACTGGCAGAAGGCTTTTTTATGATGCGTAAAACATTAGAAGAGGCTGATTTACTAAATGAAGTCGGTGGAAGTTTACATTGGTTATTTAATTTGGGGATGGTTCTCGATGATGAAACAAAATTTCATGTCAATCTAGACTATCTTAATACCCAAGCTTACTATCATCTACTTCACCCGTTGTGCATTTAGGTTATATTAATTTTAAGATTATTAATATTTCGTTCAAAATGAAATTTATTAATAAATTGTATGATAGTCATTGCGGTAATTTTAGCCAGTATTCTAGTTTTAAAACCGTC
>Ga0209223_10002117_pt1 | contig 20448 bp, 21 predicted proteins | sample COG_06_FD_184750 | JGI IMG/M metagenome (GOLD analysis project Ga0209223, IMG submission 184750) | Pelagic Microbial community sample from North Sea - COGITO 998_met_06 (SPAdes) (version 2) | ecosystem: Environmental > Aquatic > Marine > Neritic zone/Coastal water | place: Helgoland, sampling...
ATGTGCTTTTAACTGTGAAGAGCATCATGCTTAGAGATAAATACGATTGGGATAGATTCAACTGGACAGTAAAAAATGTCCAATCAAATATGAATCCTGAACAATGTCCATTACCGGGATTCCCTAAATAAAAAATAGTTAATTTTTATTGTATTATATTAAAAATGGTAATATATTTATTGAATAATAATTTGATAGAAAATTTCTCAACAACAGCGGCAGAAAAAGCAAGAGAAGCGAGAGAAGCAGCAGAAAAAGCAGCAAAAAATGCAGCAAAACAAGTAAAAGCAGCAAATTATTATGCAACAACCGCAGCAAAATATGCAACAGCAGCAGAAACAAAAAAAAAGCTGATAGTTGCTAAAATACCTGTTGTATCAACAAACCCAAATGATATTTATATACCTATTGCATATCCAACAAGAGAAGACGCAAAAGTCGCAAAGACATCAATGAAAAACACAAGAGTAACGAGTTCAAGTGCAATAAAATATGCTGAAGAAGCAGCAGAAAAAGCAGAAGAAGCAGCAAAATTTGCAGAAGACGCAAAATCAGCAGAAGCAGCAGAAGACGCAAAAGCAGCAGCAAAATTTGCAGAAGAAGCAGCAGAAAAAGCAGAAGAAGCAGCAAGATTTGTAGAAGCAGCAGAAGAAGCAGCAGAAAAAGCAGAAGAAGTAGCAAGATTTGTAGAAGCAGCAGAAAAAGCAGCAAGAGAAGCAAGAAGATCAGCATTTAAAACCTGGGCAGGCTGGGGCCATAGAGTAACAGCGGCAGCAAAAGATGAAGAAGAAACTGAAGAAGAAGAAACTGAAGAAGAAGAAACTGAAGAGGAAACTGAAGAAAAAGAAACTGAAGAAGAAGAAACTGAAGAAGAAGAATATTCACCTGATGTAGAAAATTATGGATCGCTTGGTGTTATACAAGATTTTTTTACACATTTTATGTCTACAGTAGTTATTACTGATACTCTGGATAGTTTTGCTATTGAAAATTTTACTGAAGATGATACAGATTCTGAATTAAAACAATTATTAACTGCTTTAAGATTTATTCAATTTGACCGTACTTTAAATACTAAAGACTATAATTTATTAGATTCTAATGGTAAATATTTAATTACAACTAATATGTTAAAAAATATAAAACAAATTACGAATGAACACTTGGAAAGAGCTCATGATAATGACGAGGTAACAATTGATGATGTTGTTACTGGTGATAATATAAATGAAAATTACCAATTCCATTACATTGAACATGATGCTACTGATGGATATGAGTATGTCACGTTAGATGTTGACATAACTAAGGGAAAATACACATTAAAAAAAAATATAAAAAAAGCAACTTCTGGGGCCTTATCTACTGAATATAAAAATGTTCATAATTTTCTTGTTAAGGAAAAACTTAGACAATATCTAAAAGATGATTTATTCCAACTTTTTTCCAGACCCGTAAAAGACATTGATGAATTATCTGATCCAACAGATAATAGAGCTTTTAAACACTTTAACGAAGGTGATTATCTTTACGATAAATCATTAATCGATATTATTCTAGAATTAGAACATTACATAAAAGATACCACGGTAACCATAAGTGAAAAAAAAACGAACACAAACAAATACAACTTATTCGAATCAATTTACAACTTCATGAACAACACAAGTAGTGTTCAAAATTCAGATCTAGAAAATAGTTTGATAATGGATATTGTCGCATTCAAAGATAGCATTGACGTATCTAAACAAAATATCAAAGACAAAAGAAATAAAATTTACACGTATTTATCAAGAGATGAAAATTATACAAAAACCCTAAAAACTAAAAGAATCATGTTATACTTATCAATAGCGGCTTTTATTGTCGTCAGTGTATTTTATGGAGGTATCTTATATACCAACAGTATGACTAACCCCGAGAAGTCAACCATAGTTTTAGTTGCGGCATCGTTAATACTGTTTACTAATATGGTCTTATACATCATGAGATTTAATTATCAATCAAAAGAAACTTTTCAAGAATCAACTGAAATATTTGTAACGAATACAATTTACGGATTCACATTAATTATTGGTGATAATTCAAAAACAGACGCTACTCTTAATGTTCCAAAAATTATGACAGAGTTCTGTAAAAGATACGTTGATATTCTATCAAAAGAGATCAAAAATGAATATTACGATGCTTTATACGAGAGTCAAAAAAAAGATAAAGAGTTATTAGATAAATTAGAAAAAGAACACAACATCAAATCGCATTTTTATCAATTGAAGAATAATCTGAGTCATTTCAAAATAAACGAAACAAAAGAGTACTCTAAATTATCACAACTCGCCATTGTGCTTATAAGTTTAGTAGCTATATTATACTTAACTGTTCTTCAAGATACGATCGACATGGAGATATTTAATATTGTATCTGGATTGACATTTATAATCTTTGTAACGTATGTGCTTTTAACTGTGAAGAGCATCATGCTTAGAGATAAATACGATTGGGATAGATTCAACTGGACAGTAAAAAATGTCCAATCAAATATGAATCCTGAACAATGTCCATTACCGGGATTCCCTAACTAAATTCTAAGTTATTAATTTTTATTGTATTATATAAAATGGGTATTATACTAGACTCTCAAGATCAATTGAAATATCAAATACTTGACACAGTCATTGTATTCTTATTAGGTTCATTATTATTGTTTTTCTTTACCACAATGATAAATTTTCCCAGAATCTTCCTCGTATCTTTCGCAACTTATATGACAATACTTATATTGTTACACACAATATATATGAACAGATATTGTACAAATGACAATAATCATAAAAATAAACAAAATCTTATAAATTTCATGTCGGTCTATACTATATGTTTAAATTTACTAATGATATTTGTTGTTTCGAATAATTATATTTAAAATATGTTTTTTTCAAATCCATTAACTTCATGATTGAAAACACCTTGGATGTCTAAGGAATTTTCACCTAATTCGTTGTAGAAGACACCATAGTTGTATTTATCAAATACATTGTTTTGAACATCCTCTAAATTTTTTCCACTCACTTCATATTCTTTAATGAACTCATCGTTCATATTTTTTATTTTTGAACAATGTCCTGGTAATTCATTTGTCTCTTGGACTTTTTCAGGTTTTTTTTCATCATATTTCTTATTTATTTTTTCTTTTTTATCGTCAGTGTTTTTGTTTTTGTCATTTACATTATCTTTTATAGTTTTAGTGCTAAATTTTTCTTTTACAGATAGTTTGCTAAAAATGACATATGCGATGGATACGATTAGTAATCCAAACATTAGATCATTAATTATAGAAAAAGTAAATAATACAATACTTATGACAACAATTGTATTAAATGTATTTTTACTAATATTTACTTTTCTCATGAATAGGGATGAAAGAAGCACAAGAAGTAATAATAATTTTGTATGTTCTTTTGTAACCATTTTTATTAAATTAAATACATAAAAAAAAATGATATAAGTATTTGTAAATAATTTCATAGTATATATATGTACGCGATAAACCATGTCTAAAAGTTTAACGAAACGTGGTTATGGAATTTCAAAAGATGATGAAAAAATAGACATCGACGATATTAAAGAAAGCTTGACTGTAAAACCCCACTCTATATATGAAGATAATACAAATGGACAATTTAAAGTTTTCCTTGAAAGTAGCAAAAAAATATACGTACCTAAATATTGGGGACTTTCTAAGTTTGGTGTTCCTAATGAAGATAAAATTCACCCTCCACAAGACATAGAAGCTCAATTCGTTGGATCATTACGAGACTATCAGTTAGAACCTGTGCGTAAGTTCATTGAATGTTGTAAAGATACTAAAAAACGTGGTGGTATTCTACAACTTCCACCAGGATGGGGAAAAACTGTAATGGCTTTGAATATTATTTCAAAATTAAAAGTAAAAACTCTTATTATTGTTCATAAAGAATTTCTTATGACTCAATGGAAAGAACGTATTCAACAATATCTCGGTAATGTTAGCATTGGTATTATCAAACAAAATGTTATTGAAAATAATAATGATATAGTTATCGCAAGTCTACAAAGTATCAGTATGAAAGATTACGGTGAAGAAGTTTTCAAAGGATTTGGGTTAGTAGCTATTGACGAATGTTTTCCTTTCAATACATATATCAATACCGACCAAGGATTAATTGCAATCGGGACTTTATATGAAAGCTGGAGTATAAACAAAGACCCTAGTAAATTGCCGAAGATATATAGTTTCAATCAAGATAAGAAAACGTTTGAGTTGAAACAACTTACATATGCATGGAGAAAAGAAAGAAACGAACTTGTAAAAGTAAAAATGTCCAAACGAGTGATAAACTGCACCCCTGAACATAAAATACTTACAACAAATGGATATGTAGAGGCAAAAAATTTAACAACAAATTCACTTGTAATTTCTAAATATGATGTAGATCATCAAGATAATATTATTGCCCCCACACTTAATGATGATCAGTTACAAATTATATATGGTTCTTATCTTGGTGATGGTCATATTCAAAGAACTGTTAAAAATCGTTTCAGATTAAAATTGACACATGGTAATAAGCAATATTCATATTGTAAGTGGAAAGCTTATATGTTTAATATTGATGACATTGATATTATTGAAAAGAATGGATATTCACAAAAACCAGCTTGTAGTTTCAGTTCAAAGATTTTTGACAGTGATATAGATTTTCCTACAAATACAAAAAAAGTACCAAACGAATTACTCGAAAGATTGGATATACGTGGTGTAGCTATATGGTTCCTGGATGATGGTTCATATCAAAATAAAAGCATTACACTACATACTAATAATTTCCAGTATGAAGAGCAGGAAAAATTTGTAAAGTATTTCAAGTCAATTGATATAAGTTGTGATATAAAAAAAACAAAAAACAAATATCATTATCTTTATTTTAATAGAGAGAATTCCGATAATCTATTAAGAAAGATTAAACCATATGTTCATGAATCTATGTCATATAAAATTGATCAAGAAATAGAACATGAACATTATAAATGGAATAATCAATTCCTTGAATATGGAACACTGAGAGTGTCTTCTATTGAATACTATACAAATAAGGGTTACAAAAGATGTAGCAAACCATATGTTTACGACATAGAAGTTGAAGATAATCACAACTTTATAATAGGTTCAAAACCAGCATTAAGTTCTACAAAAATATATATTGATGGTCCTGTTGTATCCAACTGTCACCACATGGGAGCACAAGTCTTTTCAAGAGCCTTGTTTAAAGTTAATTTTAAATATTCACTAGGACTTTCAGCAACTGTATCTCGAAAAGATGGATTATCAAAAGTTTTCAAATGGTTCTTAGGGGATATTGTTTATAAAGCAAAAGCAAAACAAAGCGATGACGTTAATGTTTTAATAAAATATTTCTATGAGTCGGAACCAGAGTATAGCCATATTCCATTGCTGTATAATGGTAAACCAAATATAGCAAAATTAATCAATCAAGTGTGTTCTTATGCACCACGAACTCAAATGTTAGTTGATGAATTGGAAAAAGTCTTAGATAAAGAGTCTGATAGAGAAGTTATTATTCTGAGCGATAGGAGAAATCATTTACAAGAAATAGAATCTTGCTTGAATAGTAAAGGTTTCAAAAACATTGGATACTACGTTGGAGGAATGAAACAATCAGATTTGAAAGAAAGTGAAAAACAAAATATTTTGCTTGGAACATATAATATGGTAAGTGAAGGTTTTGATCTACCAAAATTGAATACTCTTGTTCTCGCATCTCCTAAAAGTGATGTTGAACAATCAGTAGGAAGAATTCAAAGACAATTGAAAGAAGAAAGAAAATACACTCCACTCATTATTGACATTGTTGATCAGTTTTCATTGTTTAATAATCAAGGGATAAAAAGGAAAACATTCTATAAAAAAAAAGGTTATAGTATTGGTGAGATAGATAAACTTGAAAATAAAGTTGTTCTACCCCGTATGGCATTTTTAGAATAAAAAAATATATTCGAGAATATTAAATAGTTATCATGTTCGCTGTTGTTTTGAAAAACACAATTTTTATTTTATTTATTGTTTGTATTGGATACTTTTTGATAGATAATCATTTAAACGAATTAGAGAATGAATCTAAAAATTGTAATAAAAATAATGATGCTTTAAATAGGACGGTCCCTAAAAAACCTGTACCAGAATCAAAGTCTATTTTAAAGGATATTATCACAAGTGTTCAAAAAGAGAGTGAACCACTAGAAGTAAAAACAATTGCAAATGATATTGAAAAAAATAATATTCCTGACATAATGAATATTTCTCTCGAACAATATGTTAAAGAATCTACCTCAAATCCCATGAAGTTGAAAGTTGATGAAGGAATGAAGGAAATTTATAATTATGTATACAATGATAGAAAAGCTAACGAAGAATTAAATTCTATATATGATGCTACTAAAGTTTCAAACGTGCATAAAGATGATACGATATTATGTGAAAATAAAGAGGACACTAAAATAAAAAATATGTGCAATGATCCCATAGGCGAACATCATAAAAACATTTCATATGAACATATAGAAGTTTTATCTTTACCCAAACAATCGTTGTACGATTTCGTGGATAAAAACATTTAAAAAATGATAATATATATGAATATATAGTTATTATTTGAATATGCAAACAGGAACAATTTCATTTTGTGATAAGCAATCCTTGAATATCAAATCCAATGATACAAAAAAATATTTTAATGATAAGTTATTGAACTATAATGTTAAAATTCTTCAAAAACATTTTGAAAAATTTGAAAATGATACATTTAATAAATTAAAAAAGAACCCATACATTGCATCTTTAAAATCGAATGGCAATCCCTACCTACTTTTTCTGACAAAATTTCATAAAACAGATATTTCTATTATGATTGATAAAAAAATTCAACAAGGATATTTTCTTCCACGAATGATTATTGATAGATTATGTTTTGATACAAATCTATTTACTGATACGTTATTTGACGGTGAAATGATTAAATCAGGAGAGCAATGGATATTCATGATAAATGACGTTCTCGCTATTGAAGGCGTGAAGCAAGATAATGTCAATTTCATTAAAAGATACAATAAAATACATGAAATTATTAACAATAAATATCATCCATTGCCTCAACAAAAATTCAACATTCAAATTAAGAGGTATTTTAAATTAAATGATATTGAACAATTAATGAACTTTAAAAATCAGTTGAACTATACTACACGTGGTATAATTTTAAAACCAATGTTTCTTAAATTTAGGGATATTCTATTTAATTTTGATGATTCATTGATTGATAACAAGAGAAAAGTAAAATATTCTGAAAATAACAAGTTCATTGAAAGTATTAGTACTAATAATAATCTAAAAAATTTGTGTACAAGTAAAGAATCCACAAATGTTGATATAACAACTAATACAAAAGTCATCGCGAACAAAATTTTGGAAATAGAAAAAACAGAAAAGCCTGATGTATTCAATTTATATGATGATAGCAAAAAACATATTGGAATAGCATGTATTTCAACTCTTAAAACAAGTAAACTTTTACATAATGCTTTTAAAACGACAAAGCTTACTGAAAAAATAAAATTCGAATGTGAATATACTGATAAATTTTCAAATAAATGGATACCTGTTGTTATGTGTTAAAATCCTTTTATAGTTTCTTCTATAAGATTAACCAACAAATTTTCATCACATGCTCTACCGTAATTAACATTAAAGAAAATTTCTTTTATAATGTTTTCATCATAGTCTTCAGAAATTTGAAAGTTCAAATATACAAGATTATTAATTTTAAATGTATGACGATAACATGATATCATATCATATATATTTTGATTAGATGGAAACATATATGTGGCTTTTTGTTTTTTTTTCATTCTTAGATTGATGAAATCTAAGTTATTCATAGTTATTTGTTGAGAATCATGAATAATAAAATCATAAACATTTTCGTTATTATCTTCTGCAATATATTCCATTTTTGAATTATATGTCTTTACACTTGTTTTTTTAAAATTTTTATAACGTAGTTTTTTTACATTTTCAAAGATTCTATTGAATTTATTATTAGGTAAATCAGTATCAATACAACCTTGTTGTTTCTTGTTAATTACATATAGTTCGATATAATTAACTTTATCATCAAAAAGTGTTTTATTCATGATATAAAATAAAAGTATATACTATAGTCTATGTAATATTTAAATCAAATTTTTATCTTTAAAAAATGATTTATACACATATCAATAAATATATTACTATATTACTACATTTCAATTATGATAGAAGATAATGAATACAGAGTAAAAGCACAAAATAAGATTAAACAATTCATTAATATTGATGAAAAACAAGTTGATGACCTAGAAATAGGAATATATAATTGGTGCATTGATTATTCAAACATTAATAATATTTTCCCTGGTTGGAAGAATGACGTGTTTCTAAAGATGTACAATAATAAATTGATATCTGTATTGTCAAATTTAGACCCTAACTCTTATCTACAAAATACACATCTTCTTAATAGATTGAAGAATGGAGAATTTAAGCCACATGATATACCATTCATGGAACCATATGAGCTAAATCCAGATAAATGGATCTCTATCCTCAAAAAGAAAAGACAAAAAGAACAAAGTTTATTGAATTCAAACACAGAAGCCAAAACAGATCTATTCAAGTGTGGAAAATGTAAACAAAGGAAATGTTCATATTATGAAATGCAAATTAGATCTGCAGATGAGTCGGCAACAATATTTATCACATGTCTTAATCCAGCCTGTAAAAATAAATGGCGCATAGGATAAAAAAGATATTTGAAAATACGTTTTACAGTCGTTCATATTTATTTTTTTCAAAGAATCTTAAATAAATAGTATAAAATAAAAAGTGCACTAAATAGGTTTAAAAAATTGTTATAGTTTAAATTTAAATGAAAGTGATTGTGTTTGGACACAATGGGTGGATTGGAACGATGATGTGTGCTCTTCTTGAGAAAGAAAAAGGTATAGATATTATTCGTCCTACTGATAATTCCGAAGGTAGGTTCATTAGTTAAATATCGCTAATTTCATCTATACGATCATCAAGTCTTTTACCTTTTATAATATCATCGCGTTGTGTGTGAAAACCTAAATGTACACATAACGCATCACCGTATATGATGTTCATTTTTTTCATTAACCTAGGATAATCGCACGACAAGAATTGTTCTTCGTCTCTCGCCCTATCCTCTGCAAATTCTGAAAAACTTGGCCCTATCCAAGATATTGCATTTATAGATACACGTGAATTCGTCAGTTGTGGTTTAAATTTCCAAATATCAATATTATTATTTTTTCTCGCGTTTATAAATTGAGTATGTATTTCATGTGCAAAAGATGCATTTTTCCACGAGTTCCCCATACAATGATTGTCAATATTCGGAACATTCTGGATGGCACCATTATTTTGGTGAATATGATCAATAACATTATTATTCACAATATTTGCGTACACCAAAAAAAAATCTGGGTTTTCAATCCTGAAAGTGGATAGTTTCTTTATAAAGTTGTTTTCTAACCATACAATGTCATCATCCAAACGAATATAAACAGTGTCTGGGTCAACTGCGTAACGAAAAAATTTATGTATGTTTAGATTCCTCGAAATGTTCTTTATTAAATTTGTATACACAAGTTTTATCCAATTATTTTCTTTTTCCAACACCTTCATGTATTCGATATCATTTTGATCATATGTGTTTACCCACAAATGCCATTCTTTAAAATCTGTTTTTTGGTTACATAAATGTTTATATAGCTTTTCAAGATATATTTTACGCCCTGCTGGTGTCACTATAATTACATCCATTTATTTATATTAATATACATATATTTTTGTATATTTTCTAACAATCAAATATGGAGTATGATATTTAAAAGGTGACAAATCATCACGATTTTGTTTGGCGTTTTTTGGACCTGTCCATAGTCTAGAGTATAACACTACTTTTCCTGGTGTGGAATTTAAATATGCACCCCACCAACTAAACGTACTTATTTGTAATTATGTTATGGTGACAACAACTCATTAGTAACATTTGTTCCCTGATAATTCCGAAGGTAGGTTCATTAGTTATCGTTTGTTAATTTAGTATAGGTTTTAGGACTCCTTCCTTTATTTTCAAATTCTTTCCAATTTGCATGTGTAACACATTTATTCAGGAATGGTTTGTTAAATTTATTCATATTAATTATGAAATATGATTCATCTGGTAGAGAACCTTTCTGGACATATGTATTTTCAAAATTCAGCTCGCTGAGGCTATGATGGTGTTGACTATCGCAACTAATTTATTTAGATATTCCCCCCAAAATTTGAAATAAAAACAACATTTATTTATTGCAATGTAACCCGCTGAAGTTTGTAAAAATAAATGGCGCATAGGATAAAAAAGATATTTGAAAATACGTTTTACAATATATGCAGTTAAAAAATATCAAAAATATAATTTTGTAAACATAGATTCAATCGAAATAGGTTTAAAAAAATTGTTATAGTTTAAATTAAATGAAAGTGATTGTGTTTGGACACAATGGATGGATTGGAACGATGATGTGTGCTCTTCTTGAGAAAGAAAAAGGTATAGATATTGTTCGCCCTACAATTCGTGCAAATAATGCATCTGATATTGAAGTTCTTATAGAAAAAGAAAAACCTACACACATAATGTCATTCATTGGACGAACACATGGAAAAATTGGTGATAAAGAATATCCTACAATTGATTATTTAGAACAACCTAGTAAACTTGATGAAAACACCCGTGATAATTTATTCTCTCCACTTGTATTAGCTATATTATGTAAAAAACACAACATACATTTAACCTACTTTGGAACAGGATGTATATTTTCATATGACAATGAACATCCGTTCTCGGACGAAACAACGGGTTTTAATGAAAACGATATACCTAATTTTACTGGTTCCGGATATTCTACAGTAAAGGGATACACTGATCAACTTATGCAATTGTTTTCTGACAATGTTTTAAATTGTCGCATAAGAATGCCAATTACATCAAAACATGAACCTAGAAACTTCATCACCAAAATCACAACGTATGAACGAATATGTTCAATACCGAACTCTATGACTGTATTAGATGAATTACTCCCTTATGCACTTGATATGGCAAAACGACAAATAACTGGAACATATAATTTTACGAATCCTGGGCTAATCAGCCATAATGAAATATTAGAGTTGTATCGTGAAATTGTTGATACAACATTCACTTGGGAAAATTTCTCAATTGAAGAACAATCAAAAATAATAGCATCTGAACGTTCTAATAATTGTTTAGATACAGTAAAGTTAACGACATTATATCCTCAAATAATGCCTATTAAACAAAGTGTGAGAGAAGTACTAAACAAATTCACAACAACATATACAACTTAAAATCCTTTGAAAATATCTTTTAATAATAGAGATGGTATTTTATATCTTTCTTCTATTTTCTTAATTGGTTCTTGAGATGTATGTCCTTGCATACGAGGACCACTTTGCACTGTATGTTGATGAAACCCGTATTTTTTTTTGTGTGCACACATATGTTGCCCTTCACATTTCAATGGTTCAAAACTAGAATTTGTCCATACATCTGTATTTTTTCTGTAGCTAAATCCATACTTGCAATATGATATTGTTTTTCTGTCATTTCTATTTTTCATTATATTCATATGGCGTAAATAACCCACTGGATTTTCAATTGTGTATGAAAGGGGTTTAAAATAGTGTATTATTTTTAATGCTCTCTTCACAAGTTTCAATGCACCATCTATATCTCTTTCTCCGACTGTTTTTGCATAACTAAACTCAGTACAAGGTGGACTTGCCCAGATTACATCAAAATATCCTGGATGATATTTTTTATAGTTCCATTTTAAAATATCACATCTAAACGTTGCAGGATATAATATATCTACACTTATTACTTCATATCCCAATTTTTTTGCAACGTTTCCAACACTACTTGACCCACTGAATAATTCTAATAATCTTTTTTTTTTAGTACTAATAACCATTCGAATAATATTACTATTACTATATATATTATTTTGTTCAAGTATTTTTGAATAAATGTAGTGTGTATTATTTAAAATTAAAAAAAAACTTCTTATAGAAAGAATTTCAATGTCTATAATTATAGGTTCAAATAAAAAAGATGCAACAAATATACTTTCATCCAATTATAAACAACAAATAATTGAATATTTGGGTAATAAAATTAAGTCTCTTGGTGTGGATGTAATGAATGTCCAGCATAATATGGATGAGATAATATGGTTGAGAGACATTTTTGTTGTAATAGATAATAAATGTATAATATGCAACCTAACAACTAATGATTCAATTGGAAAAGATCGGAGTAAAGAATATCTTTCAATAGCTAGTACTTTATTTTCTAAATACACAATCGTTCATTTACCAAATGATGTTAAACTCGAAGGTGGTGACATTATTCAAAATGAAAATGATATATTCATTGGTATAGGTGAAAGAACTAATGAAAAAGCTATCGAGTACATGCAATATTTATTTCCAATGAAAAACATTATTCCAATATCACACACCGATATGCATCTTGATTGTGTTTTATCGGTTGTATTTCCGAATACGATACTTTATTCAAGAAAAAGGACACACATAGAGCATAATAAATATATAAATAAATACACTTTACATGATATAGATGATGAAACTGACGGTATATTAGTAACAAATTTTTTAATAATTGGAGATAATATAATTCATAGCAATAGAAGAGAAAATAAAAAAGTCTTAAACATTTTGGAAAACTTGGGCTACACTATTCACATTGTGGATATTAATGAACTTTGGAAAGAAGGAGGAGGTATTCGTTGCATGACACAATGGATACAAAAAACAAATCAAGAAATATATTAAAAATTTATAAACATAAGACTTAATTCAAAATGACCATATCTCTTAGCTTCCAATATTCTTTAGTGTTGTTAATATTTCTACAAATCATAAAAGGTAATACATGATTTTTTAACTCTAGTTCGACAATATCTCTTAGTGAGGTACAGTTTTCTAATTCTGATTCATTCAATAGAGATGGTGCACCGAATGCAAGTTGTTCAAGTCTCAATCCAATTACATTAGTTTTTTCATAAATAGTCATGATATTCCGGGATTTATTCTTACTTGGGTTATAATTAGAATGCACATCAGTAAATGATTCAAAATTGATTACACTACTCATTATTTAATATTATATATACAATATAATTTTTGATTAAATCATTTTTTAATCAATTTTCCAATAATGTTTGCAATGCACACAATAATAAATGTACTTAACATTGGTATTATCATAACGTATAAGAATAACATCATTATCTTCATCAGATTTCTTAGTGCATTCTTTATTAATGCATTTGATATTGTGAACATGTGGCAATGTTATATCAAAATCAATATCTTTTTTTATCCACTTATCAATACTATCATCAGATTTGAAAGATATTTTAGATATGAGTTTGGGTTCATTGACATTGAATTCTTCATAATTTCCACAGAATTTGCAGAAATAATGGACATCTTTTGTTGATTCTTCATCTTCAGTAGATGATACATGTTTAATGTATAACATATTATCACAAAATTTACAAAACTCCATGTTTACAGTGTGCTTTAATTTATATTCGTATAAAAAATCATTTTTTAAGTCTTTTTTTATAGAAATATGGATAAGATCAATGTATACATTATTCACGATTCTTTTATGAAAAAGCGCATAGATAATGTGCAATTGATGAAAGAGTATTTATCGAAGTTAACTAGAGTGGATGAAGTACATATTGTTTCTAAATTTAATAATGTCGAACTAAATGCACAAATGATAAAAAACTTAATAAGAAAAAATAAACCTGAAAGCCCAGATGAAATAGATGAAGCTTTTGATAAGTTCCATAATACATTAAATATGAACAATATATCAAATTATTTAAAACATTTCTCTGCTCTAGAATCTATATCAAAATCTGAGAATTCTGGTATTGTATTAGAAGATGATGTTATCATAGCCGAATCGTTTGAATCAAAAATAGATTCTATTATTGATAGTTCATATGAAATGATTATGTTTGGACAACCATTTACAATAGAACCTGAACAAGAATTTGAAAAAATAAGTAATTATAACAACAAAGTGTTACTTCCATCATGTGAATCATATTTTGTAACACCACAAGTAGCTTCAAATATTATGAAACATATGCTACCATTAGCATATCAAACTAATATTGGTTTATCAATAGCCATAAACAAGACAAACACTGAAGTATACAAATTATATCCGAACATTTGTATCGATGGCTCTAAAATTGGCAAATATACTAGCGGAATTAATAACAATAATATTCTCATGTACAATTCTAAATATAATGAACTTTATAAAATTATTCAAAATGATAAAGTAAATTTAGATGCATTCATGAAATTGTACGAAACAGCTGAGTATAGAGAATCTCCTGATATGTTATATTTAAAAGGTCTTTGTTTGTTAAAATCCAACAAAATTGTTGAAGCGAAAGAAGTATTTGATGTTGTATATTCGAAATTATGCGATGATGGTTGTAAATTAGATAAAACTTCGTCGTTTATGAACAATTATATAAGTTTTTATCGCGTAATGCAACAATAAAAAATGAATTAAAAATATAAAAAATGGATATATATATAAAATGATTATTCCTGTTCGTTGTTTTACATGTGGTAAAGTTCTAGGTGATAAGTGGAATTACTATCAAACAAAATGTGAAGAGAAGAAAATTAAAATGAAAGATGAAAATAAACAAGATGATAATACAGATATGAATGACCTTGCATTTTACGAAAAATGGGGGTATGGAACAATATTAGATGATCTCGGTTTGAAAAGATTGTGTTGCCGTCGACACATGCTTGGAAATGTAGAATTAATAAATATTATCTAATATAATTAATAGAAATATTATGTCTAACCCTATACGTTTCAATCAAGATTTTAACACAAAGCAACAGTTCAATAGAATGAAAACAAATTCAAAGTTATTACAAGAAAAAGATGAACTTTATGATTATTTGAATAAAGATAAAAAGAAAAACTTAAAAAAACTATCAAAATTATTGGCAGATGATGAAAAACAAATTGATTTTATAAATACACCATTGCATAAAATATTATTAAAAACAATTAATACAGTTGAAAACTTTTCCAATAGAGTTATAAAAAGAGATTTTAGTTTTTCTATGAACTATGAAGAAAAAATTTATATTGGAATAGCATGTTTGATGCTCTCTATGCTGTTAATATTATTTTCATTTTAAAAAATATGTTATTTTTTATTAATTATGTTAAAGTCATTAGTGTTAATATTCATTGTTTTAATATTATTTTTTTTCCATAAATTGATAATACAATCTACAAAAGAGTCTTTCAAAGTTACAAGTGTTATTGATGCAAATACTAAAATTAAGGCTATAATAGAAAGAATGAATTATATAAGAAAATACAATAACGTAGTATTTGAAAACCTAAAAAATGTTGTTAATAGTTTATTAATTTCATATTATAAGTTCATTAACAATGAAATGATGAAAGTTGATGATATATCATTCTATAAACAACAATTAGATAGTATATATGAAGAAATGTCTTTGAATTTACCTCATAAATATCACAAAAGATTAAAACATGATATAAAAAGTCTTAATACAGAGTTAAATAAAAAAATTGAGCTATTGAAAATAAAATCGTTCAAAAATCCCATAAAAATATCCTTGATGAATTATAATTATATATGATTCTCAATTCTGAAACGTTGATCAACAATTTCATCATAAAATATGTGAATTCACCTACTGATATGGTATCTAAACAATTTTTGAGAAAATGCAAATATTTATTACAAATCAATGAAGAATGTAACTTCTTAAGTGATAAGAATTATGTAATCATTCTATCATCTTTGTCAATGAATGAACAGAAAATGCTCATAAGATTTTTTCAGGTCTATTTATTTAGAGTATATAACGTAAAGAAGATGTTTTATGATAAAAATATAGATTGGGTTCAATTGAAAGAATTTGTAGAGAGTAATAAAATATACAATAATTTATTTTTATCATGCTTTCATTATTTTTTTTAAAAAAATAAGTTCTGTTTAATTAATAATAATGAACAATTGGGACATAATAAAATCATATTTTGAATCAAATACTAATTATTTATCAAAACATCAAATAGAATCTTTTGATATTTTTCTTAACGATACAATCCCATACACTGTAAAAACATTAAATCCTTTCGTATTGATTTTCAAACATCCACAACAACCTAATAAGGAATTATACGAAATTCAAGTTTTTATAGGTAATGAAGATGGTAACGATGTTAGAGTTGAAAAGCCTACATATAATGAAAATGATCCATTGTTACCAAATATAGCCCGCCTTCAAAGTATGACATATAATGCTAATATTTTTGTCGATATTACTATTAAATTTAAAGATATTATACAAGATAAAGAAGAAATTGTAAAACATAAAAACATAAGAATTGGTTCAATTCCGCTTATGTTACATAGTAGTGGTTGTTACTTGAAAAATAAGAAAACAGATGAGATTACTAAGTTGGGCGAATGTCCTTATGACCAAGGGGGGTACTTTATTATTGACGGAAAAGAAAAAGTTATCATTTCTCAAGAAAGAATTGCACCAAATAAATTGTTTTTATCTGTTCCTACTGCCGATAACATGGATTATAGTTTGAAAGGTGAATGTAGATGTGTATCTGATGAAAATAAATTGTTTGCCAAAGTTTTATATTTATATATGATGAAAAAACCAAGAAAATATATGAAATCTCAAAGAGATGAAGATGAAAATGAAAATGAAGATGAAGATGAAGATGAAGATGAAACTCTCTTGAACGATAACCAATACATATCTGTTGATATAATGAGTATAAGGCAAAAAAACTTACCTGTATTTCTTATTTTCCGTGCATTAGGTATAGAAAGTGATAAAGAAATTATCAATCATATTTTGAACGATGATGAACAAAAGAATCCTAATATGCTTGAAATGGTAAGAAAACTTGTAATCGATTGTAAAAAAAGAATAGACGGAACACATATATTTACACAAAAACAAGCCTTATTTTATTTGCAAAAATCTACACAATTTGATGACGAAGATTATGTGAAATATGTTTTACTTGAAGACTTTTTACCTAATATGGATACATTTCAATCGAAAGCCATATTCTTTGGATACCTTATCAATCAGATGATTAAAGCTAAACTTGGAACACTCCAAATCAACAGTAGGGATAATTATATGAATAAACGTGTAGATGTTTCAGGTGTTTTACTTACAAACGTTTTCAGGGATTTTTACAATAAGTTTAGAAATAATGTGATAAGAAGTATTGATAAAAATTACTCCATTGCAGATAGTACATTTGCAAAAAATTTTACTACTTTATATAAAAACCTAGTCTTACCTGGTGATTTATATAGAGTGTTCTCTTCAACTTTTATTGATGAAGGAATGTATAAAACTTTCAAAGGTAATTGGGGTATGTTAGATGATCCTGAAAAAGCCGGAATAGTACAAGATTTAAATCGTTTATCTTATCTTGGATATGTGTCACATGTGAGAAGAATTAATACTCCGATAGACAGATCAATAAAACTTACAGCCCCACATCGTTTAGGTTCAGAACAATTTGGTTACATGTGTCCTTTTGAATCACCCGATGGTGGAAATATAGGTTTATTGAAACATATGTCTGTTTCATGTGAAATTACAAGTGAACAAAAGACCGATGACTTACTAAATATACTTGATAAAAACGATTTCATCAAAATTGATCAACTGAATGTTTATGAAATTACATCAAATACTAAAGTTTTTTTGAATAATAATATAATTGGTATTCACCATGATCCTGTAAAATTATATGATTCATTATTGAAGGCTAAGAGAGAACATGAATTAAATTATCAGATAACATTTTTATATGATGTTCACTTTGATGAATTTAGATTATGTTCTGATTCAGGACGTTGTATTAGACCTTTATACATTGCGTCTGAAGTGAATAAACTAAATAATATAAAGAAAATCGACAATTGGTATGACAAAACTTTCTTAGGAAAATACATTGAATATATTGAATGTAATGAACAAAATTATCAGTTCATATCTATGAATATGAATGAATTGAATAAAAAGCACACACATTGTGAAATCCATCCTTCTTTAACATTGAGTCATTATACAAACACTATACCTTTTGTTAATCATAATCAAGCCCCTCGTATTGTTTTCTCTGGTCAACAAGGAAAACAAGCTATTGGTGTGTATGCTACAAATTATAACAGTAGAATAGACACTGCGAGTTATGTATTACATTATCCTCAAAAAAGTTTGGTCTCTACCAAATTATCTAAATATGTGTTTAAAGATCAATTACCAAATGGTGAAAATTTAATAGTAGCTATTGCAACATATACTGGTTACAATCAAGAAGATTCGATTATGATAAACAAAGATTCAATTAATAGGGGATTATTTAATGTATCATACTTTAAAGCAATTCTCGATAAAGAACATATATCTGATGACAACCGATATCGTGTGATATTTGCTAATCCAGAAGAAATGCAAAAAGAAGGCAAGGATATAAAGACTAAATTTAACAGTTATGAAAACATAGATGAACACGGTGTTCCAAAGAAAAATACCTATATGGAAGAAGGAGATGCCATGATTGGTAAAGTAGAACAAATAGATCAAGTTGTAGAAGATAGTAGTAAAATATTCAACGAAAATGTAGTTTCAACAAAATATAATGACAAAACTGTTCAAACAAAGAAAACAAATTATGGAAAAATTGATGTATCATATGTTTACAAAAAAGGTGGCGAGAATAACATGAAACTTAGAATAAGAAAAATACGGGAACCTGTATTAGGTGACAAATTAGCGAGTATGCATGGTCAAAAAGGTGTTGTTGGAATGATATTGCCACAAGTTGAAATGCCTTTTACAAAAGATGGATTGGTTCCTGATATCATAATAAATCCACATGCAATTCCATCTCGTATGACAATAGGTCATTTAATAGAATGTGTTGTAAATAGAACTGCTTGCAATGTAGGATATGAAATAGATGCATCTGCATATGAAAATCATGATGTTGAAAAATATTTTGAGCATTTGGAAAAAAAAGGTATCAATAGATATTCTAACGAAATTATGTATAATGCTCGAACTGGACAACAAATGAATACTGAAATATTTATTGGACCCACTTATTATTATAGGTTGAAACATATGGTTAATGATAAGATTAACTACAGAGACCGTTCTGGTCCAATTGAAAATATTACAAAACAGCCTACACAAGGTAGAGCCAATGATGGTGGATTACGTATTGGTGAAATGGAGACTAATGCAATTGTTGCACATGGTATATCGAGTTTTGCGAAAGAGTCTTTGATGGAAAGATCAGATGGTATAACTAGATTAAATAAAAATGACTATGAAGCAAATTATATTTATGTTGATGAAAATGGAGATGAGATTATATATAATAAAGAAATGAACTACTTTGTAGGATATAGTGATTCAGATATAAAAGAAAATATTGCATGTAAAGTTCCTCAGGCTTTCAAATTATTGAAACAAGAAGTACAAGCTATGTCAGTTAACATGAAACTTCACACAAAAGTAAAAAATGATAACGAAAATGAAGTATAAAAAATTGAAATAGTATCAAGATAAAAAATATAAGCAATTATTACGATGGATACTCTAAATTTAAGATACGTTACCTTGAGCGATGATCCATCTTCAAATTATGTTATTTTTGAAACTGATAAATATGATATACAATTAAATGACATACTATTTCAAGTGATTAAAAATATTTTATCAATGAACGATAATGAAATTTTACACATGTATAATGAAATTGTGAATATTATGGATCAGTTAACAATTATATTCTTACGAGCTGATTCTTCTCAAACACAACTTAATTATGATTTAATAACTACAACTTTCGATTACAACAATATTAATAAAGATATGGTTAAATGTTTTGAAAAATTAAAGATGCAACTTGAAATAATATTTGATAAAATAAAAGTAAAATATTATAAACCCAATGTGACTATTGACAAATTGATTGTAGTATGTGATATCATGATTGATTCGTTCACTACACATCCGATCGATTTACTTTCAAGTTGCTTTCGTAGCATAACGAATAATATAATTGAAGATGA
>Ga0209223_10002118_pt1 | contig 20439 bp, 12 predicted proteins | sample COG_06_FD_184750 | JGI IMG/M metagenome (GOLD analysis project Ga0209223, IMG submission 184750) | Pelagic Microbial community sample from North Sea - COGITO 998_met_06 (SPAdes) (version 2) | ecosystem: Environmental > Aquatic > Marine > Neritic zone/Coastal water | place: Helgoland, sampling...
GAACGGAAATGTATATACTCTAAGTGGAATTTATGTAGATACACTTTCAACCATCAACAGCTGTGATAGTGTAGTTACGATGGATATGACTATCAACTATTCTATTCAAACTACAGACAGCGTAGTAACGTGTGATAGTGCGATATGGAATGGAAATGTATATACCACAACTGGAATTTACGTAGACACATTACAGACAGACTTAGGCTGTGATAGCATAGTGACTATGGATATGACGATCAACTATTCTATTCAAACTACGGACAGCTTAGTAGCATGTGATAGCGCAACTTGGAATGGAAATACTTATTACACATCTGGAATATATGTAGATACGCTGCAAACGAACTTAAGCTGTGATAGTATAGTAACTATGGATATGACAATCAACTATTCAATTTCAACAAACGATAGCTTGGTAGCATGTGATAGTGCAACATGGAATGGCAATACTTACTTTACGAGTGGAATATTAGTAGATACCCTACAAACCATTAGTGGTTGTGACAGTGTGGTAACAATGGACCTTTTAATTCACTATAGTACCACAAATACCGATAGTTTAGTGGCTTGCGACAGTGCGATTTGGAATGGTAATATTTATACTACAACAGGTTTATATATAGATACATTACAGACTGTTAATGGTTGTGATAGCATAGTAACCATGGACCTTACAATTAACAACTCTATTGCCACCAACGACACCATTTTAGCATGTGATAGTGCTGTGTGGAATGGAAGTATGTATAGTATTAGCGGTACTTATATTGATACTCTTCAAACTATCCATGGATGCGATAGTATAGTAACTATGGATATGACGATTAACTATTCTATTCAAACAACAGATAGCCTAGTAGCTTGTGATAGTGCCGAGTGGAATAACAGTATGTATTTCGCATCTGGAATTTATGTAGACACACTACAAACCATCAACGGCTGTGATAGTATAGTAACAATGGATATGACTATAAATAATAGTAATGTTGGATTTGATACTTTGATTGGTTACAATATTTTAATATGGAATGGTAATGCATATGATTCCTCAGGAACCTACATAGACACCCTTCAAAATAGTTATGGCTGTGACAGTATAGTCACTCTTGATCTTACCATGTTCTATACAGTATTTAGTATAGATAGTTTGGTTGCTTGCGATAGTGCTATTTGGAATGGAAATACCTATACTAATTCAGGTATTTATACTGACACTCTTTCCACTGTAAATGGTGCAGATAGCATCGTTACAATGGATATGACCATTAATTATTCTATTAAAACTTATGCTAGCTTGGTAGCATGTGATGTAGCAACATGGAATGGAATAAGCTATACAACATCAGGAATATATACTCAACTTTTCCAAACAACCAATGGCTGTGACAGTACAGTATCAAATGAAATAACAATAAATAACAGTACAACTACTTTTGACGTTCAATCTTCTTGCGATGAATATCTATGGAATGGCAACCTATATGATTCGTCAGGAACTTATGTAGATACACTTTCTACAATTGCTGGTTGTGATAGTATTGTGTATTTAAACTTAAATATTTACAATACATCCCCTGTTTCTGCAGGACTTGATACTTCAATTTGCTTTGGAGAGTCTATTACTCTAAATGCAATTGGTAATGGAACCCTTAGCTGGAATAACGGAGTTACTAATGGTCAATCTTTTGTTGTCGATTCTACAAGAGTTTATGTTGCTCAGTTGATTAACTCTTATGGATGTATTACCAACGATTCTATAACCATAACAGTATTAAACTTACCAAATGTAGATGCTGGTTCTAATCAAGTAATATGTCAAGAGGATTCAGTGCAACTAATTGCATCAGGTGCCAATACCTACAGTTGGACGAACTCTATCATCTCAGTTTATGATAGTATTTATGTTGCTCCAATTGCAACTTCTACGTTCTATTTATCAGGTGTGGATACCAACGGATGTATTAACAGCGATTCTATGATAATTTCTGTAAATAATCTTCCTAACATTTCCATAGATAACATATCGCCAATTTGTGATGGAGACAGTATTACCCTAAATGCAACTGGTGGTGTATTATATTCATGGTCTGGTGGTATTAACAATAATTCTTCTTTTGTTCCAGATTCTTCTCAGGCATTCATAGTTAATGGAACAGATATCAATGGCTGTGAAAATACAGATTCTGTTCTAGTACAGGTAAATAGTTTACCAACAGTATTTGCTGGTAACGATACCTCTATTTGTTATTTAGATACCATTACCCTAAATGCAATTGGTAACTCTAGCTCTTATTCTTGGAATAATGGTATAATTAACGGAGTATTGTTTGCACCAGATTCATCACAAGAATATATTGTTTCTACTATAGATTCTAATTCTTGCTTTAATGCGGACACCGTTAATGTTCAGGTGATTGTTATTCCAGTCAATGCTGGTTCTGATCTTGAGTTGTGTTATGGAGATTCTATTTCCCTAAACGGAGTTGGTCCTAACCCAATATGGTCTCAAGGTATTGTAAATGGAGTGGTTTTCATGCCTGATAGTTCTAATGATTATATTCTTACTGTTTCTGACACAAATGGATGCTTTAGATACGATACTTTAAATATGGTAGTAAATAGTCTACCAGATGTTGTTGCTCCAAATGATACAGTAGTTTGTAGGGGAGATGAAATTCAACTGTTTGGATCTGGTGCGGAAACTTATGAATGGGATTATGGATTCTTTAACGGAGAATTATTTATTCCCGAAGCATCTGGAAACTATATTGTGACCGGAACAGATTCTAACCGATGTGAGAACATAGATACTATTTATGTTGAGATGATGGAAAATCCAGTAATTGACTATACAGTTACTCCAGTAGTATATGGAAATGACGCAACTATTATGGTAGATGTAACAGGCGGAAATCCATGGTTGGACTGTGGAACTTCACAACCATGTCAACAGCCATATAATTACGATTGGGATATAGATGGACTTGGAGATATGGACGACGATTTACATCAATTTTATTTAAATCCTGGCGATTATTTCATAACTGTTTACGATAGTTTAACTTGTAGAGATACTGCAACAATTACCATAGAAAATAACTTCCAAGTATTTATACCTACCGCAATTACTCCAAATAATGATGGCTATAACGACACATGGGACATAAGAGGAATTAACAATTTCCCAACTGCTACTATCTTAGTATTTGACATTCAAGGACAAGTAATTTTCCAATGGGATAATGCTGTTGATGGAAGTTACCAACCGTGGAATGCTAGATACTTAAATGGACAAATTATACTTTCTGCCGATTACTATTATCAAATTATTTTAGATGCCGACAATCCTAATGTGAATAACACAAAAACTGGTTCTATAATTATTGTTTATTAAATGTTTAAGTTTAAGACATATCGATCACTAATTAGTATAGTTCTACTGCTTGCTGGAAGTACTAATTTTTTCTCTCAGAATATTCTGCATAGAAATAATTACTTCATCCAAGAATATTTAATTAACCCTGCTTTTACTGGCGGAAAAAATTTCAACCCATTTTACATGAGTTATAGAAATCAATTTTCACAATTAAAAGAAAGACCTCAAGTTTTCTCTGCAAGTGGTTACTATATAGTAAACTCAGTCAGTAATATTTCGGGAAGTCTTTATTCTTCAGAAACTCCTTCTTTTCAACAAGTATTTGGAGAAATTAACTATTCACATGATTACCATTTTTCTCAGTGGGCGCACTTTACACTAGGTGGAGGTTTAATTTTTAATCAAACAGTACAAGACTTCTCCGCTGTGGAAGTTATAGATTTAGGAGACCCTTCATTAACAATGGGAAACAACTCAGGAAATGCTATAGATGCTGCATTGGGTGTTAAATATTTTCTTAAAAGATTTAAGACTGGAATTTCTATTAAAAATATTTTAGAAAGTAATATATCCAATGAGTCTTCAAATAATGTTTATGAAAATAAACTAGCTAGAGAAGTGAACTTTATAGCTCAATACGATTTTACTATCGATAGCTTATTGCATATAGAGCCATTATTTGTTGCAAGAAGATTTACTCAGAAGAAAGAAAATTATTACAATTTTTCTGTTGTTTCTAATTACAAGGGTTTATATACCCTAGGAGCTACTTATAGAATGAATAACGATTTGTCACCAAATGCTATTTCTTTAATCGGAGGATTGCAGTACAATAAGTTTTACTTTTTATACAGTCATCAACTATTTGTTGCCGATGCAGATATTGCTGGAAATAATACAGAATTTACAGTAGGCTATAGATTTCCTCTTCATCCAAGTAAAGAGTTTGTGGACAACGACTTAGATGGAGTTGTCAATAAAAAAGATACTTGCCCAGAAGTATATGGGCCTAGAAAATATAGCGGTTGTCCATTAGAGTATTGGGCTCCTTTACTTGCATTAATGGCAGATACAGTTCCAGACACATTAAATATAAATGATTCTCTTGTCTTTAGCTTTGATAAGCTATCTCAAAGCCAAATAGATTCTTTGAAGCTGTATCTAGTTGATGAAAATGGAAATGAAGTGTATCAGGCAATGAAAACCGAAGAAGGATTTATATTCAATTATCTTCCTTCTTCTGGAGAATACTATTTTAAAATGGATAATATGCCCGAAGGAATTTCGGAAGAATATATTGAAGTTGCCTTTATGGAAAATGACCAAAGAAAAATGCTGTTAGCACACTTAAATGATAAAGAAAATATATATATGTTTACTCGAATAAATCCTAGTGCAAATCAAGAACCAACTTTACTGATTATTAACGAAGAAAATCAAGTACTAGCAGTAGGTATTCAAAAAGATGGAGTGTTTGTTTTTACCCATATTCCAGACGATCACGAATACCACTATAGTATGGTAAATGGTGATTCAACCGTAAGCGAAGACAGCTTCCAAGTAGCTTACGATCTAGAAGGGCAAGAACAAACCATTAGAACCATCTATCATAAAATAAATGGTATGTACAAATATACTCCTCATTTTGAAAATGAAGAATTTTCAGATTTAGCACTAGTTTTTGAAGAGGACAATAACAATTATCAGTTTAATTTCAAAAAGCTATCCACAGAACAAGCAGATATGGTTAACCTAGTAATTGTAGATGCTGATGGAAATATTATTTCTAGAGCAGAAAAAACAGAAGATGGATTTGCTTTTAATTATATCCCCGCTAGTGGAGAATATTCTTACAAGCTAGAAAATATGCCTGAAGGAACAGAGTTTGACTTTATGGAACTTAATATAATAGAAGCTGGAGTAAAGAAAAAAATTAAAGCAGATGTAGAACAAAAAGATTATGTCTTTAATTTTAAAAAGCTAAGTGCAAATCAAGCCAATCTAGCCAACTTAGTAATTGTAGATGCAGACGGTAACGTTCTTTCAACAGCGGAAAAAACAGCCGATGGATTTGCTTTCAATTATATTCCAAGCTCGGGAGAATATTTTTATAAACTAGAGAATATGCCAGAGGGTACAGAATTTGATTTCATGGAAATCGATATTATGCAAGATGGTATGAAAAAGAAAATAGTTGCAGAAGTAAATCAAAATGAAAAACTGGAAGAATTAGCTGACGAAAATAAGGAAACTATAAATTCTTTAATTGCCACAGGTAGCTATCAAAAAATAATGAATTCCTTAAGAGCTCTAAGCGATGAAAACATTAAGTCAATGTCCAAATCAGAAGCTAGAAAAAGAGGCCATTATTTAACAGTCCAAGTAGGAGCATTTAGATACAAAATGAACGAAGAAACATTAGATTTTATAAATGCAAACTACGGAGATGATTTCCATATTGTAAAAGACAAGAGATTAGATTATGACCTTTACATGCTGGGAAGGTACAAGTCTTTATCCGACGTTAAAAAAATGAACGCAATTATTAAAGAATCAGGATTCTCAGACTGTTTCATCATGGGCGTTGAAAATAAAGCTCCAGCATCAGCCTTAAGAGTAATTAAAAATTTCCCGGGTTATAGATAATTTTAAAAAGTTATTAAAAAAAAAGACGCTTTGAATAAAGCGCCTTTTTTAAAGTAGTTGCGGGGGTAAGACTCGAACTTACGACCTTTGGGTTATGAGCCCAACGAGCTACCAACTGCTCCACCCCGCATGACAAAGTTAATTTTTGTTTCTATTATTGCAAACTAATCTCTGTAAAATGTCACATAAATCTGGTTTTGTAAATATTATTGGTAGTCCCAATGTTGGGAAATCAACCCTAATGAACCAATTGGTAGGGGAAAAGCTATCTATAATTACTTCTAAAATGCAAACAACTCGTCACCGAATAATGGGAATGGTGAATGAAGAGGACTATCAAATAGTTTTTTCTGATACTCCTGGAATAATAGATCCACATTACAGACTTCATGAAAACATGATGAAATTTGTTTCAGAAGCACTTAAGGATGCTGATGTTATTCTCATGGTAACAGATATATATGAAGATCCTAATAAAATGGAAGAGAGACTTGCACAGATAAACAAACTCAGTGTTCCAATTTTGCTTCTTTTAAATAAAATAGATAATTCAGAACAAAAGTCTCTTGAAAAATTAGTTAATGCATGGAAAATAAAATTACCTACAGCAGAAATTCTACCTATATCTGCCCTACATAAAATGAGTATTCAATTTATTTTGCCAAAAATTTTAGAATGGTTGCCAGAAAATCCTCCCTATTTTGACAAAGACCAGTTAACTAACAAGAGCATGCGTTTCTTTGTGTCTGAAATTATAAGAGAGAAAATTCTAATAATCTATCAAAAAGAAGTTCCTTATTCCTGTGAAGTAGTAGTGGAGGAATACAAAGACGAAGAAAAAATAGTTAGAATAAGAGCCAATATTATGGTCTCTAGAACTAGTCAGAAATCTATCGTAATTGGACACCAAGGAAAGAAAATAAAAAAACTTGGAACAGATGCTAGGCTAGATATAGAAGCTTTCATCTCTAAAAAGGTATATTTGGAGCTCTATGTGAAAGTGGACAAAGATTGGAGAGATAAAGAAGGAAAACTAAAAAAATACGGGTATTGAGTAATATAGTAGCCATAGTAGGAAGACCAAATGTTGGGAAATCAACTTTATTCAACAAATTAATTGGCGGCAGAAGAGCAATCGTTAAAGAAGTTAGTGGAGTAACTAGAGACCGACACTACGGAAAATCTGAGTGGAATGGGAAGCAGTTTTCGGTAATTGATACTGGTGGATATGTATCCGGATCGGACGATATTTTTGAAGGAGAAATTAGAAGACAAGTGAAAATAGCCATTGATGAGGCAACGGTTATTATTTTTGTAGTCGATGTAGAAACAGGAATTACCGATTTAGATGAGTCGGTTGCTAAAATTTTAAGAAGTTCTAAAAAACCAATTATCGTAGTAGCTAATAAAGTAGACAACAACGAAAGAATCAGTAGTACTTTTGAATTTTATCAATTTGGATTGGAACATGTTTTTGGAATTAGTGCTATTAATGGTTCTGGTACAGGCGATATGCTAGACCATTTAGCAGAACAATTGTACAACGATAAAGAAGCTCCAAAAAATGAAATTCCTAGAATTGCTATTGTTGGCAAACCCAATGTTGGTAAATCTTCTCTTACCAACGCACTTTTAGGAGAAGATAGAAATATTGTTACTGATATTTCCGGAACTACTAGAGATGCTGTTGATACTCACTTTAATTCTTATGGTTTTGACCTTACGCTAGTAGATACTGCTGGAATTCGTAAAAAAAGTAAAGTACATGAAGACATTGAGTTTTATTCAGTGATGCGGGCAATTAGAGCAATTGAAGACTGTGATGTTTGTTTGTTTATGATAGATGCCAATGAAGGAGTTCAAAAACAAGACCTTAGTATCTTTTCCGTTATTGAAAAAAATAAAAAGGGGGTAGTATTACTAATTAATAAATGGGACTCTATAGAAAAAGAAACCTCTACTCTAAAAGAGTATGAGGAAAATATTTTGTCTAAAATAGCTCCCTTTACAGATATACCAATATTATTTATTTCGGCATTAAATAAACAAAGAATTCATAAAGCACTGGAAGCTGCAATGGAAGTATTTGACAATAGAAAGCAAAAGATTCCAACCTCTAAACTAAATGAAGTAATGTTGGCAGCAATTGAGAAAAACCCACCTCCAGCTTTAAAGGGAAAGTATGTTAAAATCAAATATGTGACACAGCTTCCTACTCATTCTCCAGTATTTGCATTCTTTTGTAATTTGCCACAGTATGTGAAAGATCCTTATAAAAGATATTTAGAGAACCAACTAAGAAAGGTTTTCAATTTGAAAGGAGTTCCAATAAGAGTTGTTTTCAAAAAGAAATAAAATAAATTCTAGTGACCAAAACTAGATTTAATTTTTTCTACGTAATCTAATTTTTCCCAAGGAAAAAGTTCAACCTCAACATTAATTTTACTACCGTCAGCAGCAGTAAATTTCTTATTAATTTTTTCAGGATTTCTCCCCATATGCCCATAGGCTGCAGTTTCAGAATAAATAGGACTTCTTAAGTTAAATCTTTGTTCAATAGCATAAGGACGCATGTCAAAAATATCATTTAATTTTTCAGCAATTTGACCATCGTTTAAATTTACTTTACTAGTTCCATAAGTATTTACGTAAAGACCAACAGGTTCAGCAACTCCTATTGCATAAGCTACTTGTACCAAAACTTCTTGGGCAACTCCAGCAGCAACCAAATTTTTTGCAATATGTCTAGTTGCATAGGCTGCAGATCGGTCTACTTTACTTGGATCTTTTCCTGAAAATGCTCCACCTCCATGCGCGCCTTTTCCACCATAAGTATCGACTATTATTTTCCTTCCAGTAAGTCCAGTATCTCCATGTGGTCCACCAATCACAAAAATTCCAGTTGGATTTACATGGTAATTTATATTTTCGTTAAAAAGATTTTGAATATTGGAGGGAAGCAAGTTTTTAACTCTTGGAACTAAGATATTTATAACGTCTTGTTTTATTTTGCTAAGCATATTTGCCTCAGAGTCGAAATCATCGTGTTGGGTAGAAACAACAATAGCATCTATTTTTACGGGATTGTTTTGATCGTCGTATTCGATAGTAACCTGAGACTTAGAATCTGGCCTCAAGTAGGTCATCTCTTTACCTTCTTTTCTTAAAGCAGCCAACTCTCTTAAAAGTAAATGAGAAATTTCTAAAGGTAATGGCATAAAGTTTTCTGTCTCGTTGGTTGCATAACCAAACATCATTCCTTGATCTCCAGCACCTTGGTCTTCTTCATTGGTTCTTTCCACACCCTGATTTATATCTGGAGATTGCTCGTGAATAGCAGAAAATACTCCACAAGAATTACCATCAAACATATACTCGCTTTTGGTGTAGCCAATTTTATTAATTACCTCTCTTGCTATTTTCTGAACATCTAAATATGCTTTGGACTTTACCTCGCCAGCTAAAACAACTTGTCCAGTAGTAACTAGTGTCTCGCAAGCAACCTTGGAGGAGGAATCAAACGCTAAGAAATTATCAATAAGAGCGTCAGATATTTGATCAGCTACTTTGTCAGGATGTCCTTCGGAAACAGATTCAGAAGTAAATAAATATGCCATAGTTTTAATAAGTTTTAGGAAGATTGAACACTTAAGTTCGTTTTAGCTTTTTTTGGTGATTGCAAGCATTCAAATCATTCCACTAGTTAACGCAACAAATGTAAAAAATCTATTTTTAAATAAAGTTATTTAGTTAGTTTTTTAAATAAATCTTCAAGAGTATCAGTGTGTTGTTTTATTTCTAAAATTAATATTTCGTTTTCCTGAGCATATTTAGAAATTAATTTTCTTAAATCTTTCTTGCCACTGTATTGAAACAGCCATTTTTTATCCTTTTTTTCAATTTTAGTTTTAGGAAAATATTTTTTTAGATGATTGCCATCTATTTCATTTTCAAATTCTACTAAAACTAATTGCTCTTTTAGATTGTTTGTTGGAGTTTCTGTTTTTTCAAGATTTCTATCTGCGACAATTTTCCCATTGTTAATTACCACAATACGATCGCAAATAGACTCCACTTCTTGCATAATGTGGGTAGATAGCATTACGGTTTTATTTCTCCCTAATTCTTTAATTAAACCTCTAATATCTTCCAACTGGTTAGGATCTAAACCACTAGTAGGTTCGTCTAAAATTAAAACTTCTGGATCGTGTACTATTGCCTGAGCAATCCCTACTCTTTGCTGGTAACCTTTAGAAAGCTGTCCTATTTTTTTATGCGCTTCTTTAGACAAACCAACTTTTTCTATTACTTCCGCTACAGAATTTTTTACATCTTCTACTTTGTGAATTTGCGCTATAAAAGCAATAGATTCTCTTACGTACATGTCTTCATACAATGGGTTGTTTTCAGGTAAATAACCAATTTTGGTTTTAACTGCTATTTCATTTTCGTGAATAGAGACTCCGTCTACAAGAACATTTCCAGAAGAAGGCTTGATAAAACAAGAAATAATTTTCATAGTAGTAGACTTACCAGCTCCGTTAGGACCTAAAAATCCAACTATTTCTCCTGAATTGACTTTAAAACTAACTTCGTCAATAGCCAATTGTTCTTGGTAATATTTGCTTAATTTTTGTACTTCTATGCTCATTTTGTGAAATTCTTGTGCTAAAATAACGCTTAACAACAGAAATATCTAAATTTTATGAATTGGAATTCATTCTATTGTAAATTTATGCAATGCAAAAAGGTAAGGTATATAGATCTACAGGTAGTTGGTACGATGTAAAATTAGATACAGGTAGTTTTATAAAAGCTAGAATCCAAGGTAAATTTAGAAATCTATCTATTAAAACTACCAATCCTGTTTCAGTTGGGGACGAGGTAGATTTATTAATTAATGAAAATAATGAAGCAGTAATTAAAAACATACATCCCAGAAAAAATTACATCATTAGAAAATCTGTTAACCTTTCCAAAGAAGCACATATTATTGCCTCAAATTTAGATTTGGCAGTTTTGCTAGTAACAGTTGTAAACCCCATAACTTCTCCTGGATTTATTGATAGATTTACAGTAACGGCCCAAGCTTATAATATTCCACTTTTAATAGTTTTTAATAAGGTGGAGATTTACGATACAAAAGCAATTGAAAAACTAGAATTATTTGAAAATTCTTATAATAAAGCTGGATACGAAACTATGAGAATGTCTGTTTTAGAAAATTTATCAATGGATACATTTATAGAAAAGATTCAAAATAAAACCGTACTTGTTTCTGGAAATAGTGGCGCAGGAAAATCCACTCTTATTAATAAGATAATTCCAGATTTACATTTAAAAACAGGAGAAATTTCTGCAACCCACAACACAGGAAAACACACTACTACTTTTGCTGAAATGTTTGATTTTAATGAAAAAACACAAATTATAGATACACCTGGAATTAAAGGTTTCGGATTGGTAGATTTTGACAAATCTGAGTTATCTAGATTTTTCCCTGAAATGTTGCAATTGTTACAAGATTGTAAATTCCATAACTGTAAACACATTAATGAGCCAGGTTGTGAAGTTCTAAATCAGTTAAGTAAAAATAATTTTTCTATATCAAGACACCAAAGTTACTTGGCAATGTATAAGGAAGACAAAGATTCTAATTACAGAAAAAACAATTATTTTTGAGAGTAGTTGTTCAAAAAGTTAAAAACGCATCTGTTAAAGTCAATAACCAATTGGTTGGGGAAATTAACAATGGTTTGATGGTTTTAGCTGGATACGAACCTTCAGATAGTAAGGAAGATATTTCTTGGATGGTTCAAAAAGTAATTAAAATGAGAATTTTTGACGATTCTGAAAATAGACTGAATTTTTCACTCTTAGACGTAAATGGAGAAATTTTATTAATTAGTCAATTTACTTTACATGCTTCGGTAAAAAAAGGAAATCGTCCTTCTTATATTAAAGCAGCTGATTCCCAAAAAGCTAAGCTAATGTATGATCTAACAATAAGTGAATTTGAAACTGTTTTAAAACGAAAAATTTCAACTGGAAAGTTTGGAGCTAATATGGATGTTTCGTTGGTTAATAATGGCCCAGTTACAATAACAATAGACAGTAAGAAAAAAGAATAAAATGGAAGAAATCACAATGAATAAGGCCCAGCAAATGGTAGATAATTGGATAAAAACTTATGGTGTTAGATATTTCAGTGAATTAACCAATATGGCTATTTTAACAGAAGAGGTAGGAGAAGTTGCTAGAATTATTTCTAGAAAGTTTGGTGAGCAAAGTGAAAAAAGCTCAGATGGAAATTTAGATTTAGCAGATGAGTTAGCGGATGTGCTTTTTGTAGTAATATGCTTGGCAAATCAGACAGGAATTGATTTGGAAAAAGCTTTAATTAACAACCTTAATAAAAAAACAAAACGAGATTCTACTAGACATATATCTAACATAAAATAATAGGTGTATTTACGTTAATTTACTGGTAATTAGTTCCTTAAATAGTTAAGTGCTGATGTTTTTCATATATTTGATATAAATAATATAAAACATTTACATGGAAATTTTACTTATAATATCAACAGTTCTTACTTTATTTGGCATTTTTAGATCACAAATAAACGGTTCAAAACCCTCCGGATTAATAGACTTAAAAGATACAACCAACAAATGGATTAGTGACAAATCTTGGCTCAGTAGATTAACTCCACTTTTTAGTGGATTAGTTATAGTTTACAATCTATTATTGTGGATAGTAAATGGACTAAATGCTATTGTCGATGTAATAAAATATATTTTCAATATTCTTAGGACAATTATTTTATGGGTATGGAATAATATTGTTCATCCAACAATATTTCTTACTGCAAAATTAGTATGGCATTACTTAATTGTCTTTTTATGGAAATTATTCTTGTCTTCAATTAGTCCAAATAAGTTAAAAGAAGTTTTTAAAAGAAAGAATATTATTTTTTCATTTAAAGTAATGGTTCAAATATTTTCTGTCTCAATTTTATTCTTTTTCATTTCAAGATTATTTGATTTTGGCCAAGTTGCAAACTATATTTTAATTTTATTTACTTTAGTTTTTATACAATTTCAAATTTTTGAATCCACTAACTTTTTTACTAGTTCATCTTCATCAACTATAAGAAAGCTTAAAATCGTCGGAACTTCCATTGCTACATCCATGGCCTTTATTGGTTTGGTTTTACTTTTCAAAAACCATTCTGACAAAATCATTCTTCAGGGACTTGGGGTTACCATAGCTCAAATATCAGTTCCAATAATTCTTGTATCATTATATGTTTTTGTAATTTCTACGTTTTTTATTGCTCCTTATTTAAACAAGAAGGATGATAATTCTTTTGATTTATTTGATTTTTTAAAACAATCATCTATTAGAATAGTAAAATACATCTATTCTTTGCCTTTTCATTTTTTAGGAATATTAATTGTATCTATTGTTCCAATTATCATCGCATTGATAATGTCTTTCGGAATAAATTTAACAACGAATAAATCTATGCCAGAATGGTCTTCTACAGCCAATAACATATCCTCTTTTATCCCAATAATAAAGCAAAATAAAAAGTCTATAAAATCTGTAAAATCAGAAATGCTACAACAAGATTCTATTTATAAAAATGATATTGCAATTGCAGATTCTAAAATTGAAGATTTGACATTAAGCTTGAATGAAGCTGAAAACTTAAAAAGTTTACTTCTTCCTAACCAAATTCTTTCATTTCAAGGAGATCCTTTTGTTGGAGAAACTCAAAAGTTTAGTTTTTTAGAAACAATTAGTGCCTCTAATTATGTTATTAAAATCATTAAAAGTTCTAATGATTCTATCGTAAGAGAGTTTGACAAATACCAAAAAAACAAAAGAGAAGATGGTATAATTAATACTTACGTTTTTAATCATAAATGGAAAAACCCTGGAACTTATAGATTAGAAATAAGTCCTAAAAATAGTTGTGAAACTGGCAAACCTTTTTCTAAAATTATTGATGTGGACAATAAACCAGAGCAAAAACTTGCTTTTAAAAATCCAACTGGGAAAAATATGATTTGTGCTGGAGATACAGTATTGTTTAAAGCCGACCAAAGTAAATGGGTTGAATCTTGGCATTGGGAACTACCTGAAGGCTGTAAATATATTTCTGAAGACACAGAATCTTCTATTGAAGTTGTTTGGGGGAATCAACCTGGAACCATTAGAGTTTATGGAGTTGGTACTAAAGGTGAAAACCAGATATCAGTTACTACCGGGTTACTTGTTAATATTATTCCTAAAATAGGTTCTCCAATGGTTTATGTTGACATGATTGACGATGAAACTATAAATTATTTTGAATACCCAACTAGAGAAGAATTATTTTATACTATGGTAGATGCCGAAAAAGAAATTTCTTCACTTAAAGATAGTCTTAATAGTGCTAGCAATAGCAAACTAGAAATAGAAAATTCTTTTTCAGAATTACAATCAAGTATGAATAACCAAAAAAGTAATTATAAGGACAAAATCAGCGATATAAGAATTGAAATCTTTGGTTTATTATTAGCTCTAATAGGATTTATTTTATTCTTCTCCATATTATTTACTAATCTTTGGACATATATGGTTAATTATAATTATTTCATATACGATTATGAACAAGAAGGGATTCACTATATCAATTCTCAAATTTCATTTTATAAAGAAAAAAATAAAAATCAGCCTCTTTTAGGGTGGACAATTTTATTGCTTTTTTCATTTTTGTTAATTGGGATTCTCAATTTAGGTTAATCTTATAACCATACTATATATTAAGTATAATTTTAATAAAGTACTAGATTAGCTATTATAGCTAAACTAGAGATACACAACGTCACGTTGAAAACAAGAAGCTGATTAATTAAATACTTTTAGTTATTTAACGGATATTTGAGATTATGACTAAGGAAAAAAAACAACCTTCAAAAGAAATCAAACCCAAAAGCAATAAAAAAAATATTTTTTTATTTATTGGGTTGATTCTAATTTCAGGAGCTGCTGCATTTTATCTTATTAACAACAAACCAGCAGAAAATAAGCAAACTTTCGATGTTGACATAGCAGAGGAAATCTCAACTAATGATTCCATTGTTGCAAGCGATACAACAGTTGCAAGCGATTCCATCATAGCGATTGACAATACCAATTTAGATCAACTAGAGAATGAAGAATTAAAAGTTAAACCTACAAAGAAAAGAGCATCAAGATTTACTCTAGAAAATAATCCAAATTATTGGACAATAGTGAAAGGAAGTAATAGCGATACTACATTTTACACATTGAAAAATAAAAAAACTGGAACTAAATTGTCTAATAAATTTTATAGCAAACAAAAAGCAAATAAAGAGTTAAAAAATTTACGAAGCATCCTTACTAAATAGATGGTTATTTATGAATATAAAATTCAGTAGTTTCTCTTTATTTTTTCTTATTTCATTTTTTTCTTATTCCCAACTTATCCCAAATGATAGAGATTATCAATGGGAATATTTTGGTCTTCTGGACACTTCTACTTCTAATTTTAATAATATAGATTTATCCAACTATGGATTTAATTCTCTGGGAACGATTCCAAATGATAGTTTATTATCTTCAATTATTTCTACTTTTTCATCTGGAAGTGCAGCGGGTGTAATCCTAAATTTCCCTTCTGGTTCTTATTTATTTAACCAAACTATAAGTTTGCCAGAAAATATAGTTTTAAAGGGCAAAGGTGCAGATAGTACAATTCTAAAATTTAATTTAAATGGATCTGGACATGCTATTGAAGTTATTGGTTCTGTAAGTAACGATACTTCTCATTTATCACAAAATGCTTTCAAGGATAGCAATGCTTTATTTGTGTCTAATCAGTCCATGTTTATACCTGGAGATTGGGTTAGAATTATTCGTAACGATGCTTCTTTAATTACTAGTAGTTGGGCGCTTAATACTGTTGGTCAGATTGTTAAAATAAATCAGGTAACCAATAATAAGTTGGTTTTTAATTCCAATCTTAGAATGAATTATAATCTCAGTGATCAACCTTTTATTAAAAAAATTCAACTCAAAGAGAATGTAGGTGTAGAATGTTTGAAAATAATAAGAGAAGATGTTTCTTCATCTCAAACTAGTAACATCAAGTTTAGTAGAGCTGGTAATTGTTGGGTTTCTGGTATTGAGTCCGACAAATGTAATTTTGCACATATCGATGCAGAATACAGTTCCAATTTGTCAATTTCTAAAAGTTATTTCCACGATGCACATTCTTATGGAAGTGGGGGTAAAGCTTATGGAGTTATGCTTCATTTCACTACCAATGAATGTTTTGTTGAGGACAATATTTTTGACCACCTTAGACACTCGATGATACTACAGGCTGGTGCCAACGGAAATATTTTCGCCTATAATTATTCGATAGATCCTTTTTGGACTGGAACCTTCTTTCCATCTAATTCAACTGGAGAAATTGTTCTTCATGGAAACTGGCCCTATGCCAATTTATTGGAAGGTAATGAAGTAGGTAATATAGTGATTGACAATTCACATGGTGCAAATGGGCCACACAATACTTTTTTTAGAAATAGAGCAAATGGATATGGTATATTTTTTAGTGATACCTCCTCACCAAGTCAACACTTTATAGGTAATGAGATCACCAACGATTCTTTACCTGCCCCATTTAGTAGTTTGACCTATTTTATACAAGGTTCTAATCATCTTGTCTATGGCAATAATAATTTAGGAGATATTGATCCTTTGGGAACCGATACGCTTTCTGATTTATCTTATGCTTACAGTAGTTTGCCAGAATTTATTCCCTTAGTTCAATGGGGAAGTATTGGAGTTCCAAATAGTATTAACTCTTCCAGTATTCCTTCCAAAGACAGATTTAGATTTAATGCCATATTCAGTAACTCTTGCGGTCAGAATTTAACAAGTAATAATATTTACAATGGTAAATCTATTGGAGTTTTCCCTAACCCATTTATTGATCGATTAAATATTGAAGGCAAATCCATTGAATCTATTGAAGTTTTTGATTCTTATGGTCGTCTAATTTACCATTCTATGAGTTGCTCAAGTATAGAAAATATCTCCTGGCCAAACGGGATTTATATCCTTAAAGTTAAATCACCTAGCAATTACAAATTCTTTAAGCTGATTAAAAAGTAATTTAATCTGTAGCTCACTTCTTTATAAAGAATTTTTTTAAGATTTATTTTATAAATTTAGAGGATGACACTAAAAAACTTATTTCTAGGTTTTATTATTTTTTACATTAATTCATTTAACGCACAATGTTATTACCAATTGCACATGTACGATAGCTATGGAGATGGATGGAATGGCGCTTTTTTAGAAGTAACCATGAATGGTGTACATGTTGGAGACTTTGACTGTGATGTTTCCTACACATTAGATTCTGTTTATTCATTTACTGGAGCTACAATGGATTTTATTTTCCATTCTGGAAATTGGGATAGTGAAATTACATTTGCTATATTATCTCCTATTGGTGATACACTTATTTATGGTCCTGCGCCAAGTGATTTGGACAACTTACTTCATACTTCAAATTCTACATGTCCAAGTACAGTTTCTTGTCTAAATCCTTTTTCTTTAAATGCCAGTGGTTTAACTACTAATTCTGCAAACCTTTCCTGGACCCCTTCTGCAACTGATACAATATGGAATTTACATTGGGATACTAGTCACATAAATTCTCATCCTGTAAATGGAGTTGGAAATTCAATAAATGGGCTTAATAGTAACAATTATTCCTTAACTGGTCTAAATCCATATACAACTTATGATTTTTATGTTCAAGCGGTGTGTGGAGCAAATAGCAACTCCATTTGGTCTGGACCATTTACTTTTACAACTTTGGTTATCCCCGGAACTTGTGGTGCTTATTTAGTAGAACTTTACGATTCTTATGGAGATGGATGGAATGGTGGATATTTAGAAATATTTTTAAATGGAACTATTATAGATTCTAATGTTACAATTCAAAATGGTTTTGGTCCTGAAAGCACACCTATTCCAATAGATTCTGGTGATATACTAGATGTTGTATATTATCCTGACCAATGGCCAGAAGAAAATTCTTATACTATTTATGACCAATCTGGAAATGTTATTGTGAATCAAACCAATATCCAACCAATTAATAATGGACCAATGAGTACATATGGAATACAAGCTTGTGTTTCTTGTAGTTCTCCTATAAGTTTATATGCTTCTGCTATTTCTACAAGTAATGCAGATTTGTCTTGGGTTTCAGGTGGAAGTGGAGGTAATTCTTGGAATTTAGAGTGGGGAATAAGTGGTTTTTCACCAAGTTCAGGAACTATGATTAATAACATAAATTCCAATTCTTATTCTATGACTTCTTTAAGCCCTGGTACAGATTATGATTTTTATGTACAAGAAGTCTGTGGAGCAAACGATGTTAGTTCTTGGTCTGGTCCCTATACTTTTACTACCAATGCCTTAACCATTCCAGGTAGTTGTGGTATTTTTCAAATTGCGTTACTTGACAGCTATGGCGATGGTTGGAATGGAGGCTACTTAGACATAGAAGTTAATTACTCTATTACACAAACAGTTACTTTACAAACAGGTTCTGGTCCTGAATATTTCGATATTTCTGTAGATTCTGGAGATGTAATAAATGTTATATACTCACCAGGAAATTGGGAAGACGAAAATTCTTATGAGATTTACAACGAGCTAGGGGTAATGGTAGCATCAGAAGCAGGTTCTAACGGAAATGGTCCAGCAGATACTTACGGACTCATTAGCTGTCAGTCAGCTGGAAGCGGTACTATTAACGCTCCATGTGGATGGTTTATTCTAGAAACTTATGATTCCTTAGCAGATGGATGGGACGGGTCCTATATCTCCATTGATTTGAATGGGATTTCTTCTCATAATTTAACTATGTACAGCGGAAGTACCACCCAAATAGTTCCATTTATTGTAGACTCTAATACAATTATAGATATTTCTTACTATGAAAATGGAGCAAACGATCAAGAACAAAATGGCTATAAACTAATGGATAATTTGGGAAATACAGTAGCATATGAACTTGGTTCTGTAAATAATGGACCATTAAATACCAATGGAATTTCTGTATGTCAATCTACTACTAGTACAGAAATTATAAATTTTAATGAGATTTTAATCTACCCAAACCCATCAAATAATTTGGTTAATATAAATTCACAAGAACTTATAAGTAAAATTACAATTACCAATATTCTTGGTGAAGTTGTATTTGAAAAACACCCTAACCAAAACTTTATAGCTATCGATGTTTCTAGCTTTTCGAGTAATCTTTATACGATAAAAGCAATGTTTGGAGAAAGACAAAAAGTAGAAAAGCTACTTATTCAACATTAGTTTTATTCTTATTGGATATAAACATTGTATCTCTTTTTAAACTCCGGAATATCCTTTTTTAGTTTTTTACAATGGTTTTTAGCTTTTAAATTTCCTTGATTGATTGCCTTATTGATGTAAAAATTACTTTTTTCAAAGTCTTCTGTCCAAAAATATGCATCTGCTAGATTGGCACTTAATAGTCCAGATATTTTGGAATTTATTCTTGATTTTTTGTTTGCTAAATCACTTTCTTTCATTTCCTGTTCCCAAATATTGATTGCTTTAATAAGTTGAGTTTTAGCTCTAGATTTATTTCTATCTAAACCAACTTGTCCATATCCCGATTCTGCATAATTATAAGCAGATAGTAACTTTTCATAATTATAATCTTGAAATTTTTTAACAATATATACTTCAGTATTCTCCCTTTTTTTAGGATAACCAATCTCAGAATCTAGTACTGAAGAAATATTGTTTATGGCCGTATTCCAAAGTTTTCTTTGAAGATTTATCCAGATATCTTTATTGCTTTCTCCAACATTCATTTTCCATATTTCATAATCGTATTCAGTTTTGCCTTTAAAAACAACATGATTTGCTATTTTATTGTGGTATTGCTTTTGGTGCAATAAGTCTCCACTTATAAATGTTTTTATAACTATTGGCATTTTATATCTTGCTGTAACTACATAAGATTTTCCTTGGTTAGCATACTTTCCTTTTATAGAAATCACCTCCAACCCCAAATTGTCTATTTCTATTCTAACTCCACTATTTCCTTCACTAAAACCTGCAATTTTTATAGATTTATTGCTCATTAATTCACTTAGAGACTTTGACAAAACTGGAGGGAATAAAAAATAAGATTCTGGATATTCAGGATAAATTGGTTCAGTTGGTTTTGCTCTATTTATACCTTTTGCAATATTTTGTTTCCAAACACTTAGGCTGTCCAAATAATTTCTTTTGATAGTGTTTTTTAGTGTTTTCCAAGTTTTAA
>Ga0209223_10002119_pt1 | contig 20436 bp, 16 predicted proteins | sample COG_06_FD_184750 | JGI IMG/M metagenome (GOLD analysis project Ga0209223, IMG submission 184750) | Pelagic Microbial community sample from North Sea - COGITO 998_met_06 (SPAdes) (version 2) | ecosystem: Environmental > Aquatic > Marine > Neritic zone/Coastal water | place: Helgoland, sampling...
TCGAATTAACAAATAATTAGCTGAAAAACTTATTTTATCAAAATTTAAATTAGTGCTAACCTCATTAATATCGTTGCGATAGTTAGCTTCGTTAAGATGAAAAAAGTAATATAACGATAAATTCCGTTTTGATTTATATGAAACTTGTCCAACTACATTGGATTTATTGCTTTGGCTATAACCTTTAATAGCAACATCTTGAGCCTCATTATTATTGCGATAACTTTGACCAATGCCGGCAGAGAATTCTCCTAATTTATTAAATAATGACGATTTAACACCATAGCCAAATCTTTCTCTATTTTCATTGCGATCATAGCCAGATAAATGGTCATCGCTAAAAATATTATTAAATGTTAACTCAGAATTATTTGAATCTTCATTAGCTAAATCTTCATAACCAAGAGTTGATCGAGTAGAAACAAAATTAGCAATCGGCTCTAATAGAAAGGTGCTTTTTTGTGTTTTTTTGATTAAGGGCAAAGACCAATCTAGGGAAACTTTGGGTCTATGATTGATCTGACTACTTTTATATTTAATATGATCTTCGTTATATTTATAATTTTCATCAAGCAAATATAAATCATTCTGCACAGAAAATTTTATATCGATCAAATTTCCTAAAACATTAAAAGGCAGTAATATCTCGGGAGTTAAAGAATATCTATTATATTGCAAACCACTTTCACGGTTTATAGCCACTAAATTATTTTTAATAGATATTTTTTCTTTAAAAAATATAGGATCAATATTGAGCTCATAATTAATCTGCGGCGCCACAAATTGCTGCTGCTTGCGATCTTCATAATTTTCTAATTCTTGAAATCTTATCGACTTTATAGAAAAATAATCACGATTTTTGATATAATCATAATTAATTTCTGAAATTGCGTGATCCAGAAAATTATCCTGGTAATCTCTTAAATAATTAGGGTCAGACATGGTATTAATCTTAAAATCAAAACCCTTATCGTGATCCAAATCAAAATCACCGCTTCCATTAGCAATCCATCTAATATTTTTGTTACTACGGTTAATAATAGTGTTATCATTAAGAGCTGAATCTATATTATTATTTGCCGCCTCTAGGGATAAATTATACTGACCATATGATGTTAGATGTCTATATTCACTAGTTAATAAATATTTCTCACCATCAAGGCCAATTCTTGGAACCAGAGTCAAATCCTTATCTTCAGCAATATTGATATATAATGGCAATCTTACACCTATACCAAACTTGTTATTCTTGGTATAGCTTGGAAATAAAAAACCAGTCTTTCTACGACGCGAAGACATTGGGGTACTTAAATATGGTGTATATAATATAGGTATATCATATATTTTAAAAACACCGTGCTTGCTTTTAATAGAGCCGCTTTTTTTATCAATCTTGGTTTCATGAGATTGAATTACAGCAAAATCTTTTTCTTTACCGATATTTTTATCATCTTTGGAAATATCGTCATTGGGACAAAATGAATATATTGGATTAAAGAATATTGTTGATAGCGGATTAACTTTTTCTACCTTACTAGCCTTGATATAAGATCCATCTTTAAAAATCATTGCAGCATTTTCAAAGTTACCGTTGGAAAAATCATCTTTTATAACCGCCTTATCTGACTTTAGCTTGCCAATTTCAAGATTATTAACCACTATATCGCCCTGAAGTGTGATATTTTTGTTTTTTTTATCATAAATAGCCTCATCGGCAATTAGCTTACTTGGTCCCTTGGTTATCTCAACATTGCCTTTAGCAGAAATGGTTTGATTTTTCTGACTGCCATCAACTTGATCAGCTTTTAATATGGTTGGCAAATTATTATCAGGAATATTTTTTAAATTACTTATGGCCCAAGCGCTAAGTGGAATATTTAAAAAAATTGCTGCAAGCAAAATATTAAATGAATTTATAATAGATCTTATCGATATTTCTGACACCAGGTTAATAGGATAAATTATGATATTATTAGCTTTAATATATTATGCTTAACAAATAATATTACGACCATATGTAATTTTAATTATCCTATATTATCAATGATTTATAGGGAGATAACAGCAGAAAAATTGTGAATTAAAAAATTTAAACAACAATGAGCTTTCTTAAAATTGCCAAAGAAATTTAGTGTTTGCTAGTCTATACCCAGGAATATATGAATTAATAATCTTTATAACAAGTCGCAAAGCCACTAAAAAAATAAGCAATTTTGAGTAATTCTTAGGAAGTCTTGTTATTAAGTGAGATTTAGCTTTTGCGGTCTATTTTTTCTTATCCACAAAGCGATCATCATTCTTGTTAAGATAATTGCTGAAAACATTGAAGATAATATTCCAAAACTCAGCGTTACTGCAAAACCTTTAACCGGACCACTACCAAAAGAAAATAAAAAGAAAGCCACAATTAAAGTAGTTATATTAGAATCAATAATGGTTCTGTAAGCCTGTCTAAATCCCTGATCCACAGCAATAATAACTGATTTATTTTGACGAAGCTCCTCTTTTATCCTCTCAAAGATCAAAACATTAGAATCAACCGCCATACCAATTGTTAAAACAATACCAGCGATGCCAGGTAGAGTTAGATTAGTGCCCACAAAGGACAAGGCAACGATAATAAGCATAATATTAAAAAGTAGAGCAATATTTGCTAAAGCACCAAAGGTGCCGTAAATAACAATCATGGCAATCACAACTAGCAGCATTCCAATTAAAGCTGCCATTCCACCGCTATTAATAGAATCTTGCCCCAAAGATGGGCCGACAGATCTTTCCTCAACAATATCAAGAGGCGCTGGCAAAGCACCCGCCCTTAACAACAATGCTACTTCAGCAGCTTCTTCAACTGTAAAGCTGCCAGAAATTACTCCTGCTCCTTGATTAATAACGGTATTGATTCTCGGTGCAGTTACCACCTCATTATCAAGAACTATAGCAAATATTTTACCTATATTTTCTCGGGTTATTTGAGAAAATTTTCTTGCTCCACTATTATTAAAACTAAAGCCAACCGCTGGCTTTCCTTCAAAATAGGTAGTATTAGCATCAACTAAAGAATCACCACTTAAAATAATTTCTTTATCTATCAAATACGATACCCCCTCCTTATCATAGAGCAACTTAGTGCCCGGTATTGGCACCATATATTGACCATCTTGGCTTGATGATTTTACAAAATGGAAGGTCATTTTAGCGGTCTTGCCTAATAAAGATTTGACTTGAGAAGAATCTTTGATGCCAGGAACTTGTAGTAAAATTCTATTTTTACCCTGAGCTTGAATCAAGGGCTCTTTTGTACCATGCTCATCAATACGACGCCTGACAATTTCAATTGATTGCCTAGTAACATCATTTTGCATTTTTTTTATCAATTCATCGCTCAGGGAAATCTCATAAATATTATCTGTGGATGATATTTTGAGCTGCGGATTTATTGATCTTATTATTTTTTGTATATCTTTTTTAGCTACTTCATTGCGAACTACAAATTTTATCTTTTCATCTTTAACTTTTGGCAAAGCGCGAACCGATTCTTTGCGAAAAGAGCTTTTTATTTCATTTTTAAAATTTTCTAAGCGTTCTTTAAGGTAGTAAGGGAAGTCAATTTGCAAAGTTAGTTGCGATCCACCTTGCAAATCAAGGCCTAGATTTAAGTTGCTTTGGGGTAGCAATTTTTTTAATGATATTGGCAAAATGTTGCTTTCCTGTCGGTTAAGCAATGATGAGAATGAGTAAAAAATTATCAAAATACAAAAAGCTATAATGGAAATAATTTTAAACTTTGAAAGATTTAGCATTTTAATTTATTGATAATTTTAGAATGAGCCAGATTATAAGCCTCTAAAGCAAATACGAATTAGAATAATATTTCGTTAAATTGTTTTTTAAATTTTTGGTAAAAACTTACTATCAACGATAAAGCACTAGTACATTTAAAGCAAAACTAACAAAATTATTTCTAAAAATTCAAAACATTCGAAAGCTCACGTAAAATCAATCAGCTTTAATCACAAAATTCAATTGCGATACATATTTATTTTTTAGAATTTTTGTCTTTTTTGGCTTTTTCTTTTTTACCCTTTTCTTTTTTGTTAGATTTATTTTTATCCTCTACTTTTAATAAGTCGCTAATCGACATTTTATTTATCTTAATTACCACATCTTGCGCTATTTCAAGATCAACAATATTTGTCTTATCTATATCTTTGACAGTGCCATGTATTCCTGAGCTTGTAACTACCTTATTACCAATTTTTAAATCATTTATAAGTTGTTGATGATCTTTAATTTTTTTACTTTGTGGCCTTATTATCAAAAAATAAAAAATACCAAATATTAGTATAAGTGGCACGAAACTAGAAAATGAAAACTGTGCATCTTGCGTCGCTATTTCAGCAGTTTGAGCAAGGGCAGAAGAGAATAATATATTATCAAGCATTGTAGAATTATTAATTAATTATGGAAATAACATCGTTGATAGTTGTAAATAGCATCAATGTTATAATCAAACTAAAACCTAAATTATAGCCAATTTTTTGAAAACTTTGAGATAAAGCCCTCCCTCGAATTGCTTCAATAAAATAGTAAAATAAATGACCACCATCCAATACTGGAATTGGCAATAAATTCAGGACTCCCAGATTAATTGATATTAACGCCACAAACCACAATATCATAATTTTTGACTTACTTTCGATAGTTTTTCCTGAATATTTGGCAATTTTAATTGGCCCTCCCAGCTCCTTAATTGATCTTTGTCCAGTTACCAACTGGCCCAGAGTTTTAAAAATAGAAATTGATATGTCGTAAGTTTCAATTGTAGCATGGCCAAAACTTTGCAACATACCTACCTTAACTGATGATGATTGTGGGGCAATAACTCCAATCATTGGCACCTCAATCTCTTCGCCAGCAAAATCTTCTCTAGCAGTAAGTTTGGGGGTAATTTTGATATCAAAAATCTCTGATTTTCTTCTTATGCTAAACAGCATTTCTTTGCCAGCATTGGTCGAAACGGCCATTGAAACATCACTAAAATCATCAATATATTTATTGTCGATAGCAACTATTTCATCTCCCGGTAATAAACCGACTTCAAAAGCTACGCTATTAGGAACAACTTCATTGATAATTGGCCTAGTATCTATCACGCCATTAAATTTAAATATGATGGTAAAAATTATTATTGCTAAAAGAAAATTGGCGATGGGCCCTGCGGCAACAATTGCCATTCTTTGATAAACTGATTTAGTAATAAAAGAAATGTCACGATCTTTTTTTGACATCTTACTAATCATTTCATGATCTGGCATTGAAGCTGCATTGCGATCGCCATACATTTTAACATAGCCGCCGAAAGGCAGTAAACAAAACTTCCACAAGGTACCTTTTTTATCTTTAAATCCAAAAAGCTTCTTACCAAAACCAATAGAAAACTCATCAATTCTAACTCCACATTTTCTTGCGACATAGAAGTGCCCATACTCATGAATAAAAACAATGACTGAAATTATGGCAATGAAGGAAAATAAATTATGCAAAAAAACTTGTAGCAATTCCATTTTACGATATTTTTGTTAGTAACAAATCCTGCGCCTTTCTTTTTATTAAAAAATCATAATCAATTATATCTTCAGCTGAAGACAGCTTTAGAAATTCGACTTTGTCTAACATAGTTTTAATAAAATCAACAATCTTATTAAAGGCTAATTTGTTTTCTAAAAACCCATTAACGGCAATCTCATTCGCGGCGTTAAGTACAATTGGCATGTTTCCTCCTTTTTTTAAGGACTCTAAACATAAATTAACAGCTGGAAATATTTTTTCATCAATTGCAAAAAATTCTAGCTTTTTCATAGCAATAAAATCTAACTTTTCTACTTCTGTACTCATTCTTTTTGGATAAGATAAAGCGTATGAAATTGGAACTTTCATATCGGGATAGCTCATCATTGCTAAAGTTGAACCATCTTTATAATTTACCATACCATGAATTATTGATTGTGGATGCACCACGGCCTTAAGCTGGTCAATCTCAATGGGAAACAAATAATAAGCCTCTATCAATTCCAAGCCTTTGTTCATCATGGTTGCTGAGTCAATTGAAACTTTAGCGCCCATTGACCAGTTGGGGTGATTTACTGCATCAGCTATAGTAACTTTGCTTAAATCATGATTTCCAGAAAAAAAAGGGCCACCTGATGCCGTAAGAATAATATTGCTGATATTTTGTAGATTATCTTTTTCAAATATTTGGAAAATAGCATTATGCTCAGAATCAATTGGAATTATTTTTGATCCACTTTTTTGCGCTTCTTTGATTAAAAAATCGCCACCGCATACCAAGGATTCTTTGTTAGCCAAGGCTATATTAGAGCCTGCCCTTATAGCTGTTAGTGTTGGCTTCATACCGATTGATCCAACTATTGCCGAAATAACAAGATCGCATTTAATTTTTGCTATATCTAAGATAGCCTCAAATCCAGCCAAAATCTCAATACCCTTTAAGTCAGAAAGGAGACTCTTTAACTCTTGATATTTATCCTCATTAGCAATTACCACATATTTCGGCCTTAGTTGTCGTACTTGCTTTGCTAAAAGAGAGAAATTGCTCTTGGCGACCAAAGCCAAAACCGAAAATTGTTCTGGATTATTTTTAATAATAGAGACGGTATTTTGGCCGATTGAACCAGTAGAGCCGAAAATAGAGATTGATTTAGACATTTTTGCCAGAATCTTTTTTGTCAAATTCTTTTGCTGCTTCATTATTTAATAGCTGCTCAATACGCGCTGCTTTTTTGCCAGAGTCATCCAATATAAATCTCATCTGTGGCACTAATCTTGATTTTACCTTGCCGGAAATTTTATTACGCAAGTAAGAATCAAGACCGTTTAAATATTTAACAACCTTAATTTGAAAAGATTCTTCACCAAAAATATCAAGATAGAATTTTATATTTTTTAAATCAGGGCTAACATCCGCTTCCAAAATAGTAATATGACAATTTTTAAAATTAAGCATGTCATCTTGCATAAAAATTTGCGACATTTCTCTTTTATAATTTTCGCCAATTTGCAACTGCTTTTGCGACTTTGTTTTTTTCATTTTAAAAATTTTTTTAAAAAACTAAACGATACTTATCATCTATTCAAGCAATATATAAAAAGCTAAATATTATTTTAATTTTCCAGGAGTTACTTAAGATTTCATAAGCAAATCAATATTACCACCTATTGCTGCTGCGTTAGTTGTAACGACCTTTTCATTAATAAATTTTAGCAAATAATGAGGCCCTCCAGCTTTAAATCCGGTACCTGATAATCCCTCGCCACCAAAAGGCTGAGAGCCAACGACTGCACCAGTTATGTTGCGATTAATATAAATATTGCCAACATTTACATAATTTTCAATATCTTGATATTGCTCTTGAATTCTAGTGTGTATACCAAAAGTAAGGCCAAATTTCAAAGAATTTACTCTTTTTATAAGATCTTTAATATTTTTTTCCTTATAGCTGACAACATGCAGAATTGGTCCAAAATTTTCTTCTTTTAAAATAGATAAATCATCTATTTTCCAAATTTGTGGAGCAAAATAGTGACCTTCCTTTTCCCCTTTTAGCAACTCTGGTTTTATTGCTAATTTTTTTATTAATTTTGCCTTAGAGGATTTTTCAAGATTATTGATGTGATCTTCTAAGTTCTTTTTAGCTTTAGCATCAATTACTGGACCAATATCAGTTGAAAAATTACTAGGATCCCCCACTTCCATTTCTTGCAAAGCTCCGCTTATTAATTTTAATGCTTCATCAGTAACAGCTTCTGGTAAAAACAATATTCTAAGAGCCGAACATCTTTGTCCAGCACTACCAAATGCAGAAGAAATAACATCATCACAAAGATGTTCTAGCAATGTTGAGCTATCGGCAATCATACAGTTTTGACCACCAGTTTCAGCAATAAGAGTCACAATATCATCATCACGACTAGCAAGATCTCGTTGTATTTTTTTGGCAGTTGCAGTTGATCCTGTGAAGCAAACACCTTTTACAACTTCCTCTTTAACCAATTTAGATCCTATTATAGAACCTTCGCCAGCGAGTAGCTGTATAACATTTTTTGGAATTCCAGCTTCATGAAGCAATTCTACAAGTCTAGCGGCAACTAGCGGAGTTTGCTCTGCTGGTTTAGCAATAACAGAATTGCCCACAACTAAGGCCGCAGCAATTTGACCAATAAATATTGCCAAAGGAAAATTCCATGGGCTAATGCAAAGAAAAACACCCTTTGGATGCAAGGTTAAAGCATTTAATTCACCAGTAACCGATGGCAAAATAACTGGATTTAACATAATTTTTTCTGCTTGCGCAGCATAATATCGACAAAAATCAACAGCTTCTCTTATTTCCGCGATAACATCAATCAAAACCTTACCTGCTTCTTTAATGCAAAGAGCGCTAAGTTCATGAATATTCTCTTCTAATAAATCTGCAAATTTTCTAATGATATTAGAACGATTTTCTAATTTAATATTTTTCCAATCAATAAAAGCCTCTTGCGCTTTTATAGCAGCTCTCGATACATCATCAGCATTGGCACTTATAACACTGCCAACAATTTGCGAAATATTTGACGGATTATAAATTTTTACCTCAGCAGCAGAAGCATTGTCATCTTTAAAATGCCACTCTTTATTAAGAAATTTATCTAAATTATTTTTAAATTCATCAAGATGATAAGTGCTGCCAACATCAATACCCTTTGAATTTAAGCGTTCATCGCCATATATTTGAGATGGCAAAGCAATTGTTTGATTGCGCTTACCGCCATTTTCTTTAACTTTAGCTATTGGATTTTCTACTACATCTTCTACAGGAATTTTATCATTTGCTAGCATATTCATAAAGGAGCTATTGGCGCCATTTTCTAAAAGCCTGCGAATTAGATATGCTAATAAATCTTTGTGCTCGCCAATTGGCGCATATATTCGACAAGGAACATCTTTAACCACATCGCTATAAAGACTCTCACCCATGCCGTAAAGTCTTTGAAACTCATATTTCTTACCAACCGCAAACTCTCTAATAGCCGCTATTGAATAGGCGTTGTGAGTGGCAAATTGTGGATAGAATGAATCGCAATTAAGAATTTTTCTAGCACAAGCTAAATATGATACATCGGAGTGATATTTATTAGTAAAAACTGGATATTGCTCAAGGCCATTAATTTGAGAATGCTTGATTTCAGAATCCCAATAAGCACCTTTAACTAGGCGAATTGGAATTATTCTTTTACTTTCTTTGGCAATATTGCTTAAAAAATCTATTACATAAAAAGCTTTTTTCTGATAAGCTTGCAAAACAAAACCCACGCCATCATAGCCTGCAAATTCTGGCATTTGACATATTTTTTTAAAAATATCTAATTGAATATCCAAGCGCCTAGATTCTTCAGCATCGATTGAAATAGCAATATTAAGATCTTTGGCAAAGCTAATAAGCTCGATGACTTTTGGTAACAATTCATTATAAACCCTATCTTTTTTTAAAAGCTCGTAACGAGGATGAAGAGCTGTTAATTTTATCGATACCGATGCTTTACTAAAGAAATTTTCACTAGTGGATTTATCAGAATTATATTTAGCAACTTTAGCAATTGCTTCCTTATAAGATTTAAAATAGCGATCTGCTTGCTCTTGATTACGCGCGCCCTCACCCAAAATATCATAAGAAAAATTATATCCAGCCTTTTCAAATTTCGCCGCCTTCTTCAAGGCTTTATCCATATCTCTTCCCATTACAAATTGCATGGCAATTATATGCATTGCAGAGCCAAGAGCCTTTCTAATAACAGGCTTGTAGGTTTTTGTTAAAACATTTTGTATAATGTTAACAGGCTTTTCATCATCGCGCCCAAAATCAACTATCTTACCCGTCAAAAGCATGCCCCAGCTCGTAGCATTGATATAAAATGACGCATCATCACCTAAATATTGCTGCCAATTTGTATCCTTGAATGTGGATTCAATTAATTTATCTACAGTTTTTTTATCGGGAATTCTAAGAAGAGCTTCAGCAAGGCACATTAATGCCACTCCTTCTTTGGTAGATAAGTTATATTGATTCAAAAAAGCTTCAACACTAACACCTGATTCACAAGCGCGAGCTTTTTTTATCATATCATAGGCTTTTTGCAAAATCTTTTCATCACATTCGAAGCCGTCTAAATACTCGACCATCTTTGCCATAGTTTCAGACTCTCTTAAAAATTGTTTTTTGCTAATATATTCTAATTCCATAATATCTTTATTTTTGTTTTTGAATCTGCAAGTGGATGAAGATTTTTTTAAAATACTCATAAATCACATTTACTTATTGTGAGTAACGTTACTTACTGCTTTTCATAATTTATTATTTATTGCAATAATTTAATTAAGTAAAGATTCTTATAAATAATTGAAATATAACTCACTATCATCAAGTAATTTACACCAAGAGATAATTAGTTTTTTAAGGTCAAGCAAGTCAAGAAATTCGTTGATTTTAAAAATAAATTTCTTGGCTATCCCACTATAACCTGAATTATAATAGCTTTGTTAAAAACCCTTATAATCGTGAATACCCTCCATCACTATATTAAAAGTGAATAATTTTATTGAATCTGGATCAATAATATTAGAGTGCTTTACTGAAGCGGTTAGCATTTTTCTATCATTCTCATCATATGCCAAATATTGATAATCTTTAGAATTAAATGGATGTTGTTCAAAATAAATCTCGGTTTGTAATTTACCAAATTTAACATGGTAAATATTAGCGTTTATATGTGGAGCTCTTCCAGCTATTGATCCTGGCATAATGGTGATAAAAAAATAATTTCCTAAATTATCAGTTACGGCGCGCCCCGACATATTAAAATATTTATCAATATATTCACTATCTGGCTCAAGCAAAGTATGATATTTTCCAGCAGCATTAGCTTGCCAAATCTCAATCACAGCCCCACTAATTGGCACACCAAAAGAATCTAAAACTTTGCCTTGTAAAAAAATTACTTCACCAAAGGCACGGTAAAACGAACCAGGTTTTTTAATAAGATTATTGCTTGTTGCAAATATTAAGGGCATCGAAATATCGGCAGCAAAAAATCTTGATGGCGTTGGCTTTTTGGGATTAAAAACTGATGGCGATAGAGCAGAATAACTTTCTTCTGTATCTTTAAGTTGATAATTTTGCATTGCCTGCTGGCGCGCTTTTTCAAAAAAACCTTCATCAGCATAATTACTCTCTTGAGCTAGAGACTGCGGTATAAACTGTGAGCTAAATAATAAAAAACAAATTATTGATAAAAATAATCTCATTATAAAGTTTATTTTATAACTTAGGCAAGGTAACTCCGGTTTGACCCATATATTTTCCACCCTTAGTATTGTAGGCAACTTCACAAGGCTTATCACCTTGTAAAAATAAAAATTGGCAAGCTCCTTCAAATGCATAAATCTTAGCTGGTAATGGCGTTGTATTAGAAAACTCAAGCGTTACATGACCTTCCCAACCTGGCTCTAAAGGGGTTACATTAACTATAATTCCGCAGCGAGCATAAGTTGATTTGCCAACACAAATGACCAAAACATCTTCGGGTATTTTAAAATATTCAACAGTGCGAGCTAATGCAAAGCTGTTGGGTGGAATTATACAAACATCAGCATCTCTATTAACAAAACTATTGCTAGAAAAATTCTTAGGATCAACGATTGCTGAATCTATATTGGTAAAGATCTTAAATTCTCGCGCCACTCTTGCATCATAGCCATATGATGAATTTCCATAAGAAATTATTTTTTGACCATCATCATTAACCCTAATCTGCTTTCCAACAAAGGGTTCAATCATATTTTTTTCAAGCGCTAATTTAGCTATTGATTTATCGGATAATATAGACATTTATATTTTATAGATTTTTTCTATTTTTTATTCTCTTAAAAAATAACAAGAATTAAATTTTAAACAGCTCAATTTGCAATAGATCATTTTATAATGCACGACCTTAACTATCTTGAAAATATTTTGGTACTATTAATGGCGTCAGTTGTGATTGTCATAATATTCAAACAGCTTCGTCTTAGTCCAGCTCTTGGATATTTATTAGCTGGAGCTGCCATTGGTCCATTTGGCTTCGGCATTTTAACCATTGATGACACCACTAAGTCAATTGCTGAACTGGGTATTGTTTTTTTGCTATTTGCCATAGGTCTAGAGCTTTCTTTTACCAAGCTCGCAGAAATGAAGAAGTATGTTTTTGGCTTTGGCAGCCTACAAATCATCATCACCTCAGCAGTATTATCTTATTTGGTTTTTGTTGGACTTAACCTATCTCCAGAAATTTCAATATTAATTGGTAGCGCTCTTTCTCTTTCGTCAACCGCAATTGTTTTACAAGTTATTGCTGAAAATGGCGAGCAGTCAACTAGAGTTGGAAGATTGTCATTTTCAACCCTATTGATGCAGGATTTAGCAGTTATTCCTATACTTGTTTTGATACCCCTAATTAAACAAGACGGTATTGATATATCCAACGCTTTATTAGGAGCGCTGGTAAATGCTATAATTGCTTTAGCCATCATATTTGCCATCGGCAGATTATTGTTGCGGCCTTTATATAAGATGATCGCTGATACTAAAAGCGATGTATTATTTCTTAGCTTCACTCTAATAATTGTGCTTGGATCAGCTCATATGAGCCACAAAATGGGCTTATCATTTGCTTTGGGCGCCTTTGTGGCCGGCCTTATGGTTGCAGAAACTGAATATAAATATCGTGTGGAGGAGGAAACCAACTCTTTAAAGTCGTTATTTATGGGGTTGTTTTTCATGACAATAGGAATGTCATTTGATTTTGATTTGATGCTAAGAAGCTTACCATGGATAATTTTAGCTTCATTTACACTGATATCATTCAAAGCAATTATAGTTGTGACCCTTTGTCGTATTTTTAAATTTCCGCTGGGCCCATCAATTCATGCTGGACTTTTTTTAGCTCAAGGTGGTGAATTTGCTTTTGTTGTGCTCTTGATGGCAGTAAATGAAACTGTTGTTGATGTCGAAACCGCACAATTCCTAATGACTGTTGTTACCCTAACAATGGGCTTAACTCCTTTACTTGCATCGATTGGTCGTCGCGTAAAATCATATCTCTATACTAAAGAAGTTCTTCATGATGGCAAAATAAAAAGGGAGCTTGGTAATGTATCTAGCCACGTCATAATTATTGGCTTTTCTAAAGTTGGCCGCATAATTGCCCATATTTTACGCAAAAAAAATATTAACTACATTGTTTTAGACAATAACCATCGCATGGTTCGGATCGAAAAAAGTAAGGGTTATAGCATAATTTATGGAGATGCCATGAATCAAGATGTCCTGTCTCATATCGGCACCGAAAAATGTGAATCAATCATAGTTGCTATGGATGACGATGTAACTTGCATGAAGATCACTCGCTTCATACATCAAAATTTCCCCGATGCATCAGTAATTACCAAATCAGAAACTATCAATAACGCCCAGAGATTTAAGAAAGTTGGGGCAAGCTTTGTTGTATCAAAAAATCTTGAGGCTGGATTGCAAATGAGTCACGCCGCCCTTTCTTCAGTTGGCGTCAGTAGTAAAGAAATAGGGGACGCTCTCAATGCGTTTCGCGATATCAATACCGAAGTTATTAAAGATGTAATAAATTCAGAAAAATATGAGAAGGATGCCGATCTTTTTGACAAAGATAGCGAGGGAATAAAAAATAATATTAGAAAAGAAAAAAAGAGTAAAAAATTTAAAAGATTATTAGCAAAAATTACCCCTTAAAATATTTTTTTAGTAAATAAAGTAAGGTTGCTAAATTTTTTATATTAACCAGTTCATAATTTTATAAATATTATAATAATATTTATAAATCTGGACGGTTCTTTTTAGTAATCTTTTTAGCATTTTCAAAACGCCATTCTTTTATTTTTTGATGATTTCCACTAATTAAAACATCAGGAACCTTTTTGCCACGCCATTCATTTGGCCGTGTATATTGGTCATATTCTAGAAGGCTTTGGAATTCAGGATTTTTATCAGATCCAAAAGATTCTTCGCACAAAGACTTGCCCCCTCCCAAAACATCAGGAATATTTCTAATAATAGCATCTATAAAGGGAAATGCCGCAATCTCGCCACCCGACAAAACATAGTCACCAATTGAAATTTCTTCAATTTCAAACTCATTCAAAACCCTTTGATCCACCCCTTCATAGCGACCGCATAAAATAGCTATCTCTTCTAAATTAGCAAAATTAGCAGCCATTTTTTGATCGAATAGCTTGCCACGAGGCGAGAGATAAATAATTTTTCTTTTAGGGTTTTTGTTGGTTAAAAAATCAAGATTAGACTCAAGAGAGTTAGCAATAACATCTGGCTTTAGCAGCATGCCACTTCCACCACCATAAACAATATCATCAACTGCTTTATGCTTATCTTTGGCATATTGACGAATATCAATCGCCTCAATTTGCCATAATTTTTTTGCTAAAGCAATTCCAGTGACGGAAGCTGCTAAACAACCAGGAAATAGCTCAGGAAATATTGTAAAAACCTTAAAATTAGGCACTATTAGAAAAATTCTTTATACGGTTTAACGCTTCATCAACATTTTTATTATCGTGAATCATTGAAATCCGAACATAACCTTCGCCACTAACTCCAAAAGAACTTCCGGGGCAAAATACTATACCAGTTTTTGCAATTAAATTTTTGCAAAAATCAAAGGAAGAAATATTTTGAAATTGCTTTGGTAACTTTGTCCACAAAAACATACTAGCTTTTGGCTTCGATATTTCCCAATTCAGTATTTCTTGAGCTTTTTTGATGAAATAATTTCCCCTCTCATCATAAAGCATCCTCAAATTATCAAGATATTTATCGCTTTTTGGTGATAGCGCGTCAATTGCTGCCATTTGCAATGGCGTAAATGAGCTATAATCAAGATAACATTTTATCTTATAAAGTGCGGCAATTAAATCTTTATTCCCCAAGGCAAAACCAACTCGACATCCAGCCATTGAATAGCTTTTAGAGGTTGAGTAAAACTCAATAGCAATATCTTGTGCCCCTTTAACCTGAAGAATTGAGTTTGGCTTGTGTTTTTCATTAAAATAAAGCTCAGCATAAGCAATATCTGATATTATATAAATTTTTTGCTCTTTGCAGAATTTAACCAACTCTTCATAAAAAGTGAAGTCGGCAGTTTCAGCTGTTGGATTGCAAGGATAATTAACAATAACCGCCCTCACCTTGCCTTTATTTTGTAAAGCATGATCTTTAAATCTGATTAAAAAATCATTAGCGCTATGAGCTGGTATTTGATGAGTATTTGAGCGCGAAATTATAAAAGCAAAAGTATGAATCGGGTATGATGGAGATTTAATACAAATATGAGTATTATTATCAGAAATTGCCGTAGCAAGCGAAGTGATTCCCTCTTTTGAGCCAATAGTAACTAAGCTTTGAGTTTTATAGTCCAAATCAACATCAAAAACCCTTTTATAATATTGGCATATTGCTTGTCTTAAATCATGGATTCCGCCACTAACAGAATATCCATAAAGCTTTGGATCTTGAGTTAGTTGCTGCAAATTTTGCATAACGTGATCTGGTGGCGCCGAATCTGGATTTCCCATACCAAAATCAATAAGATTAAGGCCATCATCAATAGCTTTTTGCTTAATATCGCCAATTGCCGCAAATATATATGGCGGCAATTTGGAGGTAAGATCAAATTGATTACTGAGCATTTATTTTAAGGTCAGGTTTTTTAATAACTGCAATTTCAAGCTCTTTAAGATGTCTTTTTTCAATTTCCTTTGGCGCACCAGTCATCAAATCTTGCGCTTTACCATTCATTGGAAATGGAATTATTTCACGAATATTAGGCTCATCAGCTAAAAGCATGATAATGCGATCAATTCCCGGTGCAATTCCACCATGAGGTGGGGCACCATATTTAAAGGCATTAATCATGGCACCAAACTCTATATCAACCTGATCCTTACTATAGCCAGCAATTTCAAAGGCTTTATACATAATTTCTGGATCATGATTACGAATAGCGCCACTTGAAAGCTCAACGCCGTTGCAAACAATATCATATTGATAGGCTTTTATTTGTAGCGGGTCATCATTTTGTAAAGCATCGAATCCTCCTTGCGGCATTGAAAATGGATTATGGGAGAAGTCGATTTTTCTTTTTTCTTCATTAAACTCATACATTGGAAAATCAATTACCCAGCAGAATTTATAAATTGAATCATCAATTAATTGCAAATCTTCGCCGATCTTAGTTCTCACCATACCAGCAATTTTTTGTGCCTCCAATAATTTACCACATGAAAAGAAAACCGCATCACCAGCTGATAATTGAGCTCTATTTTTAAGGTCTTGTATTTTATCCTTATCAAGAAATTTAGCAATCGGACCTTTAGCTTCGCCATTTTCGTCAAAGATAATGTAAGCAAGACCCTTGGCACCGTTACCAATAGCAAATTGAATCATTTTATCAAAAAATGAGCGAGGATTATTTGAGCATTTTGGCGCTGGAATTGCCATGATTGAAGCTCCAGAATCAATGGCTTTAGTAAATATTGAGAATCCTGAGCCAATAAAAATATCACTAGCTTCGCATATTTCTATTGGATTGCGTAAATCTGGCTTATCTGAACCATATTTAAGCATAGATTCTTTGTAAGGAATTTTAATAAAATCTTCATCTAAAACTTTTTTTACGCCAAATTCTGCAAAGATATTTTTAAGTAATGGTTCTAAAATTTTAAAAATATCTTCTTGCTCAACAAAGGCCATTTCAATATCAAGTTGATAGAATTCTGGAGCACGATCAGCGCGAAGATCCTCGTCACGAAAACATGGTGCAATCTGAAAATAGCGATCAAAACTAGAAAGCATTAAAAGCTGCTTGAATTGCTGAGGAGCTTGTGGCAAGGCGTAAAATTTACCATGATGAATTCTTGAGGGCACTACATAATCTCTTGCTCCTTCTGGAGAAGATGCCGTAAGAATTGGCGTTTGAATTTCAAGAAAATTATCTTGTGTCATTAAGGCTCTGATTTTAGCAATAACTTGTGAACGCAAAATGATATTTTTATGAACTCGGGCAGTTCTAAGGTCTAAAAAGCGATATTTTAATCTTAAATCTTCTGGATAATTCTCATCCTCTTTATTTATTTGAAATGGAATTTGTTTGGCTAAAGATTCTATAACTAATTCTTTAATGTGAACCTCTATTTTACCAGTTGGTATATCTTTATTAATTGTATCAGATGATCTTCTTATGACCTGACCTTTTATAGTTACAACGGATTCGTTAGTAATTCTAGCCAAATAAGAGAAGGTTCCCATATCAATATTACTAACACCATCAACAACTTCCCTGGCAACAAGATCTGTATTATTATTTAACTTATCGATTGAGGTTTTTTCAATTTCAGGAACTTGCGAAATATCAGCAACACATTGTGTGATGCCATAATGATCTCTTAAATCAAAAAATATCAAATCGCCATGATCTCTTTTACTGTGAATCCAGCCAGAAACTATGACTTCTTGATCTATTAAATTTTCATTTAATTCATTACAATTGTGAGAGCGATATTTGTTCATAAGTTTAGTTGAATTTTAATAAACATCATAAGAGTTTGTGCCACCATGCTTTAAGCGATTGGGGCAAACATTGCATTTTGACATGCGGGCAATAAATAGCTCAATTGCTCTTGGCTCTTTTAGGCAAATTAACCAGCCAATAAAGTGAATTCCAGGAAGCAATATAAAGAGATAGAAAAAACTGGTTGTAACAACAAACGCCAAAAGCGAAAAAATACCATTAAGTGCAGCAAAATTATAGCTCACGCCAGCAATCATAGGCGGCCTAGTTAAACCCAAGAATAAAGCATCGGCTTCAATAGTTCCAACTGATGACATTATAATAAATTAATTTAATGAATAGAATTGACAATGATTTTGCTATCAATAAAAACTAACCGCTGAAATATTCAATTCAATATAATATTTATGATTCTTTCTAAGATCCTTTCAAATGTAAAACCTTCACCAACAATTGCCGTCTCAATGAAGGCAGCAGAGTTAAAAGCTCAAGGCAAAAATATTATATCACTTGGAATGGGAGAACCAGATTTTGATACTCCGCAAAATATCAAAGACGCAGCGATTGAGGCAATTAATGATGGCGATACTAGATATACTGCGGTTAATGGTACAGCGCTTTTAAAAAAAGCTATCATAGAAAAGCTTAGAAGAGATAATGAATTAGACTACCAAAACAATGAGATTATAGTTAGCGTTGGTGCTAAGCATGTAATTTATAATGCTTTAGTGGCTTCAATAAATCCTGGTGATGAAGTTATTATTCCTGCACCTTATTGGGTTTCCTATCCAGATATGGTGCTTTTATGTCAAGGTAGTCCGGTTATTATTGAAACTGAGGCTAAAAATAACTTTAAAATCACTCCCCAAGATCTTGAAAATTCTATAAGCGATAAAACAAAATGGATTATACTCAATTCACCAAGCAATCCAACGGGTTCATGTTATGATAAAGCAGAGCTAAAAGAATTGGCTAAAATATTAATCAAATATCCTCAAGTAAATATCATGAGTGATGATATTTATGAACATCTAATTTTTGATGATTTAGAATTTGCTACAATTGCTCAAATTGAACCAAAGCTAAAAGATCGAACTCTTATTGTAAACGGCGTTTCAAAAGCATATGCTATGACCGGATGGAGAATAGGTTATGGCGCTGGCAATAAGGAGTTGATCAAAGCCATGTCAATGATTCAGTCACAAAGCACTTCTTGCCCAACTTCAATTAGCCAAGCTGCATCGGTTGAAGCTTTAAATGGTACGCAAGAATACATTCCTCACAATGCCAAAATATTTCAATCGCGTCGTGATATGGTGGTAGAAATGCTTAATAAAATTGATGGATTAGAATGCAATAAACCAAATGGCGCGTTTTATGTCTTCCCTTCTTGCCAGGGTCTTTTTGGTAAAAAAACGCCTCAAGCAAAAATAATTGAATCGGATAGTGATTTTGCTACATATATCTTAGAGGAGGCTTTAGTTGCCATTGTTCCAGGGTCGGCATTTGGTAGCCCTGGATTCTTTAGAATGTCATACGCCGCCTCAGAAGATTTTTTAAGAGATGCCTTATTGCGCATTGAGTCGGCCTGTAAAAAACTTAAATAATGCAAGCATTATTTCATGAAACAGTGAATATATTAGTTGATATTGTTGAAAAATTTGGATATTTTGGCATTTTTTTTGGCATGCTTTTAGAAAGTACTCCGGTGCCAATTCCTAGTGAATTAATAATGATTCCAGCTGGAATTGCGGCTGCAAAAGGAATAGTTAATATTTATCTAGTAATTTTTTTAGGAATTTTAGGAAATGTTTTTGGTGCTGCAATTTGCTATTATATTTCGCTATATTTTGGTCGCAAATTTATTGTAAAATTCGGTAAATATTTCTTCTTAAAAACTGAAATAATTGAAAAAATGGAGAATTTTTTCAAGAGACATGGGCCAATTTCAGTTTTTATTGCTCGCTTACTTCCTGGCTTTCGTCATTTCATTTCAATTCCTGCTGGGTTAGCCAAAATGAATATTAGGCTGTTTTATCTTTATACAATTCTTGGTTCAACAATTTGGACTTCTATTTTATCAACAATTGGCTATTTTATTGGCGACAATCAAGATTTAGTTGAAAAATATCTACATGAATTATTTGAGATTGTAGTTATATCGATATTGATTATCGGCGCTTGTTATTTTTTATTCAAATCAAAAAAATATAGAGCTTAAAAACTTTATTACAGAATCTTTAAACCAAATTTGTGAAGGTATAAAAGCTGCAAATCAATCCTCAATAGCACCACATTATATGCCAGACGCAGCAAAAGATTATAATACAGGCAAGTCGACAGTTGCTTATGATTATGAAGGTAAAAAAATTGACTTTGATATAATGGCTGAGGTAGCAAGCGATAAAAAACTAAATATTGCTGGTGGAATTGGTGTAAAACTAGCAAATGCAAAGACTGTATTAACTCGCGCCCTAACTAGCTAACTTTTAACTACAGTATTTTCCTTCTTGAAGCTCTTCTTGAAAACTAAAGTAGCAGTAAGTACTATGGCTTTCAACAAGATCTTCAAGAAAGAAAATCTTTTTGTTAAAAGGTCAACTAGTTAGTGCACGGGTTAATAACTAGTCAAGACCCTTTAGTAATTAATCTTGGGTCTAGACAACTTTAGAGAGGAAAATCCCTCAACATTTTTAATATTATAGTATATAAATCTAATTTTCTATT
>Ga0209223_10002121_pt1 | contig 20421 bp, 20 predicted proteins | sample COG_06_FD_184750 | JGI IMG/M metagenome (GOLD analysis project Ga0209223, IMG submission 184750) | Pelagic Microbial community sample from North Sea - COGITO 998_met_06 (SPAdes) (version 2) | ecosystem: Environmental > Aquatic > Marine > Neritic zone/Coastal water | place: Helgoland, sampling...
TGAACCAGATGCCCCAAAGCATGCTGGAATTAGTTATTTATTAATCCCAATGGATACGCCTGGTATTGAAGTAAGGCCATTGGTAGATATGACTTTAAAACCGGGTTTCAATGAAGTATTTTTTACGGACGTCAAGATTCCTGAAGGCAATATCATCGGGAAAAGAGGTGAAGGCTGGGCTGTTGCAAATGCCACATTAGGCCATGAGAGAGGCTCTCTTGCCCCGCCAGACGCAACAATGAGCAGATTAAACATGCTGATAGATTTAATGAAAAAAGAAACTCTTGATGGCAAGCCTTTAATTGAACATCCAATATACAGGGATCGTTTAATGCAAATTCAGGGAAAAGTTTTAGCCCAACAATCTCACGCTTTAAGACTACTATCAGCCAAGTTAAATTCTGGTACGGATGTAAAAATTGGGAAAATGATTCAGAAACTAACTGGGACAGAGTTAAGACATGAGCTTGAAGGCTTAGCCATTGATGTGATGGGTGAAATTGGAACTTTGTATGAAGATAGCCCACATCTTAAAAATGATGGCACATGGCAATTTATATACATGTACTTTCTAGGGCTTATTATTGGTGGGGGAACAAGCCAAATTCAGAAAAATATCATTGCCGAACGCGGTCTTGGTATGCCAAAAGAACCTAAAATTCAAGGAGCATAGAATGTATTTCGGATTATCAGAAGAACAATCTTTTTTTAAAGACAACGTAAAAAAATATCTAGAGGATAATGCTTCTCTTGATCAAATCAGGAAGATTGCTAGTAACGATGAGACAAGTATCGGCAAAGAAATTCATCAGGGCTTTCTAAATCTTGGAGTAAATGGATTGCTCATTCCAGAAGAATTTGGCGGCCTTGACTTAGATCTGCTGTTTGCTGCTGTAGTTTCAGAGAGCTTGGGAGCTTGTGTTGGGCCAGTACCTTATATAGCTCCTTATGTTATGGCACCTAGCGCTATTATGGCAGGAGGAAGTCCGGCACAAAAAGAAAACTATCTGACAAAGATTGCATCAAACGAGATTCTAGTAGGAGTAGGTTTTTCAGAATTTATTGGTAGTAGAAATGATGCTGGTTTAACTTTTACTGATGGTGTTCTAAAAGGACGAACTATGTTTGTTATGGATGCTCAGGTTGCTACGCATTTTCTTCTAGCAGATAAATTGGGTCAAATGTTTATGCTAGATGCTAAAGCTCCAGGTGTTGAAGTTATTACTCTGACAACAGTGGACAAAACTAGGCAATATGCTGAAATTATATGCAAGGATGTTCCCGCAGAATTACTAGAGCTCTCCAGCTTATGTGCTGACCCCATATCAAGGAGTATTGATGCAGGAAGAATAATGCTGGCAGCAGATACATTGGGAGCCTCTCAAGCAATGATTGATCAGGCCGTTGATTATGCGAAGGAAAGAAAGCAGTTTGGAAGAGCCATTGGATCATTCCAAGCAGTTAAACATATGTGTGCTGAAATGGTCGCTGATTTGGAGCCGTGTTATGCCTTAGTTTGGCATGCAGCTCACTCTCATGACCACTCACCTGGTGAAGCCAGGCTGATGGCCTGTCATGCCAAGGCTCATGTCTCAGAGATGGGAAAAGGTATTACAAAAAAAGCAACGGAAGTTCATGGCGGCATGGGCTTCACGGATCTTCTAGGATTACATTACTGGTTTAAAAGAATAGGTGTTAATCGTCAAATGCTTGGCTCGCCTGAGCTAGTGCGAGAAGAAGCAATGCAGTCTCAGCTTTAAATAAGCTCTTTGCGAATAACTTCTTCTAAAAGATGTAAGCGGTCATTGCCAAAGAATATTTGATCCCGATAAAAAAAAGTTGGAGAACCAAATCCTTTTTTTTCTATGAGTTCTGCTGAGTTGCTCATAAGCAAATCTTTTGCCTCTTGAGAATAAATGTATTGCTTGAAATCTTGAGGGGATAATCCCACTTCTCCTGCAATCTCCATAATGATAGCTTCGTTGCTTATGTCTAATCCTCTTCCCCAGTAGGCATCAAAAACCTTTTGAGCAAATAATGGTAAACAATTTTTTTGCATGGCGAATAAGCATCCTCGCATTGCATTCACTGAATTTACTGGGAAAATTTTTGGCTTAGAAATATTAATATCTCTATGTTTTGCCCATAGGTTTAAATCATTAGCAGAGTAATCTAACTTTAATGCATTTGGATTTTCTCTAAATTGATAAACATCTTGGTTAACTGAATTAAAAACCCCACCTACAAGAATTGGCTTCCAAATAATTTCTACATTATGTCTTTGAGATAATGGTAAAATTTCTACGAATGCTAAGTAAGTCCAAGGACTTGAGCAGTCAAAGTAGAATTCTATACAATTAGATTTTTTCATATAAAAAATATTTTAAATTAATAATTTTGTTAAAAAACATACAAATCATAGCAATAATCCTGAGTATTTGTATTTGCTGCTCTGCTGAGCCTGAAATAAATATCAAGGCTAGTATTGCTAAATATAACTTAGCAAATGAGATCAATAAAAAGATTGGCAAAGAGCACTTTTTTCAAGATCAAGCTTTAAAAAATATCAATCCAAGATTAGGCAAGGCCCTTATTAAGCAATTAGATTCTCAAAAAATTTATTTTACTAAAGATGAGATTTTATATTTTACAAATAAGTTTCAATCTTCATCTGATGATGTGGAAATTTCTACCAGCTACGAATTAATTAATTTATATTTCAACCGATTGATTGAAGCTACCAAGTACCAAATTAAAGTAATTCAAAAAAAAGATTTTGATTTTAGTGAGGTTGAAAATATTCTTATTGATAATGATCTTCAAGAATTTCGTGAGACAAACTTAGATCTAAGAGAGATTTGGACAAAGTTAGCAAAAAATGATGTATTGACATCTATGCTGACTGACAAAACTCAAGATGATGCGGTAGATCTCATTTCTAAACGCTATAAAAATAGACTGCGCAGAATATTGCAGAGAAATGAGGAGGATATTTTCTCTATAGTAATGAATAATCTAACTAAATTATTTGATCCACATTCCTCATACATGTCTCCTAAATCAGCAGAAGATTTTGAGATGACCATGAGCTTGAACTTAGAAGGCATAGGTGCATTGCTTACTACAGAAGATGATTATCCAATTATTGTGAGCGTTGTTCCTGGTGGCCCCGCTGAAAAATCTGGAAAAATTAATCCTGATGACAAAATAGTTAAGGTTAAGCAAATCAAAGAAGTCGAAGTAAACCCTGTTGATGTAGTGGGATGGAGGATTGACGAGGTTGTTCAGCTTATTAGAGGTGAGGCCGGAACTCAGCTAGAGCTAGAAATTATTCCTGCTAAGACCGAAGATCTGAGTGACAGAAAATGGGTTGTACTGACTCGCGAAGAAGTAAAACTTGAAGAGCAGGCCGCTAAATTTCTAATCGTTGATACGCCTCAAGGAGAGAATAATTTTAAAATAGGTATTATTGATTTGCCTGCATTTTATATTGACTTTAATGCATGGCGGGACAGAGATCCTGATTTTCGAAGTAGCTCAAAAGATGTAGAGAATATCTTGAATCAATTTAAATTAGCAAATGTTGATGCTGTAATAGTGGACTTAAGAGGCAACTCCGGAGGCTCATTGTATGAAGCTAATAAATTAACTGGTTTATTTGTATCTTCAGGACCAACCCTACAAGTCAAAGAAAGCAATGGAGATATTAGACCGTGGGGAGATGCTAGAGCAACTCAAGTATGGAAAAAACCAATGGCTGTTATGGTTGATAGATATTCTGCATCTGCATCTGAGATTTTTGCAGGTGCAATTCAGGATTATCAAAGGGGCTTAATTATTGGGCATAAGACATTTGGTAAAGGCACCGTTCAACAATTAGATGATCTGACTAGTGGACAACTCAAGTTAACGGAATCAAAATTTTATAGAGTGACTGGCTCAGGCATGCAAAATAGAGGAGTCAAACCAGATATAGCCCTTCCCTCAACATGGGATATTGAAGAAAGTGGTGAAAGCTCGTTAGATTCTGCTCTACCCTGGGATCAAATTAGCCCCATTCCATTTAGAAAGTTTAACTTGGATAGAAATATTCTTGATAGATTAAGAGTTGCTCATGGGAAGCGAGTGATCAGCAACCCAGATCTGCAATATATTTTAAATATAAGAAAAAGATATGATGAGCAACAAGAAAAGAAATCTATTTCAATTAATCTTGATACAAGAAGAGCTGAGAAATTAGATAGACAACTCTGGTTGCTTGCCACTGAAAATCAAAGGAGAGCTGCCCAGAACATAGAAACCTTTAAGACATTTGAAGGTCTTGAAGAATTTAATAAAAATAAAGCAGATAAAAGTGTTGATATTGATCTTCAAAATGACTATCTTTTGAATGAAGGGATGCTTATTCTTTCAGACTACCTTTACCTAAATACTGATTTGTTACTTTCAGAGGCAGCATAAAATATGAAAATTGTTTCCTTTAATATGAACAGCATTAGGGCTCGACCGCATCAATTAATTCACCTAAGAGACACACTGAATCCAGATATTATTGGAATTCAGGAAACTAAAGTCAATGATCCAGAATTCCCAGTAGATGAGATTAAAGAGATTGGCTATCATCCAGAGTATTGGGGCCAAAAAGGTCATTATGGAGTAGCTATTCTTAGTAAAAAAAAACCTATAGAAGTTCAAAAAGGATTTGTAAAAGATACCGCGGAGGATCAGAAAAGGTTCATTCAGGCCAAGTTTAAGTGGGGAAGCAAAAGTATTGTGATCATGAATGGATATTTCCCTCAAGGTGAAAATAGATCACATGAAACTAAGTTCCCAAAAAAAATAAAATATTATGCTGATCTTAAAAAACACATTAAAAAAACTCAAAAAACTGAGGATAATTTAATAGTGATGGGTGATTTCAATGTTGCGCCATCTCCACTGGATATTGGCATTGGTGAAATTAACGCAAAAAGATGGCTCAAAGAAGGAAAAACTGCTTTTTTACCAGAAGAAATTGATATGTGGAACAGCATTAAGGAGCTTGGATTCATTGACTCCTGGAGAGAGCAAAATCCAGATGAAGGTTCAATCTACTCTTGGTTTGATTATCGCTCACGCATGTTTGATGACACCCCTAAAAGGGGTCTTAGAATAGATCATATTATGATTTCAGAAAACCTAATTCCTTTAATGCAAGAAACAGGAATAGATTATGAAGCAAGAGCAATGGAAAAACCTTCAGATCATTGCCCTGTCTGGATTCAGCTCAAATGAAGTTATACAAAGAGTTTGCTTTTGAGGCTGCACATAAACTTCCCTTAGTTCCGAAAGATCATAAATGTTTTCAGCTGCATGGCCATAGCTTCAAGGTGCGGGTGTATGTTCAAGGCCCAGTTAATGAAATGGGTTGGATTATAGATTTTGCAGAACTCAAGGCTATCTGCAAGCCATGGATCGAGTGCCTTGACCATTCCTTCTTAAATGAAATCAATGGATTAGAGAACCCCACAAGTGAAAATATTGCTATTTGGCTATGGGATAAACTGAAAGAAGATTTACCTCAATTGTTGGAAATTGAAATCATGGAAACTTGTACATCAGGCTGCATATATTCAGGCTAAGATCTCTTTGATCTAAAAAAAGATTTCAATAAATTTGCTGAGTCAGATGCTAAATAACCGGAACTATAACCAACCTTATGGTTCAGATGGCTGGCATCTAAAAAACTATCTATAGATACGATTGCACCAGTTTTAGATTCCAATGCTCCAAAGTATAAGTGTCTAATTCTTGCATCTACTATTGCTTTTGCGCACATGTGACAAGGTTCCAGAGTGACGTACATGTCACAATTTATTAATCTATAGTTTTCTAATCTATAGCTAGCGTTTTCAATTGCTTTTATCTCCGCATGAGAAGAAACTAAATTATCTTTGATAACTTGATTATGACCTGAGCCAATAATCTTACCATTATGGGTAATGACACATCCCACAGGTACCTCCTGTAATAAAAATGCTTTATTAGCTTCATGAAGCGCAGCCTCCATAAAAGTAATTGAAAATTTTTCCATTTGATTGGTTTGTAGAAAAATCAACTATAGAAACATTTCAAGCTTTATCCATTAACAAGAAACTATTACCGTTCACTAAATAATCTTAGTCTCAGCGTTAGCATAAATTCACTTGATAGCACTTGTGAGTATTTTTGAAATTACTTTATGGCCATACTCCGATAGATGCCCATCCTTTTGAAATCGCATGTTCTCAATCTCCATGTTATCTTCCGTTACAAACTTATTTACCATCATATCTATATCACTAAAATACCTTATTTTTGATGGACTATTCTGCAATTTTTTATTTAATCCAATGATTAACTGATTTCTATTAATATCTTGAAATGAACTGAGTCTGGGGTATGGCATGACATATAAACTGCTACCTTTTGCGCTAACTAAACTATTAAGCTCAGTGATCAACTGATAAGCCACTTCGATTTGATTCAGCTTTCTGCAAAGATGCTTCATCCATTTGAGTTTTCAACTGGTCAAAAGACTTCATACAATTAAGTGTTTGTAGTTTATTTCAGAGTGTCTCATTATCTCAATATCTTTGTAATACAGGCAGCTTATCATTTCTAAGGTTGTATAGGGAATAGCATTTACATCCTTTTACTCCAACTCAAAAAAACAATGCTCTAAAACCCTAGACACAATAGCATCTAAAAAAGTTTTTATGGAGTTTGTATCTGGTCAGAAAATTCATTATTAGAAAGCATTGCTATTCATGAATTTACCAGAATGTTTTATTTTGATCTAAATAAATTTAGCCCAAGTCGCAATTGGTCTTCTGGCTGAGACCAGAGAGTTTATTATTGCTTTAGGATCTCTATAGCCAATGCTCATGCCGCAAAATAATAAATCATCATCATCTGCATTAACAAATTGAGACACGCTATCCTGCTTAATGGACCAGGCCTCTTGCGCACAAGTATCCAATCCTGCTTCCTTTGCTAGCAACATAAATGTTTGGAGAAACATCCCTAAATCAGACCATTGTGGCGGGCCCATTTGACGATCTACAAAGCAAAAAAAAGCACAGGGAGCTCCAAAAAACTCAAAATTTTTCATAACCTGTTCAAGTCTTGAGTCTTTATCTTCTCGCCCGATTCCCAATAATTTATACATTTCCTCTCCCAATTCAAACCTTGAAGTTCTGTAGGGTTCCTTTAGTTTCGAAGGGTAAATATCATATGCAGCTGTTTCGGGGTGAGCCCATTCCTTTTGGGATAGAAGAAAGTTAGTCATTGATTCATTATTTATAACGAATATTTTCCAAGGCTGAAGATTGCCGCCTGACGCTGCTCTAGATGACTTACTTAACAATTCTTTGATGAGGTCATTTGGTACAGGCAAATCAAGAAATGCTCGAATAGAGGAACGAGATAAGACCGCATCAGTAACATTCATATGTTAATCATATTACTTAGAGCAACCTAGCTCAAGAAAATCAACTTCTGAAAATTTTTTAGATTGATGTCTTGTAAAGCCAGAGGCAAAGCCAGACTCATTTTGAATAAAAGATTGCAAGAACTTAACATCAGCAAAGGGGTAATTAATTTTTTTATTTAAAAATATATCCAAAATAATTCTAGCATAAGTTGTATCTCCCCCATGAAATCCATCTAAAAACTCACAATCATCAGAGATGTTATTATCCATATAATTATGTATTTTAAGCCCTAGGCACTGCTCTAGCTCATGATAGACCTCGCCAATATATGAGAGCTCAGAGTTATTGGAAATATTGCTCCAAACAGTTGGTGCAAAAGGCGGAGCCACAAGAATTAAATTATTTGTTCTTCGGTTTATGCTTTTGATTGCAGAGCAAGCTCTCATCACTAAATCAGGAGTAGGATTATTTATTAATTGAAATGGATATTTTTTATTTTTAATTCTCATAATTGTATCTTTGAACTGCACATCAGTTTTACGTCCATTTTTAGTGACATATTTACCATAGTTATTGCTACCATCAGGACCATAGCCCTCCTCGGTTAGTATTGCTGCAATGCCTTGGTTATTACTTTGAAATGCAAGATTAATCCAGTTTCCCTTTTTTAATAGTTGAAGACTTTCAAAAAGATGATCTATAGAAACCCCATTAGGATAGTCAAGTTGATGCATTCCACCATTTTCTGAAACTACCTCATTAAACCACCAGGGATCAATAAATAGAATGCTAAGATCAGGCTTCAGCAAGTTATCATCTAAGAAAATTACATAGTCCTCGATATCTGTAACTCCTTGAATTGCACCTCCCAAATTAATAAATTCTTTTTGAAAGAATTGCTGGCGAACCTGGGTGGATCTGCTAGATCCAAGCACCACAATCTCAGGTTTCACTCTTTTCATTAACTTAGTTTTATAAGGAAATGCAAATTGATTTAAACCGCTCCTAAAAAGAACATTATTTTTTTCAGAGGTTTCAAGCTGTTTATCAATAACCCTATCAATGTTAATTTCGCCAACCGAGAGAGCAAGAAAGTAGTATGGAATAAAGATAGAGGCAATTGGTAATGTGCCAATTAAGAAAAATTTAATAAATTTTATAGGATCATTCATATTTAAAACTGGAAATATAGAAAAGAGCTAGTTTTAGAGAAATTTGCAATACATAATGCAAATAGTGTGCCAAGGAGCAATGCTGATAAAGGGTGGTTAAGATATGATAATTTAGGAGATCTAGCATCAGCACTTTCAGATAAACTGGCAGTATTTGGTGCAAGCAAGACTAAAGCAAAAGATATAAATAAAAGAAACAGCAAAGTAAAACTTGAAAATACTGCTGGAATTTGCAGCCAATTACCATAGTCAGCAATGGAGCCAAGGTAAGGTGAGGCAAACATAGGTAATGTGAAGCCATTCCAACCTGCCATTCCCTGAAATATTTTTACTGCATCACCAAGGCTATCTGCTCGAAAAACTACAAATGCTGCATTCACAGCTAAAAAAGTTAATGCCCATGATGCAGATTGTTTTAAAAAGGAATATTTATGGCTAGATGTATTGCGCTTTTTTGGTGATGAAAGGAGCATCCTATAGAGATGATTTGATACAACAAAACAGCCATGCATTGCGCCAAATAATACATAATTCCAACTAGCGCCATGCCATAGTCCTAATATAAGAAAAATTACAATTGTTGGAATCACCAGCGAAAATAGTAGTCCGAATGTATGCGAGTAATTAGCTCCTATTCTTGCAAATCTTAGGGTTATTGGTGTGTATAAATACATATTAATATATCTAGTCAATGTCATATGCCAGCGCTGCCAAAAATCTATAATATTTAATGCTTTAAATGGAGAATTAAAATTGATTGGGAGCCATATACCAAATAATAATGCTAAGCCAATTGCCATATCTGAATACCCTGAAAAATCAAAATATAGTTGAAATGTATACGCTAAAGAACCTAACCATGATAAGAATAGCTCCGGCACTAGATTGGATTGAACGCCATCAAATAATATATCTGCGTATATACTGAGTGGATCAGCAATCAATATTTTCTTACTGAGGCCTATAGAAAAAATGACTAGTCCAAGAGAAATTTTAGAATAATTCAATCTACCAATTGATCGATCTGCAAACTGAGGCATCATCTCTTTGTGGTGAATAATTGGTCCCGCTATAAGATGCGGAAAAAAGCTAACAAATAAAATATAGTTTAAAAAACTTTTTTCCTGCACCTGGTTTTGATAGCTGTCCATTAAAAATGCTATTTGAGTGAAGGTAAAAAAAGAAATTCCAATTGGTAGAACAATATTCAAAAAAGCAATCGGCTGCAAGCCAAAGCTAATTCTTAAGGCATTAGCATTCTCAATAAAAAAATTAAAATACTTAAAATATGCTAATAATATCAAATTAAGGGTAACAGCAAGAAATAACCATACATGACGACTATGTATTTTAATATTAGAGATTTTTAAACCAAGGTAATAGTTGCAACAAATGGAAATCACTAATATTGGAAGGGAATAAGGACTCCAGTACCCATAAAAGAATAATGATGCAAACCCAAGCCACGCTATTGCGACTGTATGGCTTTTGGCTGCTAAAAAATAAAAACCTACCAATGACACAGGTAAAAATAAAAAAATAAACTCAAGGGAATTAAAAAGCATTTTAGAAGGCTATAGGCAGATCTTTAAATTGATAATTCTTAATCGCCAGCTCCCATTGCTCGCTCCCATCATTAGATTGTACTGATAGCCTCTGAAAGCCTAATTTTTTATAATGGTCTTTAACGATTCCGTTTCGGGCTGTTGGGATGAAAGACCCTACTAGAGAGACTGCCTTCTCTTGTGCAGCTTGAGTAATTATATGTTGTAAAACAGCTTCCTCCACCCTTCTCCCCAGAACTCTGCAGCTCATTAACCATGTATCAATCAACCAAGTCTTTTGATTTTTTTTGCAGATAATAACGCTAATCATGCCATTATCTCCTAGCTGATCTAGCAATCTAACTTGGAGCGTAAATAGTGATTTATCTTCTTCGAGAGCCTTAACCTGCAACTCATCATAACGTTTGGTGGTTAAGTTAAACTGATTAGACTTACTGATTAACTGTGCAATGCGAGGACGACCGATTTTATCAAATCTATTAAAACTTATTTTCATGTCTAGAGATGCTAAATATGAGTTCATATCAGAAGATTGATTCAAAATCTCTAATCGCATTGCATTGCCTTGATAAAAGGAAGCTCGTTGAGAGTCTTCGGCCGAGAATGAGGTCGCTTCAAAGTATCCGCCAGCAATGAGCGTTCTTACGTATAACGCTGGATCCTCAGGAAGCTCTGGCACTGCAACTGCTGGTAGCTCCATCCTTACCTGCATTCGCTCTGCTGGATTATCATCAAGAAATACTATACTCTCCAAGCCCAATGAGAGAGTATCAGCAATTGCTTTGATATTAGAGGCTTTATCAGACCAATTGGCTTGAAAGACAGCAATATGATTTTCTTTTAGCACCATATCAGGGTGTTCTGCAAAAGGTTGTCTAGCATTCTTATCCTCATTTTTTGAGGAAATTGCTAAGACCACTCCTCTTTCACGAAGCTCAAGGGCCATTGTTTGAATATGTGTATAAGCTTCTCCAGTTGGATCGCCATTACCCAATAAAATTCCTTCAATTCCATCATCACCAATCACACCTCCCCATAGGGTATTATCTAAATCTAAAACGAGGCACCGCCTACTTTTTCCAATCTGAGAAGCTAGGATCCGGCAAATATGAGATGAATACACGGGAGAATATTTTTGAGAGAATGGTAGCTTTGCTATATTCCATAAAGTTGGGTCATGCCAATGCATCAATCCAATACTGGAAGACAGCGTATCAATATCAAATACTGATATATGTTCGCTGCTTATTGAATTCAAACCAGCATTAATATTATTGAGAATCCAAGAAAGTGTGCCTGGCAGTCTAGATTCAAGACTACCAAAAACTGCTTCAGATGGTCGCGCAAGATTCTGAAGGATTATTTTGGCACCTGTTTTTGTATTCAAAGCGTCACAGATATTATGAAGATATTCAATGCAATGTTTAACATTTTTATGAGCGAGTTGGCTATTCCCAGGGCAGGGTGAGACTGGCAAACCTCTAAAATCAATTGCAACCAATAAAGCATTAAGAGAGCAATGAGCGAACGAGGAATCATCCGAGAATGTTTCTTGCATTACCTGATCAAACTTTGCTTCAACCACTGTCAACGCAATCCCGAAATGCAAAGCTGTTCCCGTTATTGCAGGAACTATTAAATCAGTAGTAGAGTTACTAATTACTCCCATAGACAATGGCACTAAACTTGATAAATCGCCATTGTTATCATGAATTTTCTTAAGTTTTTTGGATAGTCGCGTCAGCTGACTGTCATTTAATGAGAACTGTGCTAGTCTCTTTAAATCATCTCCATTAGAAGCCTCACCTAGTTTTGTAATAAAATCTTTAGGAGGGCTTGGCAACCACAATAAGTCTTCCAATAAGTTATCCATTTTTAGTTTTGAATTTTGATTTTATGAACAATTGTTTTAGCTATATCTTCAGGATCACTTATAGGAGTTTTTTCAGCAACTAATTGAATATACCTCGCATCAAACACTTCTAGCATCTTAGTTTTAGTAAAGCCTGGGCTAATGGAAGTAACATCTAGCCAAGGATACTCTGCAGAACATACAGCTAAAAGACTCTGCATTGAGGACTTTGCAACAACATAGGCACCCATGCCAGTTGCTGGGAGCTTGGAATCTGAGCCAATCGCATTGCTAAGTATTCCTATGATCTGTCCAGTTTTATTTTTCCTGAAAAACTTGTTCAATAAACTTGAAAGTAAAAAATGAGGGCCTGCAACATTTACTTGAAACTGATCTAGAAAATGTTTCTGCGTTAGCTTCGAGAAAGGAAGTAAGTCTGGTGGAGGTGAGGCACCTAAAATTAGGCCAAGCAACAGATCATGATCTTGTAATGTATTCTCTATAATTGAGATTCCCTGAGAGATCGATTGCTCGCTCATCATATCCAGCTGCACAGCAAAACCCCCTGTTTCTTTTGCAAGTTGCTCAGCAGCTTTAGCATTAGAGTTAAAACATACTATTGGCAAGATACCTAAAGAGGGTAGTAGCCTAGATACAGCAGAGCCAATGCCGCCTGCTCCACCTGATACAATGAAATAATTTAATGGAATCATGCTCGCCATAATGCGTTGACTCTTCCTTTGCATAAATCTATACCTTGCTTAGAAATAAAGCATTTAAATTCAAGGGATGAAGTAGAATCAGATTTAAGGGTTATCTCTGATTCAAAACGCAACTTATCACCCGAAAAACAAGGCTGCATGAAGTCTATCTGAAGGCCAGTCAAGATTGCGTTATTATCTGGTAACTCTTGACCAATCAATCGAGACATTTGAGTTGAAAGAAGTAATCCATGTATTAAAGGCGCATCAAATCCTTTGGATTTAGCAAAAGATGAGTTCAAATGCAAAGGGCTATAGTCACCACTTAAAACGGAAAATGTTACTAAATCGGACTCACAAAAAGAAAAATTCCATGAAAACTTAATACCTTCTTCGTAATCGCTCCAAGCCATAATTACTTAAAAAGGCGGAGATTTTGAAATAATCAGCTCACACATTTCACCGACATTTTTTAACTCAGATATTTCCGATGCTGAGAAGCGGAGGTCAAAAGCTCTCTCTATGGCAACAACTAGTCTAATATGGGCCAAGCTATCCCACCCATCCACATCAGCAGCCGCAGTTGAAGATGATATAGTAAGATCATCATCATCAAATACTTCTTGAAAGATAGGCTGCAGTAAATCTAGTGTAGAGTTCAAGTTACTTCCGAATTTTAATTAACGTAATTATTATAGTGCAAAAATATTTAATTTGGGTGAAGGAATATTTTATTTCTTAGACTGTTGGGATCATTAAACCTTTATTAAATTTGCTCCACGCTTAAGTTCTTCAGTTATTGCTTCCAACTTGCAAAGACGCTTAGTTTCTTCAGCAGTCAATTGGCGACGCGAATTATCTTTTTCAATTCGTTCTTGTAGCAACTGACGAAAGTTACTGCTTGATTGCTTTTATTGATTATCAAACCACTCAGTCATTTAAGCTGATATCATTTAACTACGTCTGCATAAAATGCAATATGTGGCTCTGTTGTATCGAAGACATGCAAGTTACGGAACGGCATTGCTACCGAACTGCCTTGGTAAGTTGGTATGGTAAAATCGAAACCAACGTGATTCATTACTTCCACAAGTCTATCGAAGTCCCAGTAATTAATATGGCGCTCTGGATTTCCGCCGTCGAACTCAGCAAATTGGGGATTTTCTTTAATTATATTGTTAAAGAATTTATGGCTATCAAACGAAGAATCACGCAACACATCTAGAACACAATCAAAACTTAAATTCTTTACATCCGATAATACGTGACTTGTTGCGTCTTGAATATAATCTTTAAGTATATCTTCTGACTTTCCTTTGTTTTTTATCAAGCAACGTAGAAGATAGAAATCATTCTTTGTGTTGGGCAAAGCCAACCGCAATACACCACCTTTTTTTAAAATACGGTGACACTCTTTTATGAAACGCAGGGAAGACGCAGAATCTAGATGCTCAAGTGTATGAGAGCAATAAATTAACGCTACACTATTATCTAACTCAGGAATAACTAGATTCTCACTACACAAATCGATTGAATTAAAGTCCTTGCCTTGCTTACCCTGAATCACTTTGTAGTAAGCCGATTGTCCTGGGTAATCGTAGTTTTTCCATTTTCTGTGGAAAAAGGCTCCAGAACCAAAGTTGATAAATTTATCTGTATTAGCGTAGTAAGAATACAATTTTCTATCAGAAAAAGAGGAATACAAAGTTAACGAGTTGTCGTAGCGATTGAGCGAAGAAGCCAAACCTAAGCGGTAAACATACTTATTAATAAACCTTGAAAGTTGGGGAGCAAAATAAGATTTACTCGCAGCGTGAAAAGAAAATTTTAATCCAAATATTGTATTTTCGCGCAGCGAAGTAAAAAGTGTTTTTCCTTGAAAATTCATTTCTCACCCCGTCCTTCAGCAAGTGAGCCTTTCAACATGCCAGCAGTAAAGCCAAACTCTCTAAAAAGATGCTTTACTTCTTTGAGTGCGTTAGCACGTTCGTTCTTCTTAGCTTCTACCATCTCATCTGCTGCTGAATCGCTTCCATTTCAGCTTTCAACTCATCATAAAATTTCATCTCAAGCCTCCGTTAGTTATGTATCAGTCTTATATTATAGATTTGTTGAAGGGATGAACAGTACGATTTTTCGCACTCTAAGTTCATCGTCATCTAGCTTGTTGTGTTTGGCAGTGTAGGTGCACATTGCACGATACAGTGCTTCGTATTCGTCGTTAGTCAGTGTTGCAATAGCTTGCTGGGTTACTACGATTTTCAGTAGTCACACATTTGTGTAACAATTTGTGTAACTGTAAGAAAAATCAACGATTGATTTCTGAGTGTGAAAGTAATGTGTAAGTACGAAATATAATAAAATCAATTACTTACTCCCACTCAATAGTAGTCGCAAAATAATCCTTGTAAGAACAATAGTTTACGAGTACCAAAATAGAGTTTACAAGTAGTTTACAAGTAGCAAAAGCCAGTAAACATAAGGGTTTTAGTGCTGACTACTACTCCCACTCAATAGTCGCAGGAGGTTTACTAGAAATATCATAGACTACACGGCTAATCTCTTCAATTTCGTTAACAATTCTATTCGAGACGTGGCCAAGAAAGTCATAGGGAAGTTTGGCCCAAGTAGCAGTCATAAAATCTACTGTTTCAACTGCTCTGATTGCTATAACGTCAGCATATCTTCTCTCATCACCAACTACACCAACAGATTTTACTGGAAGGTATGCGCAGAAGGCTTGGCTGACCTGATGATATAGATCAGCTTTAATGAGCTCCTCAATAAATATTGCATCTGCATTTTGAAGAGTGATAACTTTTTCGGGGGTAATTTCTCCCAAAATCCTCACTCCTAGGCCAGGTCCGGGAAATGGATGGCGATTCAACATTTCAAGCGGTAGGCCTAATTCAGCACCCATTTTTCTTACTTCATCTTTAAAGAGATCCCTTAATGGTTCAACCAGCTCCATCTTCATATCATCAGGAAGACCGCCAACATTATGATGAGATTTGATAACTCGCGCTTCCTTTGACTCTGATTCAGAGGATTCAATTACATCTGGATAAATAGTTCCTTGTGCAAGAAAATGAATATTATCCTTTAGTTTCGAAGATTCATTATCAAAGATATCAATAAAAGTTCTGCCAATGACTTTTCTCTTTTGCTCTGGATCTGATACGCCCTTTAGATGACGGTAAAAGATCTTCTGAGCATCAACAACTAGCAAATTTAGATCCATCTTCTCTCTAAATAAGTCCTCTACTTCCTCAGCCTCATTCTTTCTAAGCAATCCATTATCAACAAACATGCAGATTAAATTTTTTCCAATAGCTCTATCTAGCAACATCGCTGTCACTGAGGAGTCAACACCTCCAGATAAACCGAGTAATACTTTGTTATCCCCTACTTTTTCTTTAATATCAAGAATGCGCTGCTCGATTAGATTTGCTATCTTCCATTGGGCTCGGGAGTTACAGATTTTAAATATAAAGTTGTCCAAGACAACGCTGCCCTCTTTTGTGTGAGTAACTTCTGGATGAAATTGAAGAGCATATATAGGTTTTTTAGAGTGCGTCATAGCAGCAATTGGAGCTGATGGAGTGGAGGCAATGAGATTAAATTGATCTGGTAATGTAGACACATGATCACCATGACTCATCCAAACATCTATCACTGATCCAGCATCAAAGCCATCAAATAGAATGGAGGCTTGCTCAAGAGTGATGGATGCATGTCCAAACTCTTTTCTTGTGGATGAAGTGACCTGCCCTCCAAACTGTTCTGCTAAAGTTTGCATCCCATAGCAGATACCCAAAATAGGAATCTCTAGATCAAAAATAATCTTAGGAACTCTAGGGGTATTATTGTTTGTGACAGATTCTGGGCCGCCTGAAAGAATAATCCCAATGGGGTTGATCTCAGCTATTCTCTCATTAGATATATCCCAGGGCAAGATCACCGAAAAGACATCAAGCTCTCTAATTCTTCTTGCGATCAACTGCGTGTACTGAGATCCAAAATCAAGAACTAGTATGGTATCGATATCTTTTTTCTGACTCAGCAATAGTTCTTGGTGGAAGCTCATAATATTTTATTTAATTTTATAAAAAAGAGACTTTAATAGCCTCCTAGATCTTGAATTTCTATCGGTTAGGAATCTATTTAGTATTTGAGCAGATTTATCTAAAAAAGTATCAAAAATAAACTGTCTTCCAACTCTTTTTTTGTATTCTTGAAGGTATATCTGAACCTCTTGCTCTGTTTTGGCGCCTCCATTGTCAGCATATTTAGTGACTAAAAAATTAAATTCATGATCATATAATGAATTTACCCCAAAGAAAGTGGTTCGCATAAAATTGCCAATCAATAAGTCATCGAAAATCTCATAATTAATTGCTTGCATTAGACTGGCTCTTGGCAACTCAAAGCGAATACCTCTGTTGGTTAAGCTCTTGTTTAAATTGACTACATAATTTTTTCCACCAACCAAAAATTCAATAAAACCAAATCTTTTATGAACTATCTCTTTCTCAATAAAATATTTTTTAATTGCCAGTCTATCCTCTTCTTCAAGCTCATCTGACCAGTGATCACCAAAATCTTCAGGGCGCATGATTGTTGGGATAATTTTTGAGGGTTGAATTTCACTGTAGCTTCCAGAATTGCAATCTATGTCTACAAAAGGGGGAATGAAATTGATGTCTTGATGCAAACCAACATCATATGCATGAATAGGAGTTACGTATTCCTGGGCCCATATAGAGTCAGAGCGCTGATATTGATGATGAGAGCTAAAGGGAATTACATGATTTGCATTAATGGATTTAGCTACTAGACTTAATTGCTCTCCCACTCTTGTGTTATTTTTGGCTGGCGGAATAATAAATATTCCATTTTTATCATAGCAATTAATCATGTCTGCATCACCATATCCAGATAAACTTAGTAAGTAGACATCCTGAAAATTTTTAGACTCTTGCTTAATAAAGCTAGTTGCTCCCCTTGTGCCTGCATCATTTAAATTGATGAATAATCGGCCGGCAATATCAAGTAATAAAATTGAATCTTGGATAATGGTCGTAATGCACATGACTCGGATTTTCTTGCTCAATTGAACCCATGATCTATCTGGTAAGATATCAATAGAAAACTTATTTTTGTTCGTTAAATCGCGATAAATTCTTGAGCCGACATGGTCAGGCAATAATATATTTTTTCCTTCTAATCTTTTTAATGAGAGTGGATTTAAATGATCTGGATGGCCATGGGAGAACCACACATACTTGGAGTCTAATATGTCTTTTTTGTACTTAGCTGGGATCTCATGGCTTAATGTCCAGCTTCCAAAATACGCATGATCTTCATCTCCAAACCATGGATCGGTCGACAAGATTGGTACCTGGTTGTCGTAAGCGATTAAAGTAGCATTCCCAATTGTTGAGATTGACTGCATTATTTTTAACTTCTTTGGTAGTTAGGCGCTTCTTTTGTGATCATCACGTCATGAACATGACTTTCCATCATTCCAGCATTCGTGATCTCGATAAACTGAGTATCAGTATACATTTCAGAAATTGTCTTACAGCCAACATATCCCATAGACTGTTTAATTCCACCTGTAAGCTGATTAATAACGTTAACGACCCACCCCTTGTAGGGAACTCTGCCTTCGACCCCTTCTGGAACCATTTTTTCTTTTTCTACACCATCTTGAGCATAACGATTAACATCGTTACGCTCAGACATTGCTCCCAAAGAACCCATGCCTCGGTATGTCTTAAAACTCCTTCCTTGATAAAGCTCTACTTCACCAGGAGCTTCTTCAGTTCCAGCAAATACACCTCCAATCATTACAGCATCGGCACCTGCCGCAAGAGCTTTAGACACATCTCCAGAGAACCTAATCCCTCCATCTGCAATTAAAGGCACTTCGTTAGATTTAAATTTTTCTTTGATAGATAAGATAGCTGTAATTTGCGGAACACCCATCCCAGAAATAATGCGAGTTGTGCAAATTGATCCAGGGCCCATGCCAATTTTAATTGCATCAGCACCAGCATCACGCAAAGCGATAGCGCCCTCTGGGGTTGCAATATTTCCACCCATTACGTCAATTGATGGGAATTCTATTTTTACAAGTTTGATAGTATCAATAACGTTTTGCGAATGGCCGTGTGCGCTGTCTACGACAAATAAATCTACGCCTGCTGCTGCTAGTGCCGTTGCTCGATCCAGAGTATCAGTTCCTGTTCCTAAGGCTGCGCCAACTCGGAGCTGTCCTCTCAAATCTTTAGTTGCAAACGGGTACTCTGCAGATTTTTCAATATCTTTCATGGTTACTAGTCCGGCAAGCGACCCAGCTGCATCAATAACAAGTATTTTTTCAATCCTATTGTTATACATGAGTTTTTTTACTTCAGCTTGATCTGTGCCCTCATCAACCGTGATAAGTTTTTCTCGCGGTGTCATGATGGTGGATACAGGATCAGTCAGATTATCTGCGTATCTAAAATCCCTGCTGGTAACAATACCCATTAAAACGCCATCATCAACAACCGGCATTCCAGAAATACTTAGCTCGTTAGTTAGTTGCATGAGCTCTTCAATGGTCTTGGTTGACTTAATGGTGGTAGGGTCACGAACAACCCCACTTTCATATTTTTTAACCGCCTTGACTTGCTGCGCTTGCTCTTCGATGGAGTTATTTTTATGAATGATCCCAATGCCACCATTTTCAGCAAGTGCTATTGCCATTCTAGATTCAGTGACTGTATCCATAGCAGCGGATACTAAGGGAATTTTGAGGGTGATGTTGCGTGAAATTTTAGTTTCAAGGTTCGCTTCTGATGGCAAGAAATCAGTGAAACGCGGGAGAAGAAGTACGTCATCAAACGTGAATGCTTTTTGTTTGATCTTTTCCATAACAGATTATAGCCTAAGCTGAAATTGAAAAAAAGATCTTAAGCCATACCAATCAGCTTGTGTTGCTGAATACTAAGTTTCCACCTAGGGTTCTCCAAGCAATACTGAATGGTCTTCGTTGTATTTTCTTTGCCTTCAATACCATCCATGGGTTGAAGATACATATGATCAAACTCCAAATCCAAAAAATGCTCAAGATCTTGACCCTCTTGCGGATAGACCACCTTCAATTCATTGCCTTGATGAACGATCAACTTTGAGCCCTGTTTTGGAGACACGCAAATCCAATCAAGCTCTAGATCTATCGCAATAGTTCCATTTGTCTCGATGGCTGCTTCAAACCCACTCTTTTTACACTCTTCTATCAATCTTGCGTCGAGCTGCAGCATGGGTTCGCCGCCAGTGAATACAATGAGTCGATTCCCTTGGTCGCCCCATAGCTCAGCCAGCTTTAATACTAAATCTTTGGCAGCGTACGTCCCGCCATTGATGCCATTTGTTCCCACGAAATCTGTATCGCAAAACTTGCAGATCGCAGACGATCTATGCTGCTCACGCCCAGACCATAAATTGCAGCCTGAGAATCTAACAAACATTGCGGTTCTGCCCGCTTGGGCTCCTTCGCCCTGAATTGTTTTATAGATCTCCTTAATTGAATACATCAGTCTTGATAGGTCAATGGATCTGCGGTGTTGTTGAGCGCAAACGCCTCTAATCTTTCATTGCAAGAGCCACATTTGCCACAGGCCAGAT